>Ga0302243_1001749_pt1 | contig 13904 bp, 16 predicted proteins | sample AAG_UR_Met_MG_FD_193514 | JGI IMG/M metagenome (GOLD analysis project Ga0302243, IMG submission 193514) | Enriched activated sludge microbial communities from anaerobic digester in WTTP, New Holstein, Wisconsin, United States - AAG_UR_Met | ecosystem: Engineered > Bioreactor > Anaerobic >... | reverse complement strand
CCGGCAGGAGTCGCTGATCGCGTTCTCGAACCAGCAGTTCTACGGCGGCCGGCTGCTCACCTTCCCGTCCGCGCTGCGGGACCGCCCCGGGCTGGGGGTCGAGCTCGTGCACGTCCCCGACGGCAGGTACGACCGCGCCAGGACGAGGAGGAACGCCAAGGAGGCGGAGAGGGTGGCCGACCTGGTGCTGGAGCACGTCCGATCGCGGCCGGAGAAAAGCCTGGGCGTCGTGGCGTTCAGCGAGCCCCAGCAGATGGCGATCATCGAGGAGCTGGAGAGGCGCATCGCCAGGACGCCGTCCCTCGCCCCCCTCCTGAACGAGGAAGCCGAGGAGGGTTTCTTCGTGAAGAACCTCGAGTCGGTGCAGGGGGACGAGCGGGACGTCATGATCTTCTCGGTCGGCTACGGCAGGGACCCCAAGGGCCGCATCTTCCAGAACTTCGGGCCGCTCAACCGGCACGGAGGGGAGAGGCGCCTCAACGTCGCCATCACCCGGGCCAGGGAGAACGTCAAGCTCGTGACCTCCATGATGCCCGAGGACCTTGAAGGCTCGACCCCCGGCGTCGAGGCGCTGCGCGGGTACATGCGCTACGCCCGGGCCGGGCATGACGCTGAACAGGGGAGCGGGCCTCGCCCCATAGTCCCCCAACTGGACGAGGTCCGTTCCTGGCTAGAATCGAAGGGGCTGGTGGTCGAGGAGCAGGTCGGGCGCTCAGTGGCGAAGGTCGACCTTGCCGTCGTCGATCCCCAGCGGCCGGGCAACTACCTCCTCGGCATCCTCACCGATGGGCAGTCGTACCGCAAGGCCGGAGGGACGAGGGACCGGGAGCGCCTCAGGGCCGAGGTCCTCACCGGCCTGGGCTGGAGGCTGACCCGCCTATGGTCCCAGGACTGGATCAGGGACCGCGACGCCGAGGTCGCCCGGATCATGGAGCTGGTGGAGAAGGCGGAGCGGGAGGAGGCCGACAAGGCCGCGCTGGATGCCACCGTCGCCAAGCTGGAGGTCATCGTTGCCTCCCTGCCCGACGGGACGCCGGGCGACGGCTGCGTGCCGTACGTCCGGGCGGATCTTAAGGACCCGCGGTTCGTGTCGGCGTACCGCGAGGCGCCGCAGAAGGCGCTGGCCGACGGAGTGATGCGGGTCGTCGAGCTGGAAAGCCCGGTGCACATCGCCACCGTCCGCGATCGGGCGAAGGACCTGATCGCCGCCGCCACCGGCCGGCGGCCGGGGAACGTGGACAAGGCGCTCCTTCAGGCCATCACCTCCCTGGACGGCAACGGCATCAGGGTGGAGGAGGACTTCCTGTGGGCCGAAGGGGAGGTCGACGTAAGGATCCGCCGGAGCGAGGCCCGGCGGGACGTGGACCACGTCTGCGACGACGAGCTCGAGGCGATGGTGCGGCACTGCTCCCCCGGCTGCCGCGAGGCCAAAGAAGTGGTGGCCAGGGTCTCCGAGATGCTGGGATACAAGCGGCCGACCCTGGCCCTGCGCTCCAGGGTCGAGCGGGTCGCCGACCGCCAGGACCTCGACGCCGGCCTGGACGACATCGACCCGGAGCCAGCGCCGAAGCGCGCCGAGGGGAGGGCGGGCGAGCGGAAGCCGGAGGAGGGAGAGGCGCTCCCCTGACGTCGGGAGCGGCAAACCGTTTACCAAACCTTTTTGCCCCCCACGGCTTCTTCACCCGGGGTTGTTGAAGATGGCCTCGCCCGCGACCAGCATGGACTGGAGGATCGTCCGGTGGCAGCAGAGCCTGCTGGACCTCTCCCTCCGGAACAGACTTCTGAACTTCAAGCCGGAGCGGGCGGTACGCCTGGTGCGGCCGGACCCGGCCGCCACGTTCATGCGGCTGGTGGACGAGGGGCAGACCCTGACCATCCGGGAGGTCGACGACGAGCTCGCCGACCGGACCAGGCCGGGCGAGCACGAGGTCGTGGTGGCCTCCGGCCCCACCGGCGCGTCGCCGATATTGAGGAGGATGAGGCTCAAGGCCCGCGAGGCGGTCAACGAGCAAGGCGTGAACATCCTGTACGCCGCGTTCGGCATGGTGCGGTGGTATGAGACGGAGAACGCCTCGGCCGAGCTCGTCGCCCCGCTGGTGATGGTGCCGGTGGAGCTGCTCCGGGACGGGCCGCGGGACGCGTTCAAGATCAGGGCGATCGAGGAGGACGTGGTCGCAAATCCCACCCTGGCCCTCCGTCTGGCGTCGGAGTTCAAGATCACCCTCCCGGAGTGGCCGGAGGAGAAGGGCAAGCTGCCGGCGTACCTGCAGGACGCGGCCCGAGCGATCGGGCCGATGCAGCGGTGGGGGGTCGAGGACGCGGCGTTCCTCGGCCTGTTCTCGTTCGCCAAGCTGAGCATGTACAACGAGCTTGGATCGAGCGCCAAGCTCATCTCCAAGCATCCCATCCTCAACGCCCTGGCCGGCGATCCGAAGCTGCTGCCGCCCGTCCCGGCGTACCCGGCCGGCGAGCAGCTCGACACCCAGACCGATCCCGAGGAAACGTTCCAGGTCCTGGACGCCGACTCGAGCCAGCAGGAGGCGGTGGAGATGGCCAAGCGCGGGATCTCCTTCGTGCTGCAGGGGCCGCCGGGAACAGGCAAGAGCCAGACCATCGCCAACATCGTCGCCGAGAGCCTCGCCCAGGGGAAGAAGGTGCTGTTCGTCTCGGAGAAGATGGCCGCCCTGGAGGTGGTCAAGCGCCGGCTCGACGACCGCGGGCTGGGGGATTACATCCTGGAGATGCACAGCCACAAGGCCAGCAAGGCGGCGGTGGTGGAGGAGCTGCGCCGGTGCATGCAGCCGCTGCCTCCGTCCAAGCCGCAGGTGGACGACCTCGGGCGGCTGGTCAAGGCGAGGGGCAAGCTCGACGCTTATGTTGACGCCATGCACAAGGAGAGGCAGCCCCTGGGGCGGTCGGTGTACCAGGCGTACGGCCGGCTCGCCGCGCTATCCGGCATCCCCGAGCTGCCGCTGCCCGTCCCCCGGGCATCGTCGATGAAGCTGGCCGACCTGGACGACGACATGCGCACGGTGCGGAGGGTCGACCTCCAGCGCTCGATCATCGGGCGCTCCGACGCCAACCCCTGGAACGACCTGCGGCTGGACGGCTGGAAGGCGGGGGACGAGGCCATGGTCGAATCGTCGCTGCGCCAGCTGCGCGCCGCCATGGCCCTGAGCAGGGAGGCCTCGTCCGCGCTCAGCACCCTGGCCGGAACGGACCGCCCCCGCAGCATGGTCGAGTCCGACAAGCTGGCCGACATGCTCTACCGCGCGGCCTCGACCCCCTACCCCATGGAGCCGTGGCTCGCCCCCGGGCGGCCGGACGCGCTGATCGCCCAGATGGAGGAGGTGCGGTCGTTCTATTTGGCGCTGGCATCGGACGCGGTGTGGCTGAACAAGACCTACACCGACGAGATGCGCTCCCAGGACACCGCCACCTTGCTCCACCGGTTCGAGAACGAGCATCACGGGTTCTTCCGCTTCCTCAAGGGCACCTACAAGAGCGATATCGGCGTCCTGCAGTGCCTGGTAAGGGACGGCCGGCGGCTGAAGTACTCCGACGCGCTGGCCGACCTGCGGCGCATCGAGGGGTGGAGGAAGAAGCTGAAGGAGAGGGAGGCCCTGGAGAGCGGGGCGGCCCAGAGCTTCGGGCTGCGGTTCAAGGGCGAGGGCACCGACTGGAGCGAGCTGCGCTCCAGCCTGGTGTGGACCTCGTCGTTCGTCCGCGACTACGGCGACATGCTCACCCCCCTGGTGAGGTCGATACTGTGCCAGCCCCAGGGCGGGGCCACGCGCCTGCAGGAGCCGGTCAGGACCGCGCACGAGGCGCTGAAGCGGATGCAGCTCGACCTGGATACCACCAGGAACTGGTTCCGCTTCGCCGACGTGGTCTCGGCCCCGCAGGCGGTGCCTTACGATCAATACGACGAGTTCATCTCCCGGCACCTCGACGCGCTGCCGCTGCTCAAGGAGAGGGTAGAGGTCGCCGCGCTCGAGAAAGCCTGCGCCGACCGCGGGCTGGGGGAGCTGTTCCAGCTCGCCAAGAAGGGCTCGCTGCCGGACGTCGACCTCACCGGCGCGTACGAGAAGCGGTTCTACCGCACCTGGCTGGACCAGGTCACCGCCCAGGACGAGCACCTCCGGGACTGGCACAGCGACGAGCACCAGGAGACCATACGCCTGTTCCGCAAGCTCGACCGGGAGCAGATGGACGCCGCCCAGCGCAAGCTGCACGCCCGGCTGGAGGCGTTCCGGTCGCTCAGCGTCGACGCCCCGGAGGCCAAGGGCACCGAGCTGTACGCGCTGAAGCACGAGCTGAACAAGAAGAAGAAGTTCAAGCAGATCCGGCAGCTGTTCACCGAGTGCCCGAACATCATCATGGAGCTGAAGCCGTGCCTGCTGATGTCCCCGCTGTCGGTGAGCCGGTACCTCGAGCCCGGGGTGGTGCGGTTCGACGTGGTGATCTTCGATGAGGCGTCGCAGGTGCGCCCGGAGGACGCGGTCGGCTCGATCATGCGCGGCTCGCAGCTGATCGTGGTGGGGGACAGCCGCCAGCTTCCGCCGACCGCGTTCTTCCGCTCCGGCCCGGACGAGGAGGACGACGAAACCCTGGAGGACCTGGAGAGTATCCTGGACGAGTGCTCGGCGATCGGGATCAAGCAGCACATGCTGCGATGGCACTACCGGTCCAGGGACGAATCGCTCATCGCGTTCTCGAACCGCCACGTCTACGGCAACCAGCTGTACACCTTCCCGTCCTCGGCCCGCGGGGAGGGAGAGTGGGGGGTGGACCTCGTCCACGTGCCGGGCGGGGTGTACGACCGGGGCGGCTCGAAGACCAATGTCAACGAGGCCAAGAGGGTGGCCGAGCTGGTCATGGAGCATTTTACCAATACGCCGGAGCGCTCCCTCGGGGTCATCGCGTTCAGCGAGCCCCAGCAGATGGCCGTCCTCGACCAGGTCGAGAAGCTCAGGGAGAAGAGGCCGGAGCTGGAGAAGCACTTCGCCGAGGGGGCGAGCGACGAGTTCTTCGTCAAGAACCTGGAGAACGTGCAGGGCGACGAGCGGGACGTGATCATCTTCTCGGTAGGGTACGGCAGAGACGCCAAGGGCAGGATGGCCCAGAACTTCGGTCCGCTCAACGGGCCGGGCGGGGAGAGGCGTCTGAACGTCGCGGTGACGAGAGCCAGGATGCACGTCAAGCTGGTCTCGTCCATCAAAGCGGCGGACATCGAGACCGCGTCCAGCCGCGGGGCGCTGCTGCTCAAGGAGTACCTGGCGTACGCGGCCGGCGAGGGGAGGGCGGACGCCAACGGCAAGCGGGCCGAGGCCGAGGAATGGTCCCCGCTGGAGGAGGAGATGTACAAGGCGCTGGTGGCCGAGGGGTTCAAGGTCCGCAAGCGGGTCGGCTGCTCCGGCTACCGGATCGACCTGGCCATCGAGGACCCCGGATCGCCCGGTTCGTTCATCCTCGGCATCGAGTGCGACGGCTCCGCGTACAGGTCAGGCACGACGGCCAGGGACCGCGACAGGTTACGGGCGGAGGTGCTCGCCGGCCTCGGCTGGAAGCTGCACCGGGTGTGGTCCCGGGACTGGGTCAACGACCCGAACAAGGAGATGGAGAAGATCAGGGCTGCGGTACAGAACGATGGGCAATCAGCGCGGAATGCTTTAAGAGATGTTTAGAGTCGGATGGCATCACATTAATCTATTGACATGTGATAAATCTCTTTTATATACTCAAACCCAATGAACCAGTATGCACTCCTTCCCCCCGAATTTATTAGGGGATTACCTCCACTATTGCTCAATAAAGAATTCCGGGGAGAAGGTCGGCACTATAGATCTGAAAGAGATCGGTTGGATATACCCATCAACATTGCTTCCCATCGTTCTATATCTAAAGAGCAGGAACCTGAAAGATTTTTTTATAAAACCGAAGAAAAAATTCGTCGCGGACTACATCGACAGGGTATTGAACGGCAATATGGTCCGGGGGCATAGTTCTTTTCCCATGGTCACTCTACCAACGGATGTGAAAAGGTCTGGATCAATATTGCAGGACATCTATTCGTTCTGTGATGAGGGGAAAGAGTGTGGTGGTACATTGGCGTTCAAATATATCGTTGGAGAGATTACCACCAACATCTACGAGCATTCCTCTTTTTCCACGGCCTTGGTGATGGCACAAAAATATCCAACGAAGGGTTTTATGGACATTTGTTTTGTCGATAACGGCATCACGATAGCTGGCAGCTTTAAGAAAGTTGGAATGCTCTTTGAGGACTACGAGGCCATAGATGCGGCGATCAGAGGAACCTCATCTAAGATGAATTTGGAGCGAGGCTATGGCCTCATTACCAACATAAACATGCTCGCTCAAGGATATGGGGGGAGCGTATTGATAGTGTCCGGATGTGGTGCGTATTTCTATCATGGTAATCCAAAGGGTTATAAGCTGCGTGAGAGTACGAAATTTGATGGGACACTTGTAAGTATGCGTGTCCCTTATCCATCTAAGGAAGTGAATTTGTATGAATACACAGGCTGACAGCATCGATATCAGCAAGGCGATATCAGCTGATCTAGCACTAAGAAGCCTGGCTGACGATTTCTTCAGCAAGATCGAGAGATCGAAGACGGATGTAATCATCGTAGATTTCAAGGGCGTTAATTCCATAACCAGGTCATTTGCTCATGAATACATTACTCGGAAAAAAACAATCGATAAGCGAATAATTGAAGAGAATGTACCAATGCATGTTGAGAAAATGTTCAATGTGGTCAGATCGCCGGGCAATAAGAAAGACATGAGCCTGGCTCCAGCCAGTTATGACATTCTCTAGCTATTGGTTTAATCCGATCATTGAGATCAATTAACCCGCCTGAGCGCTTGAGATCCTGTGCCATATCACTATGACCAAATGGCTCGATTAAAAAATAATGGCAAGCTCATCTAAGCAAAGTTTATAATACCCCTGCCCATTAGAGCCGTCTACTCAATGTCGAGGGAGTCAGAATGAAGACTGTACGCAAGACGGACCCCAACCTGGTCGCCCTCATCGACAACCTGAAGAGGGAGTCCCGGGAGAAGGACACCGCCATCTGGCGAGACATTGCTCTGCGTTTGGAGAAGCCCAGCAAGAACTGGGCGGAAGTGAACCTGAGCAAGCTGGAGAGGTATGCGAACGAGGGCGACGTCATCGTCGTCGCCGGCAAGGTGCTGGGCGCCGGGGGCCTCAACAAGAAGGTCACCGTAGCGGCGTTCAAGTTCTCGGAATCGGCCGCCAAGGCCATCGAGGCCGCCGGCGGCAAGAAGATGTCCATTTCCGAGCTGGTCGAGAAGAACCCGGCCGGCAACGGCGTCAGGATCATGGGGTGAGCTGAATGGTTGTCATCATCAACGCAGAGAAGCACATCCTCGGACGCCTGAGCACCAACGTCGCCAAGCGCCTGCTGAACGGCGAAGAGGTCATCGTTGTCAACGCCGAGAAGGCCATCGTCACCGGCAACCGGGACGTGATCTTCGACAACTACCGCGCCAAGTACAAGCGCGGAAAGCAGATCAACGGCCCGTTCTTCCCGAAGAGGGCCGATCTCATACTCAAGAGGACCGTCCGCGGGATGATCCCCTTCAAGTCGGCGCACGGCCAGGACGTCTACCGCAACCTCAAGGTGTTCGTCGGCGTGCCCAAGGACCTGGCGTCCGCCAAGATGGAGACCGTCGAGGCCGCCACCAACCTGTGGACGGACAAGTACGTCACTCTGGGCGAGGTAGCCGAGCACCTCGGATCGAGGGTGAGGTGAATCACATGGCAGAAGTAGTCAACACCAGCGGCAAGAGGAAGGAGGCCGTGGCGCGCTGCGTCGTCAGCGATGGCTCCGGCAAGGTCAGGATCAACAACGTCCCGATCGAGATCTTCACCCCCGAACTCGCCCGCCTCAAGATCATGGAGCCCATGACCCTCGCCGGGGACAAGGCCGCCAAGGTCGACGTCGCGGTCAACGTTCAGGGCGGAGGATTCATGGGGCAGGCCGAGGCGTCGCGCACCGCCATCGCCAAGGGCCTCGTGGACTTCCTCAAGGACGAGGAATTGGAGAAAATGTTCAAGACCTACGACCGGTCTCTGCTCATCAGCGACCCGCGCAGGAAGCTACCCAAGAAGCCCCTGGGCCGTGGCGCTCGGAAGAAGAGGCAGAAGTCCTACAGGTGAGCTGAATGATCATCCCAGTACGGTGCTTCACATGCGGCAAGGTCATCGGCGGCGTATACCAGACGTACCTAAAGAGGGTGCAGCTGGGCGAGGACCCCAAACAGGTCCTCGACGACCTCGGGCTGCAGCGCTACTGCTGCCGCCGCATGATCGTCGCCCACGCTGACCTCGTAGATGAGGTCATACCGCTGGGCTAAACTCTATAAACCTCTTCTCAATACCCCTTTATCCACGGGTCTGTGGGGTAGCTTGGTATCCTTCCAGCTTGGGGTGCTGGTGACTCCAGTTCAAATCTGGACAGACCCACCATTCGCTTATCCAGTAATCTGATTATCTCCGGAGATTGGACCTTTTTGGAGATTCACTCCTCGGGATCTCCACTCGGCGCGCAGCTGCTTGCCGGCGGCACCGCGCTGCGTCAACCAGTACGAGCGCTGCGTCGTCCTCGGGTTCTTGTGCCTCAGCTGCGCCGTCATTACAGGAAGGAGTTTGATGTCCCCGTTGACCGTAAGGGAGGTCAGGGTCGGCCGGAAGTCCTTGAGCTTGAACTTCACTCCGGACAGCCGCTCGATCTTGGCCTTGATCTCGATGAAGCCCTGCGGGGAGTAGAAGCCCGTGGAGTTGCGGGCATCTAGGCTGGGGAAGAGGGCTTCGGCGTCCTCCCTCCCGTTCGTTTTGAGATATGCCTGCCGCTCGTCCAGGTACCGCCGAATGAACGGAAGCATGTCATCACGTACGATATATACCTCTTCTGGCTCGGCCCAGGCCCCCTCGCCCTTGGGGTGGCGGATGAGGATCTTGCCCTCCCCCATATCGAGGTCGTCCGCATAGGTAAGACGGAGTTCACTAGGGCGTACGCCCGTGCCGAAGTAGAGAGGGATCATCCCCCTGGCGAGGGATCCACGCCAACCCTCCATTGTGTTGATGGTGGCGAGGATCTTCTCCAACTCCGCCTCGGAGAGAGCGTCTACGGCCTTCTCCCCGGCCCTGGGGAAGCGGACTCCATCCTCCCTCATCTCCTCAATGGTGTGGTTCTTGAAAGCCCTCAGCAGGTTGTTCACCAGCTGCAGGTACTTCTCTTGAGCAGAGGGAGCGATAGCCTTGGGCCTCCGCTTCTTGCCAGGTAACGTTTTCTTTTTCCTATCCTTCAGGTCTTTGAAGCGTTGGATGGCTTCGGGGGTACGCATCCACCACATCAGGGCCTGGACCTCTTTCCGTCCCATGTGAAGAGGGTTGGTCGTAGAGACCTTGCCCTCGTCCTTCAGGAACTCGAAGACCTCGCCCAGGTAGCGGTACTTGCGCTCCTCTTCCCGGTAAGTATTGTCGCCCACCAGCCCGAACCTCCGGTTCTCCATGTACCATTTAGCTGCAGGGGAGAAGGGATGAACTCCGAACTTCATCCTTCCCACCTCATCAATAATGTCGGCTTTGCTGAGGCGTTTCGCTGCCCCTTTAGCATTGAGACGCCCGCTAGAAGAAGGGAAGTCGGAGGATTTAAGGGCAGACATGGGACCTAGCAGCTCCGCAATGTTTCCTGTTCTCCTGTTCCTTAAGGCTGTTAACCTCTTGCCTGGCTCGTCGGAACAGGTGCCACATGCGAGAGTGTGTTCCGATTCTGTTCCTCCCCCTGTTCCGGAATGATGATCAGCATGCGGTCCTTCGGCCCGTACTCCCTGCCCTTGACCTCCCTCGTGATAAGTTTCGGCCGGTCCTTCTTCAGTTTCTCGAAGGTGGTCCTCTCGACGATCACGCCGCGGGAGGCGAGGTTGGGGATGAGCGGGGAGATCCTCTTACCCAGCTCGATGTGGTTCTTCGGCCACTCCCGTTCCCTTGTGTTCACGCCCGCTTCCTCGGCCCGGAGAACGAGGACCTCGAGGAGTTCGGATGCCTTGCCGACGAAACCGCCTTCGTCTGCAAGATCCTCGATCAGCGGGGCCAGGGGACTCTGCTCCAGGGCCTCGGCGTCCTGTTTCTCCTCGTACCGCCTGAACAGCTGCCCGAACTCGTCCCTGGTCATATTCAGGGCCAACGCTGCGGCCTCGGCCCATTCGTGCCAATCGGCCATCCTCGGCGCTGGCGAGGGGGTGAAGTCCTCGTACACGCCGATCGTGCGAACGAACAGGTCGAGGAGCTCGCCGAGCGCCTCCGGCCGGAGGCGGTACAGGTCATCCCACAGCTCGCTCTCCGGACGCCTCGCGGCCACGTCAATCGCCGAGAGTTCCATTAGGATCGACCGGCTCAGCAGGTCCGACGCCCGGATCTCGTTGCTGATGCCGTTGAGCCGGACTATCCGCTTGAACTTCCGGATGTAGTCCTCGTCGTCGGTGTACTTCTTCCTCGTCGCAAGGGCGACCCCGGTCACGGCCTGGCAGAGCATATCCGAGCGGTCCTTGGAGATGCGGTCCAGGTTGTCGAACGGAACGATGTGGTGCCGGTCGAGCAGCCGGATGAGCTCCTGCTCGTCCCGGACGAAAGGGAAGATATCGAGCTCGCTCGGATCGATCAGCTGCTTCTCCATCTTCAGCATCAGCGTCTTGCCGCTCCCCGACGGTCCTGACAGCGACAGGGCGCAATGGGCGATCCCCGGCACCAGGTCGGTGATCAACATGATCTTGAACATGCGCCGGTCCTCCTCGCCCAGGTTCATGAGATCGAGCAGACGGTCGAGCGCTCCCGGGCGTCCCCTCACCGGCTCGTCCTGGGGCCGCATGTGAGCGAGGTGCCTGAATAGGATCGGCGGCTCATCGATGACGACCCAACCGTTCCGATCGATCCGGATGGCCCGGCGCCGTTCATCGCCCAGGTAGTACCAATACGCCTCTTCGGACGCGGCAACCCGGATGTGGAGCTCGTGCCGCTCGCCGGCGTAAATGGCCTTTCCCTTCAGTGTATTCATAACTGACCGCATGGCCTCCGAGGCCGGCACGAGCTTCTCCTTGGAGTAGAACGCATTGGATAGCCACTGCTCGAAGCTCTTGTCAATCGGAAGGATCTCGCGGTGGTCCCCGCACGGAACCTGGGCATAGGCATCCCCCCTGGGGTCGGAGAAGAGCACGGTATCGCCCTGCAACGCGAGCTCGAGCAGACGGGTCGGCAGGTCCTTGGCCTTGCCGGGAGCAGGTCCGCGGCCAAGATGCTTGTCAAGGGCCTCGGCCAGGGCAACATCCAGGTCCGCATGCTCTTGCGCGGGCCGTCCTCCCTTTTCGCAGGTTTCCTTGATTATCTCATCCCACCCGCTTAGGCTGCGGATCTCCGTCGCTCGCCCGGGGACAGTGACGGCGGCGCCGAACCTACGTCGCTCGTCCTTCTCCTTGATGTTCATGATGATAATCGAAATACTGGTCAGCGGGTTCATAGCTGGACCTCCGGTCGATCACCGACCTGGCGGTCTAGAGCGATAGCCGAATTGAGGACTTTACAATACAACTGCTTGAATCCCTTATCCTTGGCCCACCACTCAAGATCATCAAATGTCCAGGTCTTGACCTCGCCGGAGTTGTACTCGACCTCCACCCCGTACATATCCTCGATGGTCGAGCCCTCGGGATCCTGCAGTACGGGGCGGAAAGTGCGATCGACCGAATAAACGGCTCGACCCTTGATGCTCTCAATGGTCGGGATCAACCGGGCCTTCGGGTAGCTGGCCGCGGTCACCACCCTTCCTCCTTGACCACGAGCTTGAGGCTGCTGGTCTTCGAGTACACCAGGCAGCAATCGGGCATCATCCTCAGCTGCTGAAGGAGCTCGTTGTAGGCCGCATCTGAGCACTTGATGACGATCGCCCTGCTTCTCCATTTGTCCCTTTGTTCCTTATTCCCATCCATGCAATCACCCTAGAGAATTATTCAGAGCCTCCGGGCCCTGTTCTCCTCCTGCCGATCGACCCGGCGCGGCCGGGCATTGGTCTGAAAAATGCGCTGCCTAGGTCTCTGCTTTGGCATAAGCTCGATTTCGATGTCGGTCACTTCATGGTACTCGGCCATATACTCATAGAAAAGAGAGTTGGGATTTTGTCGTGCCCTCTGCACGGCCAGGTGAATCGTTGAAGCTGGCACGCCTGACTTCTCCTCCAGGCGATCGAACGATTGATGATCATAAGCTTCCTCATCATTCCGAGCATCGACCACGACCGCGTCGAAGATACGGAAAGCCCCACCCTGACTGATCCCAGGCGAGCGGTCCCTCCAGATGTTTCGTTCCATCTTACGCTGATCGACGCCCATCATCCGGATCAATCCTCCAGCGCCATGTCCTCGATGCGCTCGGTGAGCAGGACCTCGGCAGAAGTGCAGCTCTCCGGCATCCGTAGCTGGAGAACATAGGACATGGTCGTTCGATCGCCGGGCTCGCTGAAAGCATCGTCCTCGTTTGTTCCACTGCTCAATTACTTCCCCCTTCTGGCGAACCGAGGCCTTCCGAATGGGCGAGAAGGGGGATGTTGAGATCCTTGCGCAAAATCATCTCGATGTATGCGCTGCGGGGGACCAAGCCACGCCTGGAATCGAGGATCTCCATAACTTCGGGGCTGAGCGAGACACCGATGTTCTTTTTCATCAGGAATGGCAACCTTAGGATTCCTGATATACTTCTACTCGCCTACACCTAATGTGTATAACTTGCAAAGGACCTATCAATGAGGACTCCAGAGAGCGAGAGAATTCGTTTGGAAAGAGTTAAAGCGAACATCGAGAAGATGCAGATCGAGGAGAGGAAAGGACAATATGACTATGCGCTCGATGCCCTCAGAAAATCGGGCAATTATATTAGGGCCAAGGATAAAAAGAGGAAAGATGGGGAAGCCTTGTTACATTGGTTATTCCGTCTCCATGAGGAATATGAACCGTCATCGGAAAGAGATCAAAGGGTGATAGATCTCAGAAAAAAAGGGTTTGCGCCCAGGCCTGCCCTACTTACTCAATATCAAGCCAGACGCGGCGAGACCAATCGGACAAGGACCACTGAGTTCGATCGCTTAATCGATTCTCTCATCGATGATCAGATCATCGAGAAACAGACCCTCATTGGAGAAAAGACGAAACGAAGTCGGGAAGGAAAACAGAAACCGAGTACGTTCTACAGGATTAAACCACCACCCGAGGGCATCAGCGATAAGGAGTGGCGACGTCATGAGAACCGGACCGTAGGAGATATTTTAAATCGCGTTCGATTGGCCCTTGTGAAGGAGGCACTCCTCCGCCTCGGGGTAACTGATCTTGATCAAGAAATCAGGGAGATGGTCAACAGTACCGGGCGGGGAAGGAAGGAATGTACGGTAGCATTATTGCATCACAAGGCAGGAAGTGATATTGACACAGTCCTTGGCGAGATCAATGACCGTATGATCGAGATCTTTGGAAAAAGGCTCATCGAGATCGAACGGATGACTACGATCGCGGGCATGAGCGGCCTTTTTACAAACAAAGACCATGTCCTCAACAAATCATGGGGCGGGGACCTCCTGCCGGAATATTCGGATCATTAGATCTTTTCGATGTAGATCCTGCCTTTATCGTCCTTCTTGAACACCACCATGCTGCCGCGCTCGCCCTTGGCCTTATCGGCCGGAATGAGACCGAGTTCTTCGCGGATCGCCTTGGGTATGATCACCCTACCCTTCTCATCCAGTCTGGATGTATCCAGAGTCTGCATCCCTTCGTCTCCTATGTGGGAATATCCCACTAGTTATTAA
>Ga0302243_1001745_pt1 | contig 13918 bp, 14 predicted proteins | sample AAG_UR_Met_MG_FD_193514 | JGI IMG/M metagenome (GOLD analysis project Ga0302243, IMG submission 193514) | Enriched activated sludge microbial communities from anaerobic digester in WTTP, New Holstein, Wisconsin, United States - AAG_UR_Met | ecosystem: Engineered > Bioreactor > Anaerobic >... | reverse complement strand
TTGCGCGGCACCGGGGAGAACCCCCTGGTGTACGGGTTCTCCATGCGCACCGGGCCCGACGGGAGGCCGATGGTGCAGGAGTTCGGTAATGTGCCCCGAGGGGGCGGTCTCCCTCCGGACACCAGCTACCGCGAGCCGCTCACGGACGTGGTAGAGGAGGAGGGGCGGGTGAAGGTGATCGTCGAACTCCCGGGCGTGGAGAAGAAGGACATCGACCTCAGGGCGGAGGACCGCCAGCTCACCATCTCCGTGGACACGGAGCGCAAGCGGTTCAACAAGACCCTGGAGCTGCCGTGCGAGGTCCGCCCGGAGAGCGCCAGCGCGGAGTACCGCAACGGGGTGCTCACCGTGTACCTGGACCGGGTGCCCTCCGTACCGAAGGGCCGGAAGATCGACATCAAATGAACGGGGCCTGGCCCCTTTACCTTTTTGATAATCATTATATAGAAGTTATAGCGAATTACATCCGTGCAGCGCGAAGAGCTCATCCGGTCCGTGCGGGAGCTGTTGCTTCGCTCCGGCTTCCGCGCCTCGATGCCCCTTAGGCTGAGGAGCATCGCCTTCGATATAGTCGCACGAAGGGACCGCAGCCTGCTGCTTGTGAAGGTGCTCACCAACATCGACGCGTTCTCGAAGGAGAACGCCGAGGAGCTCAAGGTCCTGGCGGAGGCGTTGGAAGGGTCGATCGTGCTCGTCGGGGAGCGCTCCGGCTCCGGCGACCTGGAGCCGGGCATCGTCTATTCGCGCTTCGACATCCCGATCATCGCGTACGAGACGATGAAGGCCCTGCTCCTGGAGGACGAGCCTCCGTTCATCTTCGCCGCGCCCGGTGGGCTGTACGTCCGCCTTGACAGCGACCTCCTGCACCGCATCCGGGAGGACCGGGGGCTCAGCCTCGGCACCCTGGCGGAGGTGGCGGGGGTGTCCCGCCGCACCATCCAGATGTACGAGGCCGGCATGGGGGCGATGATCGACGCCGCCCTGCGGCTGGAGGAGTACCTCGAGAGGCCGCTGGTGGTCCCGGTGGACCCCATGGGGTATCGCCCCCCGCCCCGGGAGCCGCGCCCGCTGGAGATGGAGAGGTACGACGAGTTCAGCCGCAACATCTACACCATGCTGACCCAGCTGGGGCTGGTGGTGAGGCCTACGGAGAAGTGCCCCTTCGAGGCGTTGACGGGCGACCGGGACCTCCTTCTCCTCACTGGCCTGGGGAAGGACGAGGCCAGGTTGGCGGACAAGGCCAAGGTGGTGGCGGACGTCGCGCGCATCACCGGCAAGGAATCGGTTATATTCATCGAGAGGCTACGCACCAGGCAGAGCATCGAGGGCACCGCGCTCATCGGACGTGACGAGCTGCAGAAGATAAAGGAGTCGGAGCGCCTGCGCAAGATGGTCAACGCCCGGAGCGAAGTGGATGCAAAGGATTGAGCTGAACGGTTCGAAGGTGTACGTCCTTCCGGTGATCAAGGGATTGGTCAGCGAGGGGGAGAAGGTCCGCGCTGCGATCATGGACATCAGGCCGGATGCGGTGGGCATATCCATCTCCAGGGAGGAGCTGGAGGGCCTCAGGGCCTACGAAGGGGATGAGATTGGGCTCAGCGTCCTGGAGGAGGCGTACCGGGCAGGGCTGGGGGAGTTCGGGGAGGTGCAGCTGCCGCCGCCGTGCTACCTAGAGGCGCTCCGGGCGTGCGAGGAGCTCGGGATCCCGCTCATCCCGCTCGACATGAACGAGGAGCTGTTCTCCGAGCGGTACTGCGAGCTGGTCGGAGGGTTGGAGCTGGTGAAAGAATCGTTCTTCTCGCACCGGATCGCGCGGAAACGGTTCGACATGGCGAGCGCCGAGGCGTTCGTGCTGGACTATGACCGGAAGGTGAACGGGGGGAAGGGCATCTCCGCATTGAACTTAGAACGGGAGAGGCACATGGCGGAAACCACCTCGACGATGTTGCATACCCGAAAGAAACTGCTAATCCTTATTGAAATAGAGCGCAGTTTGGGCTATATCGAGAAAATGGAAAATTTTTAGGTGTTTTTCAGAGGTTTAGGCGGCAACGCCGGAACCGCTGACGCAGTTCACGGGTTCTCCGAGGCCATCAATATAATATCTCTGCCAGGAATAGCCCGCCCAATATTCTGTGGTGGTCGTAGTACCTCCATAGTTGGCCCAAAGGATGATGTCTCCACCGGTGGTTCCGAACACCAGGTCGGTCCGGTCATTGCCGTCGATGTCCTCAGCTAGCATCGTTGAGATGACCATTCCGGATAGGAAGGAGAGCGTACCGACGCTATTGGTCGGGGAGAACGTTCCCTTCGATGTTTGATCGATGTAGTAGATGCTATTGCCGGCCCTAATCACAATATCCAGATAGGTGTCGTTCCAATTGCCGAAGAACCTGCCTATCTCGATATTTTTGACGTCTGATTGCGTATATGCTGATGTGAGCGCTTTTACGATAGGTCTTATGTTCAGATTGTTGAATATTCCGCTGTGAAGATGAAGAACACCACCATCTATAGTATAATAATCCCTATTGTATAGAGCCCACACATCCGGTTTTTCGTTGGATGTGTTGGTTGTGCTGACCACGATATCGCTGGAACCGTCACCATCAAGATCACCAATGTCAAACGCCTGGATGGATTTGCCTATCTTGGAAAGCGTGGCGGTGCACGATATGTACATTTGGCCTACCTTAATCCAATCATTGCTTGGTGTGTGCGTCGCCGGACCGGTGGATATGACGCGTATGTAGAGGGCCCCGCCCCCTATTCCATTGAGTGTCGTGGTGATTGAGGCGAGCGGCTCGGTGTTGGTCACCGTGACTAAGTCCGTCCAGGTGATCTTGTTCTTGGAATATTGGAACTTGAATGCGTCGCCATCTGCCGAGGCATTGATGGCCGTGAATATATGGAAGCTGTATCCTGTGCCTGCAGTGGTTGTGAAGTTCCATATGTGCTCCAAAGTGTCCTCCGTTGGGTAGTCGATCCGTATGGTCATGACATCAAGGTTCAAGGTTCCGGTGGCACTGTTCACATATCTCACGTTGAAATCGGCAAGATCGATGGCTTTTGTGATGAAATTAAGTGGGATCTCCATGTAACCGGCGCCGTTGCCGAACTGAGCAAGCACCTTCCATTGACCTGTCAAATTATCATAATATTCCAGGGGTATCGTTTCTTCCATGGCGTATCCAGTAGCCGTGTAATTGATAATCATTCTCACGGTTATCTCGCCTTTGGGCACATCGAGGTCGGTATTGTCCCAATGCGTGATATTAACAGTTTTGGATGGCAGAACGGTGTAGATCCGGCTGTCGTTGTTGGCCCACATGTCCTCGAGGGTCTCACCAGCAGTATGGTCGGTCCCGGTGATCTTTGGGACCGTGATTACGAAACTATACGCGGTCTTTTCCCTTAGCTCCTCATAGATATATTGACTGGCATCCCCCCAGGTATTAGTATAGTTCCCGGACGCAATCGTACCAAAGAGGTTCTGTTCTGAAAGCGCCCAATCCGTTACGGTGGTCGTTCCAGCGGAGGGTTGAAGGCTTATCATATCGCTAGGGCTAAATGTGCCCGCTCCATCACCATTTTGATAGATCATTATCGAGGAGTGCGTCACGATCACGATGTCCATGGAACGCAGAGGATCGTTTCCCGTGGCAGATGGGGGATCCATGTCCGCTATCCTTACACCTTTGATATCCGATAGCCCGCTGGCGATTGTGGTCTTGGTCCAGGCGCCATCGTTCCTGTAGAGGTATACATTTTTATCGTATGATACGACCAGGTCCATGTCATCGTCCTGATCCACGTTGCCCAGGTCGATATGGATGTCACCTGGATCAGTAGTACCGAGTTGAGGCAACGTTACCTTAAAGAACCCCGAGCCCGAATTGATGTAGATCACGGGGACGACGTTATCGATTTTCGTGCCACCTCCCGTTACCATGCCATAACCAATAATGGCAGCGAAGTCCCCCCCTTTCCATCACCATTGACATCTCCTCCCTTAAGCACCAATATATCAGGATTCATTGCCTTGCGGTCTGACGTGGTCTCCATGATGTATGGAGGCAGCCAGCTGTTATCGTTTTCGTAATAGAATAAGGAGGATTGGGTGGCCCACGTACCTCCCCCCGCATTGGGTAGTCCGGCAACTATGTCATACTTGGTGATCGGGGCATCAATGTGAATGACCTTGGTCAGAAGGAACGTCTCCCCCGATGTTTTGAACACATCGAACCTGAGTATGTAGGCATTGTCCATTGGAACCCATTCCGCCCCGGTAGTGCAATTGGCTAGATTGATGACAAACCGGTAGATTCCGTGGCTGGAGCTTATCTGCCAGATATTGCTCACGGGCCCGTTCCACTTATTGAGCGTCGTGGTGTCCGAAGTTGTTGCCGGTGACCTCTTCACCTGGGTGGCCCAGACGAAATCGCGTATCTCCACGTTGCCTGACCCGGTCAGATAGATGCCGTTCTTTTCGGTCTGGACCTCTACATATATTTTGTTTCTAAGCTGGTCGCTGACGGAGAAATCAGTCCAAGGAATCGAGAAAGCGCTATCTTTGTAGGTCATGAAGGTGGGGAAATCGCTAGTGCTTGTTTCTCCCGACAGAACATAGATCCAGCTATTGAAGGTGAACGTATCTGGCGATGATTTGCTATCTGTGATCGTTGCAAATATCGAGTAGTTGCCGGCCAATGTAGACGTGTCTATTGTACAATTATAGACATAATAACCGGCCGTGAACATATAATAATTCATTATGACTGCCGGTGAGGATACTTCGGGAATCGCCTGTTTGGTGTTGGGGTTCATGACCAGGACCTGGTTCTTGCCCACAGTGTTCACGACAATCTTGGAAATCATCACCATGACCGCGTCTTCGGTATCTCGCACGAACACGTTTGTGTTGTTGGCATCAAACTTGTTTGCTTCCCAATCCTCCCTCTCGAAAATCGCGAACCCTTGCAAATAATTGAGTTCAAAGTTCGGGAACTCCCCATCTCCGCCTCCGCCACCGCCTCCTTCGTATTCGGGGAAGACATCCAGGGTCATTAGCGCTGAACTCGATTTACCCGTGTCGTCCGTGGCATTGATGATTATCTTGCGGTTGTCCCAATTGAACAAGGCTTTGATAGGCATGTCCACCGACCAGAGGGTTCCGGAGCCCTTGCCCATCGTCAGATTGCTGGTGAGGTTTAGGGTGGAGAGGTCCAAGTGGACGTCGATTATATCATCGTTGTTGGGGTCTAATACTCGAACGAACACGGTCAGCGTCCTGTTGGCCATACCAGGGGAAGGGTCCGTATAACGCTCCCCGATTATAGGTGGTAGTTGAATCCCTGAGACCCCTCCGAGAAGGTCGGTCTGCCAGACGATCGAATTCGTGTCCTTGTCGATAATCATCATGTACAGGCTTGTGAGGTCGCCGGTCAGTTGCTGCTTGTAGCTCCAGACATCACCCGTCTTCCAATTGCCAGTCAGACCACCGTCATAGACGTGCAGTTCATGATCTAACGCACCGTTAACGAAAATATAGATTCCTGTGGTCCAGTTATTGAGCGTCTGGCCACCCTTGTGAGTAACATTGATGTAGATGCTGTCATCGTCCAATATGTTTGACAAGGAAGGTTCCAGGTCCGTGAACGTGGCCTGCGCCGGTTCGGGCATGTTCGCCACATAGAACATGATGCTGGAGAACAGGGTCACCGTGATGGCCAATATGAGCAGGTTGCCGATGATGTCCGATACCCCGGACCGCGACCTGCCAAGCCTCTTATTGAACTTCCTCATGGCGTCCACCAGACCGATAGCCAAAGCTAGTGACCAATAGTTGATCTGGGACTATATAATCATATGTTTCGAATTAAATAGTGGGGACCAGTGTGTTTCGAGGGCGATGGCTCAATACTCGATGCCCTTCCTGGCGCCGAGCCCGTCATCGTAGGGATGCTTCTGCACGGTCATGACCGTCACGAGGTCCGCCTCCTCCAGAAGCTCGCCCGGGGCGTTCCGGCCGGTGCATATCACCTCGACCCCGGGCGTCCGGGCGCGCAGGGCGGCCAGGACGTCCGCGCAGTCAACAAGGCCGAAGTAGATGGCCACGTTGACCTCGTCGAGGACCACCAGGTCGTACTCCCCCGAGGACAGGACGAGGCGGGCGAATTCGAGGGCGCGGCAGGCGCAGTCCAGGTCCTCCTGGCAGTGCCCGCCTTTTATTATTAGCCTGCCGGAGCCGAATTGGAAGACATCGACCTCCATCCTCCGCAGCGCCCGGATCTCCCCGTAGTCCTCCCCTCTCTTCATGAACTGGACCACGCACACCCTCAGGCCGTGCCCCCAGGCCCGCAGGGCCAGCCCGAGGGCGGCGGTCGTCTTCCCCTTCCCTTCGCCGGTATAGACGTGCAGCAGCCCCAGCTCGTTCCCTTCCATCGTATCCTCGTCCGTCCATACCTCATTCGGCTCCGGGTTTTTATATATTGCAATCCCTAGCGAGGGGGGATGATCGAACTGGAGGTCAAGGCGCCCTGCCGCGACCTCGCCGGGCTCGAGGGGCGGCTGAGGGCGATGGGCGCCAGGCGAATCGAGGAGCTGGAGCAGGTGGACGTCTATTATTCCCACCCCGCCCGCGACTTCGCGGCCTCGGACGAGGCGCTGCGGCTGCGACGGGAGAACGCCCGCTCCATGATCACGTACAAGGGTCCGAAGCTTGATCGGGACACCAAGATGCGGGAGGAGGTCGAACTGGAGGTGGAGGACCTGGAGCGCATGGCGCTCCTGCTGGAGCGGGTCGGCTTCCGCCCTGTCAGGAGAGTGGCCAAGCGCCGGACCGTCTACGCCCTCGGACTCGTCCATATCTGCCTCGACCGGGTGGAGGGGCTGGGGGACTTCGTGGAGATGGAATACACGGGGGACGACCTGGACGCCGGGAAGGGGAGGATACTGGAGTTGAAGCAGGCGCTCGGACTGGAGGGGAACGAGCGCCGCTCCTACCTGGAGCTGCTCATGGAAAAGGGATAGGGCTCAGATCGTGCGGATCTTGTCGATGACGAAGTCCTTGATCTTGGGGTCGTCCGGGATCGTCACGGACTTCTTGAACCGCTCGGTGCCGTCCGGGAGGTAGTAGCCGCGGGACAGGGAGATGAACTCGTTCTCCCCCTCCTTGGTGATGGCCTTCTTCCGCGCCACCTCGATGAAGTTGTTGCGGCCGAAGGGTATTTTCTCGGAGCTCAGTGTGACAAAATCCACGTTCTTTCCTGGCGCATCTTCGTCCATTGCGGTTGCCTCCGTTTTGTAGAGATGCAACATTCGGGAAAATTATAAAGGTTTGCCTTATTGATATATTATGCTGGCCGAGCCGCGCCCATCCTGAGCGGGGTTGATGCCACTGGGGGGAAGGGGAGCGACAGGCGTAAATAGAACGGCCGGGATGGATGGAGGCATGGAGGACGACGCTCCGGACCGCCCCTGCCCCCGATGCTCGGCCAAGCTCCCGCCGGACGCCGCCTTCTGCCCGCAGTGCGGGCTTCCGGTGGGCGGGGGGGAGGCCTCCAAGCAGTACGCCCTCTACGCCCCGCCGCCCCGGCCAATAAGGGAGAAGGGCACCCTTCAGACGGCGAGGGAGCTGATGCGGGGGATCGGAGCGGTGATGGCGCTCCTCGTGCTCGTGCTCGTGACCGTCAACGTCGGGATCATGCTCTGGGGGATGCACCTGGTCATCCCGGCGGCCCTGGAGGAGGTGACCTCGTTGTTCGTGGTGCTCCCGTGGCTGGTCAGGTTCCTCGAGCTGCCGGGCCTGGCCTTCGTCGCCTATTACCTTTTGCTCATCGTGGCCGTGCTGCTCTCCTACGCGTTCATGCTCTACAAGGGCGGGGCGCGGTTCCGGAAGGAGCTGCGCTTCCAGCCGACGGAGCATTCCCCCATCTACGTCATCTTCACCCTCTTCATGGCCGTGCTGGCCCTGAACACCGCCTATTACCTCCTGCTCGCCCTCGCGGGCATCGAGCCGTCCTCCGGAGGGGCGGCCGGGGAGCTGTGGGAGATGCTGTACAGCCTGCTCCGCGCCTCCGTCTGGGAGGAGGTGATCTGCCGCATCCTCTACATCGGCCTGCCGCTAGGCGCGGTCTACATCCTCAAGGGGGAGGGCGCCCCCTACCGCCGCTATATCCTCGGGGGCAACTTCAGGATCGGGCGCTGGGAGAAGCTCTTTCTGGTGCTGTCGTCCGCCATCTTCGCCATGGCCCACGTCTTCAGCTGGGACCTGTACAAGGTCCCCCCGACGTTCCTGGCCGGTCTGGCGCTGGGCTACCTCTTCCTGAGGTATGGGGTGTACGCCAGCATAATGCTTCACTTCACCATCGACTACCTGAGCCTGCCGATGGAGGTGTGGCCGGGCGCCGGGACGGAGATGGTCATGGGGCTCTTTGTCCTGGTGCTCAACGTCGTCGGCGCCGTGTACCTCGTCTATTATTCCGTCCGGGCGGTGGAGCTGTTCAGCGGCCGCAGGCTCTGGAACTGGGGGGAGGAGCGGCCGGTGAGCGCCTACTATCGGCCCCTGTCGCCGAAGGCGCAGGCCGTCGCGGCCCCCTCCTTCGGGTTCGTGTGCAAGCATTGCGCGAACACGGAGGCCAGGTACGTGGACGGCAGGTTCGTCTGCACTCGGTGCGGCCGGGAAAGCTGATTCAGTCCATAGAGGCCAGGATGGCCTCCAGCCTGCCTTTGGAGACGAGGGACCGGTCGAGTTCGCGGGCCTCTATGACGTATCTTCCCCCATAAGGGCGGAACGCCCTGAGCCATCGCCCGAGGTCGATGTTGCCCTCCCCGATCACGAGGTGCCGGTCGCGGTCGCCGCAGTTGTCGTGCACGTGCATGTTGATGAAGCGGTCCTTGATCAAGAGGAAGGCGGGAATGTTGCCGACGGTGTTGGCATGCCCGATGTCGAAGCACACCCCCAGCCCCGTCCCTTCGATGAGCCGTACGAGTTCCTCGGGCCCCTTGGCCAGGGCCGCGGGCATCTCCGGCATGTTCTCCAGGGCCACCCTCAGGCCGAGGTCCTCCCTCGCCGCGTCGATCGCCCTGAGGGAGGCGAGCGTGGCGCGCACGGCGGCCTCCCGGTCCAGGGCCGCCAGGGGGGAGAGGAGCCCGGGATGCACGGTCACCAGGTCGATGCCCATGGCGTGCGCGAGCCGGAGGCATTCCAGCACCTCGTCCAGGGCGGCCTGCCTCATCCGCGGGGTGAGGGCGCCTATGTTCACGTCGCTGAGGGGCGCGTGGACCGACCACTCGAGGTCATAGGAGGGGGAGAGTTCGAGGAACGCCGGTTTGATGGCGGCGAGGGAGTGCCTCCCCTCGGCCACGATCTCCCAGGCCTGGTAATGCTCCGCCACCTTGGCGATGGCCAGGGGGAACTCCCAATGCGACAGGTGCGGCGAGGACACGGCGATCATGGGACCTCCCCGTCGACCGTGCGGGGCGCGACGTCGTCTATCAGCGCCTCAAGGGCGTCGTCTGCGACGAGCACCTCGATCGCCCCCAGCGGTGCCCCGCCCTCGACGAACGAGACCTTTCCGACGAACGCGGCCTGCTTGTTGAGCTGGAACCTGAGCCCGTCCTCGGAGAGGCCGCGGAGCAGGACCGCGCGGGCGCTGTCCAGGATCCTGTGGTTCCGGAGGACCTCCTTGAAGCGGTCTAGGTCCCGGGCCGTGGCGACGAGCACGTCCCCGTCATAGGCCGTCTCTGCCGTGGGGAAGATATTGAGGAGGGCGCGGCGCACCCTCTCCCCGTCCTCGGTCGGGAACACCCTGGCCTTGGCCGTGACGATCATCGGGGAGGGATATTTTGAGAAACTATTTAAAATGGGGGCGGCATGGCAAGGAAGGATGCGCAACGCGGTCGTGGAGGCCCTGGCCAATGACGGCTTTCTTCTGGACCAGGAGGCCGAGGAGTTCATTCTGGGGCAGCCCTCCCCGCTGCAGTTCGCCCGGCAGGCGATCTCCCAGCTGCCGTACCAGCCCCTGGTGGTCACGATGCGCGACCTGCGCACTGTGGTCCGGGTCGAGGCGCCGCGGCTGGAGACGGTGCCGAGGCAGGAGCCCCTGCCGAGCAGGCGCCTCGGCGAGGTGGAGGTGCTGAAGGACATAACCTCGCGCTCGGACTGCCTGGCGACCGTGGAGGGCTTCGCCCGCTACTTCCAGGACCGCTTCGCCTCCCTCAAGGGGCTCCTCCTCCGCCGCCGGGACATGCTCGGGGCCATATCGATCCAGAGGGCGATGGACCCGAGGAAGCTCCAGGCGGACGAGGTCAAGGTCATCGGCATGGTGAACGAGGTCCGCGAGACCAGGTCCGGGGAGAGGATCGTCGAGCTCGAGGACGACACGGGCCGGATGACCGTCATGGTGCCCAAGGACAGCAAGGCCGCCAAGGACTCCATCCTCCAGGACGAGGTCGTCGGGGCGGTCGGCAGGATGTCCCGCAAGGACCGCAAGCTGATCCTGAAGGAGCTGATCCGGCCGGACGTGCCGTTCGGCTCGGGGATGGAGGTCACTGACTCCACCGCCCAGGTGGCGTTCATGTCGGACGTGCACGTGGGGAGCAACACCTTCCTCGAGGGCCGGTGGCAGAGCATGATGGCCTGGCTCAAGGAGGAGGCGGAGGAGCTGGACATTCGCTACATCGTGATCCCGGGGGACTGCGTCGACGGGGTCGGCGTGTTCCCGGACCAGGAGGAGGAGCTGGTCATCGAGGACATCATCGATCAGTATAGGGCGCTGGCGGAGAAGCTCAAGGAGGTGCCCGACGGCATCCGCATCGTCATGCAGCCCGGGAACCACGACATGGTGCGCCCCGCGGAGCCCCAGCCCGCCCTGGGGGAGGAGGTCGCCCGCCTCTTCGACTCCAGCATCCTGCAGGTCGGCAACCCGGCCTACCTGCGGATCGAGGGGAGGACCATCCTCTCCTACCACGGGAAGAGCTTCGACGACCTGATGAGCGGCATCAAGGGGCTGTCGTACTCGCAGCCGATCAAGGCCATGGAGGAGATGCTCAAGCGCAGGCACCTCGCCCCGGCGTACGGGGGGAAGACCCCCTTCGCCCCGGAGAGGAGGGACTACCTGGTCATCGACGAGGTGCCGGACATCTTCGTCACGGGGCACGTGCACGGGGCGGGCGTCTCGTTCTACAACGGCGTGCGGCTGATAAACGCCTCCACCTGGCAGGACCAGACCTCGTACCAGCGGCGGCTGAACTTCGTCCCGGAGCCGGCGAAGCTGACCCTGGTGCACCTGGGCACGGGCAGGCCGGCGGTGGCGGAGTTCTAGCTCAGTCCCAGAGGACGATGATGAGGGCGTACCCCAGGGCGAGCATCAGGAGGGAGATGAGCCAGGCATACTTGGCCAGCCTGGCCTTCTTCTCGGGGGTGTCGAACAGCCTTTCGAGCCTCATCCGCGCGCTTCCGCCTTCTGCTTCACCCGCTTCAGCCGGAAGGTGTTCTCCCGCTCCATCTCCTCGAGGCGGAGGCGGATGAAGGCCTCCGTCTCCTTCAGCTCCGGGATCACCTTGAACTCGAGGGCGTTGACGCGGCGCTTGGTCTTCTCCACCTCCTCCAGGATCTTCTTCATGGTGGTCTCGATCTCCGCCGCCTCGATGATCGTCTCGACCAGGTCCTCGAAGGCCTTGGCCGCCTCGTCGATGTAGACGCTCGTCCCTATGACCCCATACCCCCGCTTGTCCATGGGGGTGCGGATGGAACTCGCCTCGATCTCCGGGACCACGATGCCCATGATGTTCTTGGAGCGCAGCGCCAGCTCCGGGTGGACCCTCAGGGCGAAGGCGGCGCTCTGCACCGCTATGGCCCCGTCGACCGCCTTGGCCACGGCTATGCTCGCCATCGCCTCGTCGTAGGCATGGTTGACCTTGTCCCGGATGTCCTTCGCCTGCTCCAGGATCTTGAAGAACTCCAGGATCAGGCCGTCCCGCTTCATCTTGAGGATCTTGTACCCGGACTCGGTCAGCTTGATCCTCTTCTTGATCTCCAGGAGCTCGGAGCGGGTCGGCTTAACATCGGCTGCGGGCATCTCACTCCTTCTTGCGGTACTTCGGGTGGTACTTCTCGATGTACTTGCGGTCTATCCTGGTCAGCTGCCTCTCGTCCAGCGATGCCAGGAGCTCCCACATCAGGTCGAGGGTGGTCTCGATGGACCTGTCCTCCTCCCTCCCCTGCTGCACCAGGCGCCGCTCGAACTCGTCCGCGAACTCCAGGAACTTGCGGTCCCTTTCCGACAGGGCCTCCTTGCCGACGATGGCGACCAGCCCGCGCAGGTCGCGCCCCTCGGCGTAGGCGGCGTAGCATTGGTCGGAGACGGCCTTGTGGTCCTCCCGCGTCCTGCCCTTCCCTATACCCTCGTTCATCAGCCGGGAGAGGGAAGATCCGACGTCGATCGGCGGGTAGATGCCCGCCCGCACTAGCTCCCTCTTCGCCACGATCTGGCCCTCGGTGATGTACCCCGTCAGGTCGGGGATCGGATGGGTGATGTCGTCCCCGGGCATGGATAGGATGGGGATCTGGGTGATGCTGCCCTTCTTGCCCTTGATCCTCCCTGCGCGCTCGTAGATGCTCGCCAGGTCGGTGTACATGTACCCGGGATAGCCCCGCCGGCCGGGCACCTCCTCCCGGGCCGCGCCGATCTGCCTGAGCGCCTCGCAGTAGTTGGTCAGGTCCGTCAATATGACCAGGACATGCATGTCCAGGGTGAAGGCCAGGTACTCCGCGGTGGTCAGGGCGAGCTTCGGGGTGATGATCCGCTCGATGGCCGGATCGTCCGCCAGGTTCAGGAACACCACCGCGCGCTTCAGCGCCCCGGTCCTCTCGAAGTCCCGCATGAAGTACTGGGCCTCCTCGTTGGTGATCCCCATGGCGGCGAACACCACGGCGAAGTCCTCCGCCCCGCTGAGCACCTTGGCCTGCCGCGCGATCTGCAGGGCGATCTCGTTATGCGGGAGGCCGGAGGCGGAGAAGATCGGCAGCTTCTGGCCGCGCACCAGCGTGTTCATGCCGTCGATGGTGGAGATCCCGGTCTGGATGAACTCCTGGGGGTTGTCCCTGGCCCAGGGGTTGATGGCCGCGCCGATGATCTCCAGGCGGTCCTCGGGCACGATGGCCGGGCCGCCGTCCAGCGGCTTCCCGCTCCCGGAGAGGATCCTGCCGAGCATGTCCCTGGACACGGGCATCTTCATCGTCTCGCCGAGGAACTTGACGCCGGCGGTCTTGGGGATCCCGGTGGTGCCCTCGAACATCTGGATGACCACGATCTCGTCCGAGGAATCGAGCACTTGGCCCATCCTCTCGCTGCCGTCGGGCAGGGCCACCATGGCCAATTCGTTGTATCCCACGGGCTCGGTCCTCTCCACGAAGACCAGGGGCCCGGCGATCTGGGTGATGGAACGGTACTCCTTGGATGTCATTTACTTGCCTCCCAGGGCCTCGAACTCCTTGTCCATGGTCTCGGCGATGGCCTTGAGTTCCTCCTCGATGTTCTCCTCGAACTTCGATTTGGCCAGGCGGTTGCGCAGCTCCATGTTGGCGATCGTTTCCACGGGCACCTCGTTCTCCACCGCCTTGGCGGCGTTGGTGGCGAACCTGTTGATGAGCTTCAGGAAGGTGTACTGCCTGGACATCGGCGAGTAGGTGTCGACGGGGTGATAGGCGTTCTGCTGGAGGAATATCTCCCGGACCATCCTGCTGATCTCGAGGGTCAGCTTCTGCTCGTCCGGCAGGGCGTCGGAGCCGACCAGTTGCACGATCTCCTGCAGCTCGGCCTCCTTCTGGAGCAGGCCGATGGCCCAGTTGCGCAGGGCGGGGAAGTCCTCGGCGACGTTCTGCCTGTACCAGCCGTCCAGCTGGCCTGAGTAC
>Ga0302243_1001743_pt1 | contig 13938 bp, 11 predicted proteins | sample AAG_UR_Met_MG_FD_193514 | JGI IMG/M metagenome (GOLD analysis project Ga0302243, IMG submission 193514) | Enriched activated sludge microbial communities from anaerobic digester in WTTP, New Holstein, Wisconsin, United States - AAG_UR_Met | ecosystem: Engineered > Bioreactor > Anaerobic >... | reverse complement strand
AATTCAGATAAAATCAGATAGATATCTTCAGTGAATAAATCACCAAAATGCGGTACTCTAAAACCTTTGGGGTTGTAATCAAGAATCTCTTTGCAAATATTGTGACATTTTTTTATTTCATATTTCTTTTCATCTGTGGACAGTTCGTTAAATTTTTCATTTGGATTTAATTCATCATTATTTGGGTGTGAATAAGTGTGATTTATTATCTCGTGCCCATTTTCTAAAATCTTTTCATGTTCTTTTGGATATTTCTCTACCCACTTGCCAATACATGCAAAACTTGTTTTGTAATCATACGAAGATAGAACATCCATAAGAGTTTTCAAGGATAAAACGTCTTTTGTCATGTCTACATCAAATGAGAGAAGAACTAGAGCTTTTTTTCCATTCCATGTTCTATTAGAATTATAATTGTAGTTATACATATAGTTAAATAATTGATGGCACATCGTTTTATTAATCAATAATCTCATTCTTTTATTGTTCCTATAGGTAAAAATATAATTTAGAATTTTATTCATATTAACTCCTTCATTATTTTAACTAGTTCTTCCGCACAAACTTTGACATCATATTTAACTATTAAATCTTTATTAGGTTTGGTAATTAACTCATTTCTTTGATGTTTGTAGTAATAGTCTTCTATTGTATTAGTTATTCCCTTGATATCATGAGGAGAAATAACTTTCCCAGAATCAGTAGCATTTATTATATCTGCTGACTCACCTAAAAGAGGGGTAATGGCAATTATAGATTTTCCAATAAATAGGTACTCTGCCAGTTTTGCAGGCATGAACATATTTGGGCTCATGGGCGCATCTATAAGCAATAAAGAATCTGAATGATACAAATACTCAAAAACTTTGTCGTGAGGAACGTGATCAATATTTGTTACTATGTCTGTTAGATCGTATTTATCTATTAGATATTTATATTTTCCAAGCGGCCCTATCATCACAACTTCTATATTTTTGTATATCTCAATATTTTTTTTCTTGATTTCGTATAAGGATCTAAAAAATGATTCAGGTGAGCGTTTACCATAGAAACTACCAGAATATGTAATAGTAAATTTTGAGGATTTGAAATCATTACCTTTATTTACCAAAAATTGTTCATATTCTTTAGAATCATATGCATTTGGGATAACTTTCACTTTAGGCGTACTTAAAAAATGATATTCTTCTAATAATAACTGTTTGAGGTAGTTTGTGATTACAACAATTCTGTCCATTTTTTGTAAAATTTTTTTTTCGATTTTTTTATCTATTATTTTTAATAATTTTGTTGGATAATTTCTATAAGGATTCTGTGTCCATGGATCTGAAAAGTCCCCCACCCAAGGTAAATTTGAATTTTTTTTTAAATAGTATGCTACAATATGTGAAGAAATAGGATAAGATCTAGAAAGTATAATATCTATTTTCTCATCTTTGATTACTTTTTTACCTTTGATTATTGCAAGAATTATCCACCAGAAATAATATTCAGTGCCTAAAATTCTAAAAATTTTATTTATTTTTTGGTAGTTATCTGGGATTGAATGAATGTGCACTTTTTCAGAAAATTCCTTATTTGTAATATTTTTTGATTTATCCTTTATTTCCCTTGTTATAACATGAATTTGATCGAAATACTCGGGCAAATACCTAATTGTTTTAAGGGACCTTATTGCTTCTGATGTTTCGGATGGCGGGAATTCATACGCAATCAAAAGAAGATTCATAGGTATCTCCATAAACAAATAATATATGTTTGAGAATTAATTTTCCAGCATTCCCATCTCCAAATGGGTTTTTCCAACTAACATTACTACCTAACATTTTCATTGCTCCATTGAGGATATTCTCAGGATTTGTACCAACAAGAATGTTAGATCCAACCTCTATTGTTTCTGGTCTTTCTGTATTCTCTCTCAAAGTAACACATGGAACACCCAAGATACATGCTTCTTCTTGTATTCCTCCAGAGTCCGTTAAAATTAATGAAGAATTTGACTCTAGTTGGAGAAAATCCAAATATCCAATAGGTGGTGTAATAGATAATGATTTAGGAATGCTAATATTAAATTCAGATAATCTTTTTTTTGTTCGGGGATGCAATGGAATTATAATAGATAAATCTGATTTTTCAGCTACACTTGTTAGCCCCTTTATTATTCCTTCTAATTTCTTCATGAAATCAACATTTTCTTGTCTATGAAAGGTGGCGAGAATGTACTTATTATTTTCTATACCTATTTTTTTTAGAATATTACTTTTTCTGTTTGAAATCTCCAAATTCTGATTCAACGCATCGACTATAGTATTTCCGGTAACTAGAATTTTTTCATCAGAAATGCCTTCTTTTAATAGATTATTTCTTGCAATTTGAGTAGGTGCAAAAAGAAACTCAGAAATATGGTCAGTTACTATTCGATTAATTTCTTCTGGCATTTTTTTATCAAAACTTCTAAGTCCTGCCTCTACATGACAAACTGGGATATTTAATTTAGAAGCTGAAAGAGAACCTGCGAGAACAGTATTCGTATCTCCTTGGACTAGAACTATATTTGGATTTTCTTTTTGGAGAATTTCTTCAATTCCAATTATCATCTTTCCAGTTTCTCTCCCATGGGAGCCTGAACCCACATCAATATTATACTTGGGGTATGGTAATTCTAAATCTTCAAAGAATATCTTATCCAATTCGTAGGAATAATGTTGACCTGAATGTAAAATAAAGTAATCATAATTTCTTCTTTCACATTCTCTTACAATAGGGGACATTTTGATTATTTCAGGTCGAGTGCCAAGTATTATTGCAATTTTCATTAATTTGACTAATCAAAATGATTTATAAGTTATTCCTTGATGTTCAAGAGAAAGTTAGAAGTAATGTCCTAATCATTTATTAAATACCTAATACTTTGCAAATGACTTTATTGCCCATAAGAGATTTTAATCTGAGATGTTTTAAAATTATTTTTATCTCTTTTGGATTGGCGGCACGTAATATTACCATTAAAGTACTAAAAATAATTGTGCCGAATAAAACTGTTAAAATCAAATTGAATAAATCATTTGGATTTAATATCTTTACAAACGCTCCCATTATAAATGAAGAAATTATTGTTTTTAATAGAAACTTGAAATCAAATTCAAGATAAACATGTTTGTGGCTAATTATCATTGCCAATATCATTAAAATACCAAATGATATGCATGTAGATATAGCCGCCCCTATTATACCAAATTTTGGGATAAGCACAAAATTTAATAATATGTTGATTATTGCTGCCAAGAATAGATTGATAGTTGTCCATTTTTGCTTATAGACCAATCCCAAAGATACATCAAAATAACTCCCCATCATAAGGAACAGGTAACTGAGAGTTATAATTGGAACTAATGGTGCACCCCTTATGAATTCTGATGTTGTAAGTATTGTAAGGATAAGTTTACTCAGTAAAGTAATTCCAACTATCGAAGGTATCAATAATCCAAGAGCTACTTTAGTAGAGTAATTAAACAAGACAGATATTTTTTTTAATTCATTTTTACTATAAAGTTCAGTGACTCTAGGTGCATACATAAGAAAAATAGGATTAAAAAGTAAATTAATTAATGTGTATCCAAAACTGTAAACAACACTGTATACTCCTATATCCCCTATTGTTCCATAATATCCTAAAAATAATCTATCAGAAGCATTTAGTATCCACATTGCATAACCAGTAGGAAATATAGGGAATCCAAATCTTAGAAATTTAATTAGAATTGATTTGTCGGGCTTAACAAATCCCCATTTAATTGATATATGAATAATTAAGATTAATAATAGAATCAATTCTACTGTTGTTGTAAATAAAACTAATTCATAAATTCCTTTTTTAAAAAACAAAATACACCCTAAAGCCATAAGTGTCAGAAAAGAATGAGATAAATTAATGGCGGAATACGACTTTACTTTATCTTGGATACGATACCAATGCTTGCATATCGTTAGGAGAACAGTAACGAGAAGTACATAACCACATAATTTGACAAAATTCGAGTTTTCTATACCCCCTAAGAATACCTTAGATATGTAGCTAGAAAGAAAAAAGAAAATAACCCCAAAAAGGAGTGAAGCATTTGTTAGGTAAAATATTTCCGTTGAAATTGCCTTCGAGGAGTATTCTCTTTCTTTTCCAGGAACAAATCGCATCATTGCTCCATCTGTTCCCATAACAACTATTGGAGATGCCATCGCAACAATAATTGCAACTTGTGCCCATATACCATAATCTACACTACCAAAAGTTTTTGTTAAAAAAGGTATGAATATTAAACTTTTTAGCCTTAATATAATATCTGTCATGCTTAAAAAAGCTGCATCTTTAAAAAATTTTTTAATCATTATTTCTAGCCTTTATATTCTTAGTTTGGATTAATCCCATAATTATAGTATATATTTTTAATAAACCGTGTGTTTTTTTATATGTATAATACTCGATGTATTGCCCATTCCATTTCTCTTTAAATCTTCTTATACCTCTCTCTTTTTCATTTGTAGGATTTGGATTAATACCTGCCAAGTCAAATGTATGGCACCCCATTTTCTTTGCTTCTAAGAACATTACCCAGTGCAAAATATCCTGAGCAGGTATTTCGTTTTCATAAGCATAAGGTGTTAAGCATGAAGAAATCTCCGTTGCAACTCCATTGAATATGTACATTCCTAATGTTCCAACTACTTGACCATCTTGTGTTTCTGCATAATAATAATGGTAATTATTGTCAATGTCTTCTTCCCATTGCACTTTTGCAATCCAATCTGATTTTTTTAGTCTGCCATAAAAAGACTCTGTTTCACAATAAGATTTATGGAATTTATCCAATAACTCTTCAAATGTATTTACTTTATTTACTTTAACTGCTAAACTATTTGATTTTTTTACCATTTTTCTTGCAGTCTTTTTTAGATTCGCCCAGAGTTCATTTTCATCAAGGGTCAAATCTACCAAATAAGTTGCCCACTTACTTACTGTATAGCCGTTTTTTAGAAATACTTGCATTATCTTTAGATCATTAGCGTATTTGCTAGTATGCGCAAATCCATTACATTTTATTAAGTTAATTTTTTTTTGAGCGCAATAATTGTCTATTTCCTTTAATAAAAGATCAAGAGTATTATATGGATTATTTAGTAAAATGGGCCCATCTAACCATTCAATCCATCCTTTATTTAGGCCAATAATCTTCTTAATAACTGATAAGTTTTCAGGGATTGTATGAGATATTTGTAAAAATCCAAATAATTTATTTTTATAAGTTACTTCAAAAAAGAGAGGAATTGAATTATATACTTTATTCCATATTCTTGAAAAGACTACCGATTGACAAAAATTAGTCTCTTTGTATGCATCTAACAAATTACGATCCCAGTCTAGAGGAGGATCAATAAATTTTTTTAAAATCACTTTTGATCCCATCCATAATCTACTATAATATGTCCAGTTAAAAGAGAATAGTAAAACAAAAATTGGTCTAAACAGTTTTTCCAATGATGATTCTTGTATGCCCAATTATACGATTTTTGCCCTAACTCTTGTAAATAAATTCTATCTTGACATTTAATTATTTGTTCATATATTTCTTCTTCAGTCTTACAGTTTAATAATGGGGGCAGTTCCGTATATAAAATTTTTAAACAGTTTATATTTACATATGTCATAACAGGTTTTCCACATGCCATTGCTTCAACAGATATGCCCCCAAGTCCTCCAACATCAAATTGATCTACAACAACATCGGAAATTTCGTATTCTTTTCTTAACTCTTCTCTGTTAAGTTGAGATTTCCAAATAATCCTTTTTTCTACACCTAATTCTCTAATTAATTTTTTAGCTAACTCTTTATCTGGGCCTCTATCAAGCATTATACATTTAGCATTTAAACCGTTTTTTAATGCTTTGGCAAAGGCCCTAATAAATTTATCATTACCCTTTGTTGATTTTCTACCATTGCGGGAATCTGTTTCACCCCAATCAATATTACTGGGATGAAAGAACGTAATAAGTTCTTTATCGGACTTATTTGCTAAAGAAATAGTTTCTTCATTAAAAAAATAGGGATATTTCATAAAAATTACATTTGGGATATTTAATTCAAGAATATTTTTTATTGCTTCAGGGTAAGCTGGGCACCAATTTAACTTAACTTTACTTAAGTATAATCTGTATATAAGGCCCTTAGTAGATCTTTCTTTTGATAATTCCATAATATCTGATCCTGTTGCAACATTAATTATAGGAGGGAGTTTTAAGAAACTTATAAAGATTATTAATGATTTAAATATAAGTAATAAATATCCTGTAAAACATAAAATTAATCTAGACTCTCTTGCAATTTTAATAAATTCTAAAATATTTTTAAAATAATATATATCTTCTTTTTTGAGGTTGTGGAAATAGGATGTTAAATTAACATTATCTGTATTTTTTTTCCTTAGAACACAACATTTTAATCCCATTCGTATGAAATGTTCGGCAAATATTATATCATTATCTGCTAAAGGTCCAATTAATAAAACATCATATTTTTTTTTATTGTGACAAATTCTTTTTTTATCTTTTCTTAGTTTTAACATACAATCCTCATTCTTCTATTAATGAAAGTATAAGATAGATTTAAAAAATCTATCATTGTCAGTTAGTATATAGAATTTGAATATGTAAGTACTAAAATTTTAGATGCCAATATTATTTATAATCTATATATAACTGAAACTTATGATGAAACTCAGTTACACTTTGAAAAATGATTTGTTATATAATTCCAATCAAGTGTGACTTAGCTATAATTTACTCTTTTCCTCTTTTACTTTATGTTAATTGTTGTAATTGGCCATTCAGTAGAAGATTTATCATAAATTCTTTTTTCACCATGTCAAATCGTTTGGCTGTAGTTCCTTCACCAAATGAGCGCTTGACCGCAGAGAAATATGACTCTATGCACCACCGCCGGCCATACTCGTATTTCTCTTTCCACACTTCCTGGCCAATTAAAAAATTAAAAGAAATGCAAAACTTTCCCATATTGATATACTTTTCGTTTATAGCGTCACCTTTGCCTGGCATGGATCTATAGGGTTTAAGCTTTGCGATTAATTTTAGGACAATTATGCAACAAATCAATGACAATTACTATATAGATAGATTTAAAAAATATTGTTAAGATTGAGTTATGTGGAATCAACAGAAGATCTTACTAAAAAAATTATAGACGCTAATGTTATTTATCATTCAAAACTTGCAGAAACTTATGATGAAACTCAACCCCATTTTAAAAAAGAGAACGTAAAGCAAGTTAAAAGTCGTCTAAAAAAGTTGTCTGAACTAACTGAAGGAAAAAGCTTACTGGATATTGGGTGTGGTACTGGGTTTATCTTAGAGTTGGCATATAAATATTTTGATGAAGTATATGGGATAGATATAACTCCTATGATGCTTGAAAAGGCCAAAGAGAAAATATCAAAAAATAATCTAAATAATATCCAAGTAAAATTAGCAAATAGTGAGAATATACCATTCAAAGATTGTTATTTTGATGTAGTTACTGCTTACGGTTTTCTGCATCATTTACCAAGTTTAAAACCAACTTTAAAAGAAACTTTTAGAATTCTAAAGAAAGATGGGATATTTTATTCAGACCAAGATCCAAATTACTATTTTTGGGAATCTATGAAATCTATTGAAAAAATGGATGTTCCAATGGCCCTCGATATTGAAAGAAGGTCTGTATGCCAAATGGAAAGTGAAGTTCAGAGAGTAGTAGGAAAAGATTTGGATTCAGAAACAATCAAAATGGCAGAATACTTAAAATCTTTAGGAGGATTTAAAGAAGAAGATATAAAGGATTTTTTAAATTCAATAGGATTTAAATCCATTAATTATGAATATACTTGGTATTGGCAAGAAGGAAAAGTAATAAATGATCTATCCGAAGAAGTGGCAGTATACTTTGAAAATCATCTTCGATTAGCTCTACCAATAACAAGAAATTTCTTTAAATATGTAAGAATTGAGGCAACTAAATGAATAAAGTTGTGATATTTGGAGCTAATGGATTTGTTGGACTAGAAGTATCAAATATTTTTATGGGAAAAGATATTGAGTTACATCTTTTTTCAAAAAGAGGAGGGAGTATAAAAGAACATCAAATCAATAAAATTGATTTAATAAGATATGAGGATGCTGTTAAGAAACTAAAAGAGTTAGATGCCGATTATATAATATATCTATCCTCAAAAATTCCTAACTCATTTGACGAATCTAATTATGAATTAATTGAAATAAATTCTAGAATGCATAAGACTATTTTGAGTTATTGGAAGAGCACTGATGCACATTTGATATATGCTTCGGGATGTAGTGTATACGGCCCCCACAGTCCCATACCATGGAAAGAAGATAATGTATGTTTACCAGATAATTATTACTCTATGTCTAAATTAGCGGGTGAATTGCTATTTTATATGGAGCATCAGAATACAGATTTACCATTAACAATATTACGTATTAACGCACCCTTTGGTAGGTACAATAGAAGAAAAACTGTAGTAAATTTATTTATAGAAAAGGCCTTAAATAATGAAGAGATTGAACTGTTTGGGTCTGGGAATAGGGAGCAAGATTTTTTATATATCAAAGATGTGGCTAATGCTTTTTGGTTATCCTATTTAAAAAAAGAATCGGGAATTTTCAATATTGCCTCGGGCAATACAACTTCTATGAAAGATCTTGCATACACTATAAGAAAGATTGCAGATTCTAACTCCAATATATTAGTATCAAATAAAATTGACCCCCAAGAGAGTATAAAAGTTGATATTGATATATCTAAAGCTAAAAAGATACTCAATTTTTCACCAGAATTCTCAATTGAAGAAGGATTAAAGGATTGCATAAAAAAATATAGGTACTCGAAAGAATGAAAATAGGCATTATTTCAGATATTCACGGAAATTTGAGAGCACTCGAAGCTATTTTAGAGTATTTTAGAAAACTTAATGTAGACACTATTATTAGTTTGGGGGATAATATAGGCTATTACCATCAATCGATTGAAGTTTTAGATTTGATTAAAGAGAAAAATATTTTTACTATTATGGGAAATCACGAAGCATATCTAATAAGAAAATTGGAATGTTCAGACGAGAAATGGAGAATTATATTTTTACAAAATTTAAAAGAAAATCTTTCAAATAAAGAATTAAATTGGATATCAAATTTTCCACTAACTTATGAAATTAATACTGATTCAAGTAAAATAGCTTTATTTCACGGTAGCCCATGGAATCCTTTAGAAGAATACATATACCCAAATTCAGAAAAAATTAATAATTTTAATAATCTCCCATGGGATTATATTTTTCTTGGTCATACTCATATTTCTATGCTAAAAAAATTAGAAAATAAATATATAATAAATCCCGGTTCTTGTGGCCAATCAAGAGATGGGGATTTACGTGCATCTGCAATTACAATTGATACTTATAGTAATGATATTTCATTTATAAAAGAGAATTATGAAATACAATTAACTATAAAAGAGGCAATAAATTCAGGAGTTTCAGAAGAAGCTATTAAAAAACTTAAAGGTGAATAAAAATGGTAGAAAAAATCAATGTACTCATTGCAGGCGTTGGTGGGGGAAGTCACGGATTAGAAATATTGAAGGCATTGAGAGTATCCGACATTAAATACAATATTTGCGGAACCGATATGTCGCCATATAGTCTAGGGTTATATAAAGCAGATAAAGGATACACAGTACCCCCAGCAATGCATCAGGACTATATTCCCATCATTTTAGATATTTGTGAAAAAGAATCTATAGATGTAATTTTTCATGGTTCAGAGTCAGACCTAAAAGCTCTTTCAGATAATAGAGAGATTTTTAAAGAGAAAAATATTTTTTTACCATTAAATTCAAAAAGAGTTATTGATATTTGTATGGATAAAAATGAAACGTTTTTATTATTAAATAATAAAGGTATAAATACTCCTCGTACTATGGCAATTGATTCTGAAAAAGATTTAGGTAGTATAGATTTTTTTCCGGTGATTATAAAACCATATAAAGGTGGAGGCGGGTCACGGAATACTTATATTGCACAAGATAAGGATGAATTATGTTTCTTTTGTAACTACATAATTAAATATGGGGGCAATCCTTTGGTACAAGAATATGTTGGATCTTATGATAATGAATATACCGTAGGAATTCTTTCAGGTATTGAAGGTGGCATAATTTCTAGTGTTGCAATAAAGAGATCAATACTTAGTGGCCTTTCTAATAGATTATATTTACATTCAAAAAATAAAGAAGAGATTTTAGCAATATCTTCAGGCATATCTCAAGGAGAAGTTATTAATGATAAAAAATTATTAGATGAATGTAAAAAAATTGCATTGACAATTGAATCAAAAGGCCCCATTAATATCCAATGCAGATTTGTTGATAATAAGCTATATCCTTTTGAGATAAATCCGAGATTTTCTGGTACTACCTTTATGCGTGCTCTTGCCGGAGTCAATGAGCCAGACTTATTTATTAGAAAATATTTATTAAAAGAAACTCTCTCAAAAGATATTATACCAAATGAAGGATTAGTATTAAGAGGATTGGAAGAAAGCTTTATTGAGAAAAAGACGAATTAGCTATTCTATAATTTTTGCTTGTACTCCATATGTTATCTTTACAGTAGTACATTATGATTATAAAGACTGTGGGCACCTATTATAACTTCATTTCCTATTTTCACACCTCTAGAAACAATGGCATATGGGCCAATGTAACAATTATTACCTATTGAAACATCCCCAGTTTCGTAGCTTTCTTTTCCACCAGAAACTGCCCAATTCACAGAATCATGCATGTAAACTTGAACCCCCGCACTAATTGAACAGTTATCTCCAATTTCAAGTTTGCCCCCATTTCCATCAAGAATTGTAAAGGGACCAATCCATGTATTTTTTCCGACTTTCACATCGCCAATTACGATAGAGGAGTCATAGATGCTAGATCCCTCGCCAAAACCCAGATATTTTGCTTTTTCCCATCTATCAGTAATTTCTTCATTAAAAGGCAAAACTCTATTCCATTTTTTCTTAATTTCATCCCTTAAAATAAAATGTAGCTCTAAAAGTTCTTTGTAATTTAAATTCTTGATTTCAAACTTCCATTTATCCTTAAATTCATCTTTATCTATCATAGTAACTCCATGACATTATTGAACACTGTTTCTTGCTCTTCCTTTGTCATAGAATAATATAGCGGAAGTGTCAAGAGATTGTTAAATAATTTTAGTGAGTTAGCTAGTTCCCCAATCCTCTTAGCTTTAGAAAATGCGTTTTCCCTATGTAAAGCGTATGTTCCAATCTGCGTCTGTATTTCTCTATCCTTTAGCTTCTGTATTAAAAAATCTCTTTTGTTACTTTCTTTAACATATAACGTATAGCTCTGGTAGGTATGTCTTGTTCCGTTCTTTTTATTCGGTATAGATACCTTTTCAGTTTCAGAAAATAATTTATTGTAATACTCTGCCTTTTTTATCCTATCTTTTAAAATAGTTTCAAGCTTATTCAACTGGACTAATCCTAGCGCAGAAAGAATATTAGATAGTTTGTAGTTTGTTCCAATACTTTCAAAGCTAAATCTTCCAAGTTTAGAATGCTTTTCCCCAAATTTTTTGAATGATACTAACTTTTCATAAAGCTCATCGTCATCAGTTGTTATCATGCCACCTTCGCCTGTAGTTAAAATTTTTCTTGGATGGAAGCTAAAAACTGTGGCATCTGCAAATGAGCCTACTTTTTTACCATTTATTTCAGCACCGATAGAAGGTGCTGCATCTTCTAAGATAAAAACTTCATCTTTTAGATCATAAAAAGATTCATCTAGAGGATTCCCAAACTCTGAAACTGGAATCGTAGCTTTTGTATTCTTGTTTATTGCATTCTTAACTAAATCAAAGGTAGTATTTCTTGATTCCAAATCGACATCAACTAAAACACATTCTCCGCCCGCTAGATAGGTTGCATCTGCAGTTGCGGGATGAGTAAAATCCGGTACTATAATTTCATCTTTAGACGTAACGCCAATGCATTTTAATACCATTTCAATACCAACTGTAGCATTGCAAACAGCTATCGCATACTTAGATCCAACATATTTTGCAAACTTCTTTTCAAACTCCTGTGTAAAACTTCCTTCAGTAAGGTATCCAGATTCTAGGACTTCCTTTACTTTCATTAACTCCTCTTCCCCAATAAACGGCTTAATCAATGGTATCATAAAATCACCTTATGTAATATTCAATATTCTTCCTTGGTGTTTCAATCTTGCCCTCTTTAATATAAATATTGTACCAAATCTCAAAGGAAAGTAAGCTCCACATTAATGCGTAATGCTTCACCAGCTCTCTCTGTGGAGGTCTTTTAATTATTCTATCAATATAATCCTTATCAATAAAACCCTCTTTTACAATGTTTCCATCACAAAGTGCCTTTTCACAAAGCTCTTGGATCTCTTCATTAAAGCTAAAAAATACGCCACTCCCAAATCCTTTTTTAGGTTTTGTAACAACTTCAGGAGGCAGGTATTTAGTGGCGAGTTTCTTTAGAATATATTTCCCAACTCCCTCCTTGTACTTAAAGTCAAAAGGCATTCTAAAAGAAACATCAACAACTTCTCTATCAAGGAATGGTATTCTACCCTCATGTGAATGTCCCATTGCCATCGATTCATCAATAAAAATGAAGTCATCTATCATTTTGATATTATAATCCAACAAAAGAATATTATCTAAAAATGATAGATTGCCATTATAATATTTTCCATAATAATCGTAAATATCTTCAAGTGTGGAAATATTGATCTTCTTACCGTATATTTTTTTCTGATACTCCTTTGTGAAAACTTCATCAAGTGTCTGGATCTCCAAATAAAGTTTGACATTATTATCGATGAATCTGATCTTCTTCAGATACTCCATATAATTGTCATCATCTATGTGGCCGTGCATAATCTGGTATTCAAGGAGTTTTTTTGCGTGTTTGCTATACTCCTCTCTTTTTTCTTGTGACACCCTCTTTCTTATTTCTTCGGTCCTATATGCATACTCATATTTCCAGGTGTACCCCCCAAATAGTTCATCCCCTCCAAGCCCACCAAGTGCAACTTTTACATATTTACTTGTTAGCTCCGTAAGATAATAAGGATAAAGATTTCTTTTTGGCGTGTCGGCATACCATATCATCATGGGATAGTCCTTGGCAAGCTTTGATTTAATCAAAAGATCCCTATGCTCGGTATCGTAATAATCCGATACCCTTCTTGCATCCTCTATTTCATCATCTGCTTCTCCAAATCCCATGCAAAAAGTCTTTACAGGTATGTCTGAAATCTTTGCTGCAAATGCAGTTACAAGGCTTGAGTCAATGCCGCCTGATAGATTAATGCCAACTGGAACATCTGATACTAGGTGCCTTTTGACTGCATTCATCAGGGCATTTTCTACTAATTTTAACCAATAATTTTCATCATAGTTATTTTCTTGTTTAAAAACTCTAGGCATCATATCTTTTTTAGTAATTTTACCTTCCTCTAAAACAATAAAGCTGCCTGCTTCAAGTTTTTTTATTCCTTTAAACATGGTTTTTTCCTTAGGCAAATATCTTAAGTTACAAAAGAAGTGGAAAGAGTTTAGATCAACCTCTCTTTTAACACGTAAATCTTGAAGAATCGCTTTGACTTCAGAAGCAAATAAGAATCTACTTCCATCACTATAATAATAAAGCGGCTTCATCCCGTTAGGATCCCTTGCGATGAATAGCCTCTTTTTAATAGCATCCCATATTGCAAATGCATACATTCCATTAAAATCGTTAATACACCCAACACCACA
>Ga0302243_1001741_pt1 | contig 13950 bp, 30 predicted proteins | sample AAG_UR_Met_MG_FD_193514 | JGI IMG/M metagenome (GOLD analysis project Ga0302243, IMG submission 193514) | Enriched activated sludge microbial communities from anaerobic digester in WTTP, New Holstein, Wisconsin, United States - AAG_UR_Met | ecosystem: Engineered > Bioreactor > Anaerobic >... | reverse complement strand
AATTTGATTCAAGTCATAATAGCCGGCCTGGACAAAAACTTTCTCGCCTTCTTCACGTGATGGGAAATACCATTTGTATTTCAAAATTTCCTCGTCTGGGATAAGGTCATCAAGCGAGTTGAATTCTTCGTTCATGGTATATTCTCCTTTGCACGTACTTTCACAATACCACCAAGTGCAATTTTGGCGTAGTCATTTTTCATAATCTTAGCATCGGTGAGCTCTGCCTTTGCAACATCAAGCTCTTTTTTTAGGGCCACATTCTCCATAATCTGCTCCTCACAAGCTGTCCGGAGTTCGTCCCTATCCATACGGTCCAGTGCTGCAACTTGCCTATCCAATTCACTCATACACATTACGCATCAGCCTCCTCTGCCCATCTTTTCTTCACATAATGGATAAATCCCATTTCTTCAGGATCTTCATCATCTCCTTCGGGGAAATACTCGTCAAAAGGAAATTTAGGAAAATTAAAAAAATTATAATTCATGATACATCAAGCCTCGCAACACTTGCCAAGAAATCATTTCCTAATCCATTGTGTTTTGCATAAGCTCTACAATCCACAAAGCTCAATAATCCGACTGCAAATCCCGCACACACTGATTTCTTATCCCAATAGAACATCCAGCCACCTTTTACAAAACGTGCAATGTTTTCACAGAAATAATTTGCATCGAGATACTTATCATCAATCTTTTCAGGGAAGCGGTACTCAAACCAATCCACAAGTTTTATTGCAATGTTTTTTGTCAGTGCTAATTCACTTTTTAATCCAAAGTCGTTATTCAAGCAGTTAATTGCCACCCTTTGATATCTCTCAAATAATGCTTCTTGCATTTTAGTACCCCTCCACATAGATTCTTGCAGCGCCCATCTTGTGGATGGCGCATGCCCTTTTTCCTTCTCTCCTGAAGGAGTTCAAAACGGCCTGGGCCTCGCCCAGGTCTTCAATTGCAGCAACAAAGCCACACAACTTTCCAGCATACCATATCGTGTTACGCATGTGTTTTCACCATAGTTGAATACAATCAATAGTATATATCCTTTTCGGGTATAGTAACGTATATATACTATATAGTTGTAGTAAAATATGGTGATAACAAATGATTGAGTTTAGGAACACGGCAGTATTTTTGTTGTCAACATTCAAGGACTATCAACTTCTTCCAGAAGATACAATACAATTTGATGTTAGATTGGGTGAAGGAAAAATTTGGATAATGAGGATCATTGGAGACTCAACAAAGGAGATTAGAAGGGTGCAGCACAGTTTTGAAACGTTTAAAGCCTTGGTAGATTTTTTTAACACCACCTATGGGGAAAGCAATCTCTGCGTTTTTGAAGCACTTGGAGAAAGAACTGTGGAATCCCACAAGATACACTACGCAAGAGTAAAAGCACTTAGGGAGAAAAGATTAAATGAAAACTATTAAATTGACCCCTAAAGAAATACAAAATCTTCAAAAGAGCAAATTTTATTACACTCACGCCGTTGAAGATGGGAAACTCATAGAAGTCAAGATTGAAGTTTCCAATTAAAGGATCCTTTAACATTCCCAACTTCTGTTAAAAGATAGGGCCATTTATTTTAATACTTTTACTATTGTTTAGCAAACTTTTTCTTATAATAATCTACTGTTTGAAGATTCCAATCTGGCCCTAATTCTTGTGCTGTCTTTCTCAAGGATTTCCCATCTTCAAGATGCTTTTTGCACATGGCGATCTGCTGTTTTGTGAACTTGGATCTTCGGCCTTTCAAAACATCACGACTCCCGGCACCCTGGCGCTAATTATAGGGCCATAGCATGCAAGTGCCAAAGAATCCGCAAAATCTGGAGATTTATCTTCAGGATCAACAATCTGGAGCTTTCCCTTGCTGTCATAAGTGTATTTCATTTTGGAAAGCTCTGCAACAAGTTTGTTCCTGTGAGGGATGTTCGGTATTTCAAGTTCTTCCCTTTCAAAAAGGCCACGCAAATTCCAATACATTTCAGCTTTTTTGTTCTTGAAATCTTCAACATTGCGGCACGGAGACTCTGCAACATTTACGCCGACAACTGGAAATCCTTGTTCCCTTAGACGATCATACACCCCGGCACCGACTCCAATCATATCCACCATTGTTTTATCTGGCACCATCTTTTTGAATATCTGGATACTCCACCCACAAAGCTCCATGAGTTCAATCTTTGAAAAGAAGTCAATCCGCTCCACCCTAACCTTTTCTTCAAAGGTGATGTTGATTAGCACTGAATAATCATTACCCATCCTTGCAACATCAAAGCCACAGTATTTCAAGTAAAATCCCTCAATAAATAAAAATTTGAGTAAAAATACTCAAAAATAGATCTTTGTTTTTAGCGCTTCCTGGACGGCTTTTATAGGATTTATGCAAGTTACTTCTTTTGATCCTGCATACAGAACTCCAGCCGGCCTTTTATCCATGTCAAGCCAAAGCGATCCACTTGTGCCGCCTTCAGAAGATGGTGAGCCATCATCACACAATCCAACGATAATTTGACCTTCCCACTCCGTTAGGCCCATATCGTATTCAACTTCAGTAACGGCATCAAGTGCAATAATCTTTGCCTTTTTGTATCCCAAAGTTCTTCCAGAATATTGCAGATATTCCCCAACTTGAAGATCATACCTCGGCTCTTTTGGAACGCCAATTTGGTATATTTCCGGATTGTAGTCAACAGTTATTTCTGCAATGGCAACGTCAACTTTGTTTGGCTTTCTGGTGCTAACTGGCACAAATTCGGTGAGCTTTGCAACTTCATCATTATTACACCCGCCATCATATCTCCCAGGCTGCCAAATGGCATCACCTATCTTGGCCATACCTTCATTTGTCAAGACATGGTAATTGCTCAAGATATATGCTTTTGTTTTAGTTATGGGAAACGAAAGCATTGACATTTGACTTTCAGATAAGAAACCGAGCCATTTCAAAACAGCAATTATTAGTTTATCCCACCACGACCAATTGTTCTGATCAAACTGTTCTTCAGTTTCCTCTGCATAAACAACTGCACCAAATGTACCGGCGCTAACGTCAGGATGCCCCACTGAAATACCTGGGAAAATTGGCCTTTGCCTTGTGATCCTTATCTCTTCTTCATATCCTCTTTTTTCAAGTGGCGGGCCTGCACGGATGCGCCCAGTCTGCACAATGTCTGTTTTTTGACCACCAACTTCTTTAGGTATTATTTGCCTTTTGGAAAGTTTATCCAAAGGCTTTTTTTCAACAACACCTATGATGATCGCATCTTCATCGGTCTGTTTTCCATCAACTATCTTCTTTCCTTTTCCTACAAACGTGACCCCTTCCCTTTGGAAAAGATCCGCTATATTTGGATCCATGTTATCCTCTAATTGCTTTTTCTATCCAATACAATGGGATGAGCGCATCGTCCCCTCCCAACGGAAAATCACCCAGGACTCTAACTTTGAAAAAAGGGCTTTCTTCCCCATACTCCTCTTTTTTCTGCTCAATCCACTCTTTTGATACCCTGGGCGATAATCTGCAGTCAAAATGAATTGTCTTCCACAAGTGGGATTTTGAGTGGAAGGCCTCAAAGAAATACCCTTCAGTTCTTGTGGGATTTCCGATCATCACAATCTTGGCCTTATTTGCACCGGCTTCAGTTTGCGACCCTTCAATAGCCTCAAAGATTTCATCATCCACTCCTGAAGCCTCATCAATTATGAACATCAAATGCCGGGCATGGTATCCCTGCATGTTCTCCTTTTGTGTTGATGATCTTCCAAACATGGCCCAATCATCGTTCTTTGAGCCATCTTCTTGGATCATGAACATTGTTGGATCACGAGGCAATAGATCAGCAAAGGATTTCAAAAGTTCTGATTTTGCCATGTTTGCACGGATTTCTTTCCACAATACTCTCTGCACCTGGTCCCATGTTGGCGCTGTTGTGATCACATCAGAATAAGGCCTTGTGAAGAAAAACCACAATCCAAGTTTAGCTGCTGACCACGATTTGCCGGGGCCGTTTCCCGATCTAACTGCAATCCTATTGTGACTTGCAACTGCTTCAAACAGTTCTTTTTGCAGAGCATCCGGCTCCTCGCCAAAACAATCCACGCTAAACTTCACGGGGTTGTTATACCAACTTTCAAATAGGTCAGATAATTGTTCTTTCATGTAAAAGCACTCAAGCGCATTTGCGACTCGGAGTTTCTCAAATTCTGAATATCTTCAATTATACCAAGGGCCTTGACTTGCTTCCTTGGAGCCGTAATTCTTGCAACTGCAGTCTTTGCATATTCTTCCATTAATTCGCATCCGAGCCATCTTCTTTCCATGAGTTCGGCTGCTATTGCTGCAGTACCGCTCCCCAGGAACGGATCTATTATTGTGTCACCTTTTCGGCTACCTAAAGTAATGAGATATGAGAATAATTTCAGAGGCTTCACTGTGGGATGGATGTTCTTCCTGGCCTTACCTGCACGATCTATTGGCGAATCGGCTTTGGAGTTTTCTTTCCACTTGCCATCTTCAAGATCATCGCAACCGACTTCTTTTTCACTTCTCACCGGCTTCGGCACAAATAAAAATGGGAAAGTTGCCTGAAGATCTATCGGCAGCTTATCCACATGCATGCGATCCCATGCATCAAGATCATAAGAAATACCTTCCCCACCAAGTGATCCATCACTTTGAATTAAATTTGACATGAAGCGTGAGCCTTCCTCAGTTGGGATATGGCAATCACCCATCCACGTGACTCCTTTCCCATTATCCAAAGTTTGGGCCAAATATGTGTCTTTTACAATTGGCTTCATTGCCACGATAATAACTTCCACCGCCGGCCTTGGTACAAAGCTAACATAAGCGCCGGAAAATCTCTTTGCTTCTTCTGACACCGGCTCAGTAAACTCAACTTCCTGGCGGCCGTCAATATAATGCTTTCCCCAACATAAGGCAGATTTTTGTTTCCCAGGCATTTCAATTGGCTTTCTCTCATAGCCAAGCTTTTTATCAATGGCTTTTGACACGTCCATGGCCTTTGGAAATCCTGAATTATAGGCCCAAAAGATAGGGGTATAACTTATTTGAAATCCTGCAGCTGCAATGTTATTGATCATTTTTGAGAATACATCTTGTCGAGGCGCTGACATAATAAAAGCAAAGGCACCCGGCTTTAGCACCCTGTAAAGCTCCTGCCATATTTTGACACTTGGGACATCAATATCCCATTTCTTTCCCATAAAAGAATAGCCATATGGAGGGTCAGTTACGCAAAGATCCACAGATCCCTCATCTATTGAAGGCATGGACTCCTCGCAATATCCTTGATAAATTGCACCATTGTTATTGCTATAATAAGGCTCTTTTCGTGTCATATACTACATAATTAACGAAAATAAGTTTATTTAAATACTTTCTCCATTAATACTTTCCATTTTAGCATGGACTTCTTGGATGATCTGGGCCAGATTGATTGTGATCTTTTCTTGATCTTGGGATTTAGGTGTCAGCTTGTATTCTGCAAGCCATTTCCTGATATTATCGCTTGTAGGATTCAGATCAATATCTTCACCTAATTTTAATTTTGGAATCAAGTAACATTTTTGATAGACTATTGCAACTGCAATTTGGTCAGCACCAATTTCATCAATTTTAAAATTAGAAAGTAAAAATTGCATTATGGCCTTATACATGTCAAGTTCTTGGCCTTGAAAAATATCTTTACTCAATTTTGAGTATTTACCACTTTTTAGTTTTGCTGTCATAAGCGCCCTCCTGGAAGTAATTCTTCCTTCTTCTGATTTTGGGCCAGTGCTGCATCCTCCGTGAAATTTACAACGGCCATACCCTTTGTGTTTTGTACCGTATCCAGGGGTATTGTGGCATAGTGAAGGATCTGTTGTTCTTTGCCCTCCGCAGATATCAAAAAGCCATGAAAATTGCCAACGCAAGATTTCATAATCATAATTATCCATGATAGTCGCTGTGCCGGGTTGCAACTGGTGTAACATCATACAACAAACCCCCAACACAAATTGTTGCAGTTAAAGAAGTATAATCCATAATAAATTGCTTTGAACAATCTTTTGCCGTTAGGATCAATCTTTCTTTTTGATCTTCGCTAATAGTATAATTTGCGTAGTCTATATCAAGCATGAGATTTTTAATATCTATTACACTCATCTGAAAAGACTTTGTCCTTTTTGGAGGATCTGAAATAAGATTAATGATAGAGTTTAGATAGTATTTTGTGATTGTATCACTTTGAATTGGTGCCTCAATTTCTTTCTTTTTCTTGAATAGATTTCTAACACTCAACATGGATCTTTCTCTCTTCAGGTAAAATTTTGAAAGTAGCTATTCCGTTTTTCACGCTACCAAGGCCTAATTTTTCGGCATAGCTGATTACACCTTCGGCTTTATTCAAGAAACTTCCAGTAAGCATCCAACCGACTGTTTTTTGCTGCACTTCAAGTTTTCCTTTTGTGGGAATTGTTTCTTTGACAATCCTTCCAACTTGGATATCATGAACATGTCCCATCAATACAAGATCCGCATCGTCAAGCGCATTGATAATGTGCTGGATCTTCCACTGTTTTGTCGCCGGATACCTCGCACCACCATACCCGTGAGAGGAAAACATCTTGAATACTTCAGAGTGAGAAGGCCTTTTGAAAATGATTCGGGTCCATGCAGAATACCCAAGGTATTTTAGGCCATAATCCCGACATAGATCATACGTTATGTTTCGGCTATAATTCAATCTGATCGTTTCTTCATGATTACCAGTATGGACCCCTATTATCCTTGATGGATCCATTTTCTCAATATATTCACAAAGTATCGCATACTGGTCAGAAATAACGTTGTCAATAGAAACTCTTGGATCAAGTGTTTTTGGATCAAATCGTTTATCATTTGGATTGATTGCATCCACAAGATCGCCCATCAAGATAACTTTGGCATCCTTTTCTTTTATGAATTTGACAGAACTATCCATGGCTTTATAATTAGTTCCAATGACGCCGATATGAGAATCTCCCCAGGGGCAAATATATTTGAATTCGCCTTGTTCGTAGGGAATCACAATTTCATGAAGTTCCAACGCTGCACCTCGGACTATCCCTTTCATCCTTCAATTCACTACCGCACCTGGGACAATCGTCCTCACAGCATTTGACAGTGTACCCACATTTTTCACAATATTTCATTTCCCTTTTCCTCCGATAATTCGCATATAAAAAATCCAATTCGAATTCCCAAATTTATCGCCAAAATGATTAACAGGATAAATATGAGAAATCCATTCATAGTTTCTCAGCGCTCACCTTCTTGTGGATTCTTTTCAAGAGAACTGCAACAGCCATCGTGTCTACGATGGTGCCAGAAAAGATCGCTTCAACAAGTGCTTGATCTGACATATTTTCATATTTTAGGAGATCATCAGAAAACATTAGAAAATCCTCCTTGCAAGTGAAGCAAAGCATATTGGACACGTCCAGTTGTGGAGAGAGGGATGTTTAATAGTGTTCATACACTTTGTACAAATCACTGATTCAATTCTACATTCTGGACAGATTAAAGTGGCTCCACAATGAGGGCAATGTTTTTCACCTGTTTGATCATTGCGGTTTTTTTTCCGCTCTGTAGACGCCATGCTTTTTGCATCTCCTCAAAAAATGGATTTGATATATTGGCCGCCCATCATAATCCCTTCTTCCAGTGTTATACGAAGTTGTTGCAGGCTCACCATGTGTAAAAGTTCCCTTGATGGTATTTACTAGATCCCCGACTTCCTTGCACTCATTGCATAATTTATCAGGTATCAAAAAATATCCACATAAATAGCAAGTTTTTTCATCATCATAACGGCTTTGGTTTTTACAATGTGGACATTTCAAAAGATCACACCAAAAAAGTCACCAGCTGGAAAAACTTCTTTTTCCCTGGGAAAGACCACCGGCTCTACCGGAAACACTTTTTGCGATTCTGGAAATACCTGGAAGTCGTGGGGATGGATCATGCGACCTCAAGAAGTATGCTGGATGTCACCCATCCACTGCCAATCGCTTCCACAATGTGGAGAAGGTAAGATCAATAGCGCTGGTGCTCTTTCGCCCATGTCTCTTTGCACAACGTAGATAATGTTTCCAAGATCATTGAACTTTTCTTTTGGATTATCGACCCTTTGATACAATGACTCAAGATTTTCAAGGCCACGGAGCTTGCCGGATTCAACAAATTCTTCAATTGCGGCTATACAGCTTTCACAAAGATCAAAGACTAGGTGTTGATGTTTATCCAAAAATGCGGCCCAGGTATTTTTCCTTTCAACAAGCCCTTTTTGATTCTCCATCCACTTTTGATATTCATCTTCAGAATATGATGCGACAATATACATGTGCGCCTTGTAAAATGCCCAATCAATTTCATTTTTCTCTAGTTCTTCACGGCTGCCATATTTTTGTAGGAGCCTAGTCATCCCATCTTTAGCTTTTTGATATTTTTCTTCAGTAACTCCTGGAATATAATGCGCCTTGAAATCCTGGCCAACATAATCCTCTGCTTTAGCCTTTTCAAGATCTATTGCCATGATTTCTCCACCCAAATGTCACTCTTGAAGGGCTGTCTCCACCAATACTAAGTTTTCCCCTAATGATGCCATGTAATCCTTCAAGCCTTTGTGCTTCTGATATGTGCCATGCTTTTTGTGATTCGTAATCTGGGTTGTTTTTTAGCAACGGCTCTTCGGCCAATTCCCTATGGGCCTTTGCAGCTTGAAGATCGGCTTCCCTTTCGTCTTCTGTTAGATCCATATGATCACTTTCCTTTCTTTGCTTTTGCTGTAAATAGGTATGAAAAGTCATAACCTATTATTTCCCCAAATGCCTTGAGTATTTCCTGACCATTGGCCCAAACTTTCTGGAATTCTGCTTCTGAAACTGCTTCATCTTCAATTGCAGCTTTTAGATCCACCAGGAAGTTCAATACTTTTTGCGCTAGATTAACAATCTGCGCTAACTTCTTTTTGACAATGGCCCATCCACCTATCGCACCTATTGCAACAGTCGCCAAATAGGGGATCAGTTTTGTCAATAGTTCCACAATTTCAAACGTTGACATGTTTTCCTCCTTTGCTGCCTTTCTCGGGCTTGCCAACACCTGGATTTGCCCGGTGTAGGTACCAGGTGACTGGCGAATGGTGATCAAGCCAATCGAGGGCAGCACCCGTCTAAGAAAATTTCCAGGAATTTAGAGGCACCCTGGCGGCCTTTGAAGCTGACACGTCAAATAGATTAGACCTGGAAAGGATAAACCAGGTGATCTTAGACAAGTACTAATACGGCCCATAGTTTATATATCTTTCGGGTAATATGCAACACAATACACGATAATAACACGAACAAGGTATATATATTTCAGAAGCAAGTAAGATTAGGGCCAATCAGACTCAAGATCTATTCCCGCAGGGGTCCAGGGGTTCAAATCCCTTCCCCCGCACTTTTAGCGTCTGTTTTTGAATCGGAGTTTAGATTGGCCTTATTTTCAAATTGAAAAGAGGTACTAACAATGGCGATAGATTATCAACTATTCGCAATGTTTTTGGCACAAAATAGATTGGCCCTAAAAACAACAAACACAATGATTGGCTGCATAAAACAATACAAAGGCGGCGATACTCCTGATGAAGCAACAAAGTGGTTTTATGATTTTATGAATAGAAATTATAGCTCCTCATACAAGCACAACATGTATTATGCCATCAAATGGTATTTACGTTTTTTAGGCCATGAATGGGATTTCAAGAAGCCAAAGATCCATCAAAAAGTCAGATTGAATATATCACTTGAAAAGTGCTGGATCTTGGTCGATTCCTTTGAAGATCCAACGTGGAAGCTGCTTCTAAAAACTGCAATACTAACTGGACTCCGGCCCCAGGAGCTTTTGAATCTCAAAGTTTCTGATATAGATTTCATGGATGAAACGATCATGATAACAGAAACTAAAACATACAAGGACAGAATAATCCCAATAGGTAAGGAATTATCCCTGGAGCTACGGCGCCATATTTATGAAAATAAGGCCAGTGGGAAGATCTTCAACATAGCGCTCCGGACCTTTGAAAACGTGCTTTGCAAGAAGTCAAAGGATCTTGGATTTCATGTAACGCCATACATGCTGCGCCACACTTTTGCTACACAATATGTTGAGAATGGGGGCAATCTGCTCATGCTAAAATCCATATTGGGACACTCTAACATAAAGACCACTGAAGGCTACGTTCATGAATCAAAGACCATGCTCAGAAAAGATTATGAAAGGGCCAAACCAAGATTGTTTGTTTAGAAATAATTAAAAAATTAAATTTCTTCAAAGAATATTGCTTTCAATCTTTTTGTATCAAGTTCATGAAGATCAACAATCGCAGCAGGGATATAACCAAAAGCGAAAGAGTTTCCTACTTTGATGATCTTTCCTGAGATGGCGGGCATGATTGGAACGGGATCGGGTATATTAAAATCTATTGCTTCTTGTTGAATCTCTATGAATCTTTTTTCAAACTCTGAGGGAGATAACTCATTCTCTTCGCACTTTTCATTCACACACCAGTAATCGTCATCATATGCCGACATAGGTGACCACTCGCTTTGAATGTCCCAACTTTCTGCAAAATACCCAAAAAGGAGGCCCCCACACTCCTTGCATTTCTCTTCTTCTTCAATAAGCCATATCCTATATACAAATTCTTCCCCATCTTTCCTGTTTATTTTAACTTTCTTACTGTATTTTTTTCTATCGCTTGATTCTTCTTCCCAGTCATGAGATGCATATCTTTCTTCTACAAATTTCATTTAATACACCTCCTTTGTCTGTCCTTCTGATACTACTATGATTTTTCTCTTGTCGCTTGATTTTGTGTCTGCTTCATTTGTCATGTATGTTTTTCCTTCTTCAAGTTCAAAGACCTTCTCGCCTGCGTAGTTTGCGGTTTTGTTTACAGAGATCGCATTTACAAAACCTAATTTTTCTTTTGTCGTGGGGTCTATGATTGCTACCCAGCATTTTCCACTTCCTTTATACTGATTGAAATTTAATTTTATTACTACTTTTCCACTTCTTTTTTTCAATTCTTCTTCGATTGCTGTTTTCATAGCAATCAATTCTTCTGTTTTCATGTTTGTGTATTGCATGTTTCTCACTATATTACATATGTAATAACTACCATATAAAGCTTTCGGTCTATATTAGATATTTTTGTTTAGAAAATGTTACATATGTTTACTTTATGAAACAATTGTTATTTTATTTGGCCCTATTTATAAATGGCTTGTTAATTTCTGCATGAGGGTAATCTTTTTCATGTGGGCAGAGCTTCTTCCCGGTGATGTCGTAATAATAGCAGTTGCAGACTGGACAGTATTCGAGTGGAGTATTAGGCATTAATGCATTCCTCCTGGCTCACAACACATGCCTTCATAGCGATCTTTGTCAGCTTGACACTTTTTACATAGTTTTGCGAACATATCTTTGTATTCATTGCAGACCGGGCAACGATCATAAAATCCTCTCACCGTTATCATTTTACTCACGTCTCCAATTGCGCCAGCAACTTCATATTGTTTTTGACACCTACAACATGTCACGATTTTTATATCCTTCGTTTCAGTTGTGTTTGCTGCATCACATAGTGGGCAATCCCACATATAAACTGCATATAGATCAATTTGTTTCATGCCGTGATCGCCCTCTTCCCGGTGCCTTTACATTCTGGGCATGTTTCAGATGTATGCTCATACCCCATAAAGTCAACATAATAAGTTCCTTGTTTGCCTTTGCCTTTACAGTATTCACAATATATGTTTCCAGTCCAATTTCTAATCTCTAAGATCTTACCAAGCTGCAAAACGTAATAACATCCAGTGTCATCAATTAACGGAACTCTAAATCCAAGAAATTCAACTCTCATAAAGGGCCGGCTTTTGCCATACCCATTAGTGAAGTGGATTTCATCAAAAGTCTTGCCACCTATCCTACTGGCCCAATGGGGCGACATCATCCGGTATTCTTCTTTTTTCTCACCACTTGCGATCAGATCAAAATATTTTTTATGCAGGGTCAAATGTAAAATTTTAGTCATTTTTTATCTCCTGGGGCCCACACACTTCGCAATAATGTAAATTAATTCCTGATGGAGTTTCTCTACAATATATCTTATCCCCTTTCTTGAAATAATGTTTGCATTTGTGGAAAGTATAACAAGCATAAATCTCCTCTTTACAGTTATCGCATTTGATACTAACTTCAACTTTTTCTTTTGCTGTTGTTTCTTCCATTTCAATACCACCCATCAGATTCTGGAGGATATATTATATCGTGGATCATCCATGCTATAAAAATTAACATTGTTATAGTTGCTGCTATTGCAATAATCCATAACAAATGTTCAGTTGGTATAATCCCACTCATTTAGATCACACCCAATTTGACACATCGTGATAGTATTTACAATAGCGCCCATCGTTGTCTTTTTGATATGGGCACTCTCCACCGTTCAATACTCTTGTGCAATTCATACAGTTTTCTTTTTCTTTTTGTTTCATATTTAGCCTCCTCGTTTTGATTATATGGCACAATTGCAGGATTTATACATTATGCTACACGACCAGATCAAAAATCTTCCAGGCCCAATCCTTTTTTATCTGTCTTTGGCACTATATCCTGGCGTGGTGATTTAGGATTTTTGATATCGTCAATAGTTGTAATAAATACTCTCTTATTTTCCCTGGCTTTTTGGTATTTGTCCAGTTTTCGATTTGAGAGCTTTGGCTCAAAATATACTTTGCAGATGCAGGATGGCCAGTCCTGTTTACACTTGCCGCACCAGATCATGCCATTGAATTCTGACCACGTTATATTGACTTCATCGGAAGCATCGCAGACCGGGCATGCATAGCCTAATTCATGCGGCTCAAACAAAGGAGTTCCAGGGCCAGGTCGCCGCCCCACTGTTTCATTGAGCAGTTCCCACTCATCCACAGGTGTTTGATTGATCAGTTTCCTTGTGTTCATTCTATCACCTCAAGCCATCCCCATTGAAATTTTCTTTTTTCTTCCTTTGTTAAATGTTTAAAATCTCTTTTAGTTTTCAACAAATACATCTGCAATTCATTGTCATCAGTCCAGTCAAAATTATTCCAGTTAGTCAGGGAAAAATCAGCGAGCCAAACACGGCCAAATAGCCCAATATAGATCCTTGCTAAAATGTCAGTTCTTTGAAATCCTATTGCAAAATAGCTTGGATTGCCAATGTGCCAGTTAAATTCATCAAATTTCATGGTGACTCCTCCAATATTTCCCTTACAATCTTCGGATAATTCTCACCATAAGTAATACTGACTTTCTCAGGATACTCTCCATGAAATATACTCAAAGTAGTAATTTGTGGAAATTCAACAAACATCACATTTTCCAAATGACACCTTGCCTCATCCAAGTGTTCAAGTCCTTTGCTCCTTTGTTTATTCCTGTATGAATGAATCGGCCTCTTTGTGGATATTTTTAGAACTAATCTTCTCGCTTCCTTTAATAAAGCACCAAGTTTTACATACTCTTCAAGAGTTATATTTTCTTCACTCATTTGCACCACTCCAAGATCATCTTAGTGAATTGCGCCATTTCCTCGCAATTGATCACCTTCATTGCAAGCTCTCCAGGAAGGGCTATATCATCACGGCAACTCATGCACTGCAAAAGCGTGAACTTGATAGGCCCTATTTCAGCAGTTCCATTGAAATTGAAAAATTGGTGTTTGCCTTCATGCTCGCAAAATAAAAAGAATTTCATTTTACCCCACCAATATTGGCCCTTTGAGTCCTGTAAAAGGCTCACATTTCAATGGCGTAGGTGTATGATCTTCTTCCTCGAAAAGCACCAATGCAGAATACCAAATT
>Ga0302243_1001730_pt1 | contig 13999 bp, 12 predicted proteins | sample AAG_UR_Met_MG_FD_193514 | JGI IMG/M metagenome (GOLD analysis project Ga0302243, IMG submission 193514) | Enriched activated sludge microbial communities from anaerobic digester in WTTP, New Holstein, Wisconsin, United States - AAG_UR_Met | ecosystem: Engineered > Bioreactor > Anaerobic >... | reverse complement strand
CAGTGCGGTGCGCTGGCTGCAGTACGTGTTCCTGCAGGACTGGTACTACGCCAGCGGGCGCCAGCCGGCGCACGACGGCACCATGCTGCCCGAAGGCGAGCCGGTCGGCCACGTGCCGGTGCAGATCGTCGCCTCGGGCCCGGACAGCGACGGCGAGGCCATCCACCGCGCCATGATCGACGCGCTCGGCCTGGCGCAGGAGCGCGTCTGGCTGTCCACGCCCTACTTCGTGCCGACCGAGCCGGCCTGGGCCGCGCTCACCAACGCCGCGCTGCGCGGCGTGCAGGTCAAGCTGATCGTGCCCGAGCTGAGCGACTCGCGCATCGTCACCGCCGCCGCGCGCTCCTACTATCGCGAACTGCAGGAGGCCGGCGTGCTGATCTTCGAATACCGCGGCCGCATGTTCCACCCCAAGACCCTGGTGGTGGACTCGACCTACAGCATGATCGGCAGCGCCAACTTCGACAACCGCAGCTTTCGCCTCAACTTCGAGGTCGCCGCCGTGCTCTTCGACCGCGACGTGAACCGCGAGCTGGCGCGGCTGTTCCAGGCCGACCTGTCGCGTTGCCGGCTGGTGCCGGTGAACCGCCACGTGCCGCCGCAGCAGAAGCTGTTCGAGGCCGTGGCGCGGCTCGGGTCACCGTTGCTGTGAAGATCGGGTTCGGTCCACAAGCACGATGCAGTCGCGCAGGCCCGAGCCCGAGGCCAGGTGGTTGAAGCCCTCGTTGATGCGGTCCAGCGTGAACGCCTGGCCCAGCAGCCGATCCACCGGCAGCCGGCCCTGCCGGTAGAGCGCGATCAGGAGTTGGGCGAACGCCGGTACCAGGAGCGGGCACGTCGGATGGACGTGGCGTTCCACGCAAGGTACGAGGCGGACACGGCGCGTCTGGAGCCAGGAGTGCGATCGTCAGTCTCGCCCAAGCCGCGGCGCTGGTGCTCAGGCACAGGGTGTTTTACGTCCTGCAGGAGGAGGAGGTGCTGTCGGCGGAGCAGACGCGCCTGCTGCTGTCGTGGCGGTACTCGGGCTTCTCCGCCCACACCTCGGTCAAGGTCCAGCCCGCTGACCGCGACGGCCTCGAGCGGCTTGCGCCTTTCCTGCTCCGGCCGCCGGTGAGCCTCGATCGCCTGCGCGTGGACGAGGACGCGGGCTCCCTGGCGTACGCAGCACGCAGGCGCTCGACCGGGCTCGGGCCCGTCCAGCAGCATCCGCACCCGCTCAGATCGCCCTCCACCACGACGGTCTTGCCCCAGTTCCCCGCCACCGGCACCTCGCCGACGCCTTGATTCCACCTCTACCGAGCCCTACCCTGGCTCCGATGAGAAAGGAAATTCCTTTCCATCGGTGACCGGACCGTTCGCCGGGGGGCTACTCCCGCCGGCGTATTCGGGAGAGAATGGCGCCATGCGCGAACCGATCGAACTGTTGCGAACGAGTGAGATTTTCGGCGGTCTCGACGAGCGGGCCCTCGCCCTGCTCGCGGCGTGCGCCGAACCGAAGACGTATCCCGCCGGCGCCGAGCTGTTCCGGGAAGGGGAGCCGTGCGAGACCTGCTACGTGGTGGTCGAGGGCCGGCTCGCCCTCTCGCGGCGGGGGCCGCGCCGGGAGCAGCGGTTGATCCTCCTCGGCCCCGGCGAGGCGGCGGGGGAGAGCGCTCTCCTCCAGGTACCGGCTCACGGCGCCACGGCCCGGGCCGTCGGACGTCTGGAGGTCCTCGCGCTCTCCCGCGACCGGGTGCTCGCGGCGCTCGCCGAAGACGGCGCGGCGGCGGTGGCGGTGCTCGGCGCGGTGGCGCGGCTCATCGCCCGCCACCTCCGCTTCAGCGCCTCCGGAGCGGTCGGCTTCGCCAAGGCGTACACGAGCGGGGCGACCCGCCACGAGCACGACCTGCTCGGCGACCGCGAGGTCCCCGCCGACGCCCTCTACGGGATCCAGACGCTGCGCGGGGTGGAGAACTTCCCGCTCACCGGCGTGCCGCTCTCCCACTTCCCGGCGCTGGTGCGGGCGCTCGCTGCGGTCAAGCAGGCGGCGGCCCGGGCGAACCTCCGCCTCGGGCATCTCCCGGCGCCGATCGCCGACGCGATCGACCGCGCCTGCCAGGAGATCATCGACGGCCACTGGCACGGCCACTTCGTCGTCGACATGGTACAGGGCGGGGCGGGCACCTCGACGAACATGAACGCCAACGAGGTGATCGCCAACCGGGCGCTCGAGCTGCTCGGGCACGCCCGCGGCGAGTATGCCGCCTGCCATCCGAACAACCACGTCAACCTCGCGCAGTCGACCAACGACGTCTACCCGACGGCGCTGCGCATCGCCGCGCTCCACCTCCTGCGCGACCTGCTCGCGGCGCTCGAGCGGCTCCGCGGCGCGCTCGCCGCCAAGGGGGAGGAGTTCGCCGACGTGCTCAAGATGGGGCGCACCCAGCTCCAGGATGCGGTGCCGATGACGCTCGGCCAGGAGTTCACCGCCTTCGCGGTGACCACCGGCGAGGACATCGACCGCCTCCGCGACACCGCGCGCCTCCTGCTCGAGATCAACATGGGCGGCACCGCGATCGGCACCGGCATCCTCGCCGACCCGCGCTACTCGCAGCTGGTGGCCGAGGAGCTGCGCGCGATCACCGGTCTCGATCTGGTGATCGCCGGCAACCTCGTGGAGGCGACCCCCGACACCGGGGCCTTCGTCCTCTTCTCGGGCGCCCTCAAGCGGGCGGCGATCAAGCTCTCGAAGATGTGCAACGACCTGCGGCTGCTCTCCTCCGGGCCACGCGCCGGCCTGAACGAGATCAATCTGCCGCCGATGCAGCCGGGCTCGTCGATCATGCCGGGGAAGGTCAACCCGGTGATCCCGGAGGTCGTCAATCAGGTCGCCTTTGCGGTCATCGGCCACGACCTGACGATCACGCTCGCGGCCGAGGCGGCACAGCTCCAGCTCAACGTGATGGAGCCGATCCTCGCCTACTCGCTCTTCCAGTCGCTCGCGACCCTCACCGCCGCGGTCGAGGTGCTGCGCGAGCGCTGCATCGAGGGGATCACCGCCAACGCGGCGCGGACCCGCGAGATGGTCGAGCGCTCGATCGGCATCGTCACCGCGCTCGTGCCGGTGCTCGGCTACGAGCGGGCGAGCGAGGTGGCCACCGAGGCGCTCACCACCGGCGCGCCGGTGCGCGAGATCGTGCTCGCCCGCGGCCTGCTCGACGCCGCGGAGCTCGACGAGCTGCTCGCACCGGCGGCGATGACCCGCCCGCGCCGCCTGCCGAGCTGAAACGGCGTTCCCGCCGTCGGGCCGTTTCGAGCCGGTCCCGCCTCCCGTCACCGTCGGCGCGCGAGGTCGCGGGCGGGGGCGGCGTCGAAGTGGAGGTCGTAGAAGACGAGGTACTTCTCGAGCACCGTCTCCTCCTCGCCGGTGAAGGTCTGCACGCTGCCGGCGACATGTCCTCCGGCGGCCTCTTCCCGGCTGTACTCCCCACTCGTCGTCCGGTAGCAGAACCCCTCGGGGAAGGCCGGATGACAGATCGTCAACGAGCCATCGGAGGTCGTGCCCTCGAACTCGATCACGACCCGTCGCGGGGCGAGGTCGAGCACGGCGCGCAGGCTCTCTGCCGCGCGCAGGGAAGCCGCGTCGAGCGGCTCCGGGGTGAGCAGTACGACCGCGTTGATCTGCTTCTCTTCGAAAGCGTCGGGTGCGTGCAGCAGGTAGGCCTGAGTGAGCGCGAGCGGCTGCCCGTTCACGCGCACCTCCCCGGAGACCGGCGACGCTGCCCCGGCCGCCGTGGCGAACGCGGCGCAGAAAACCAGGAGCCCAAAGACGAACAGAGTACGAATTCGGATCACCATTCCCCCTCCTTGCGCCTGAGAACGGTAGATCGGGATGTAGGAATCCAGGGTCAAGGTAGGTTGTCAGGGACATCCAGATTCCCGCACGGCGGGAGCTGGTCGAGACGCTGCATGGGGCGCGGGAGCGGTGTTGCGGATGGACGCCGGGGACAGGCGGAGCCTGCGAGCCAGGGCAGGGGGTGATCGAGTCGGGGCTGGATGAGCGGCGCGGGGAGGGTGAGCAGCCCGAGGCCGAGGGCGCAGGCGACGAAGAGGAGGGTGGCCGCTCATTGCGTGCATCACCGAGCCACGGGTGATCGGGAAGGTCCTCACGCACCTTGCGGCCACGGGCGTCGACGTGCGCAGCCCACCCGGCGCCGATCCCTCGTCACCGCAGCGCACGGTCACCGCTGTGTGACCCCCATGCCCAGGCCGCCCGGGGTTCTGCCGGGCTCGGGCCCGTCCTGCAGCAGCCGCGCCCGCTCGGATCGCCCTCCACCACGACGGTCTTGCCCCAGTCAGTTCCCCGCCACCGGCACCTCACCGACACCTTGATTCCACCTCCATTCAGCCCTATCGTCCTTGCAGTGAGAAAGGAAACTCCTATCCATCATGGAGATCGAAGACGTCTTCGCACACAACGAGCGCTGGGTGGCACAACAGCTTCAGTGCGATCCAGACTACTTCCGCAGACTTTCTGCTCATCAGCAACCGGAGTGGCTCTTTTTCGCCTGCTCGGACAGCCGCATCTCGGTCGAATCACTGCTGGGAACCAAACCCGGCGATGTCTTCATGCACAGAAACATCGGCAATGTGGTCCCGAGCAATGACCTCAACGCTCTGTCCGTGATCAGCTACGCCGTCAACCATCTGCGGATCAAGCACATCATCGTCTGCGGTCACTACCAATGCGGTGGCGTTCTTGCCGCAATGTCACCGCGCGACGAAGGACTCCTCAACCCGTGGTTGCGCCACATCCGCGACGTCTACCGCATCCATCGCGATCAACTCAACGCTATCGACTCGCTCGAAGAACGCTACGATCGACTCGTCGAATTCAACGTCCGCGAGCAGTGCATCAATATCGTCAAGACACGTGATGCCCAACACGCGCTGCTCCATGATCGGCTATAGATCCACGGCTGGGTCTTCGACATGCGCAGCGGACGACTGATCGACTTGCAACTGAACATGGACGAGATCATGAGCGATATCATGGATGTCTACGATCTGTTTCGCTGACCTCGCGTGCATCACCGAGCCGCGGGTGATCGGGAAGATCCTCACGCACTTTGTGGCCACGGGCGTCGACGCGCGCAGCCCATCCGGCGCCGATCCCTCCTCACCGCAGCGCACGGCCACCGTTGCGTGACCCCCGCGCCCCGACCGCCCGTGCCGCGCACGATGCGAGGCCCGAGCCTAGCGGAGCCCCGCCCGTCACCCCCACCACCCGGGGCTCAGCCGGGTGCGTGCCTGTAAAGCCGCACCAGTACCTGCTCAGATCACCCCTCACCGCGACGATCCGGTCTCAGATCCCCACCTTCGGCGCATCACCGACGCCTTGATTCAAGCTCTGCCGAGCCCTACCCTGGCTCCGGTGAGATCTGATGGAACAGCCTATGGAGCAACCACAGGTTATCGCATCATTAAGCTCAAACCAGGTGGAGCTTTTGAAAAAAGTTAGCCTATTCTCTAGGCATTAATGATACCAGGAGGATGAGCGCATGATTAGGGCCGCGTCTTTGCACCATGGAGTGTTGTTCAGAACCATCCTTATGTTAGGCGTTTATTTGGTCCTGGCGACATACTCCTCAGGTCAAAATGAAAAATCCTTCGATCCCAGTGGATATTGGGAGGGGCACCATGGTTCCTTGGCCATCATGGTGGCAAACAATTGTCTGTACTTTAGTTATGACGCTGTGTTTGGGGAGGCTGCGCATATCTGTGACGGGGTGGGTGTAGCCAATTTGATGGATGACGACTTGTATCACTATAAAGATGAACAAGGAACAGTAGCCTTCATGATCACGGCACAAGGCCTGCGAATGAACACCATCAATGGCGTGGCCTCTTTTTGTGGATCTGGCTGGCCTGGAGACGTATTTGCCCTGGAAACCTTCAAACCCACGCAGCTTTGTCAGGTAAGGGTACCCAAAACGTATTTTCATACAGTTAATCTAAATGCTCCTGAGCAACGAAAAGCATACGTCATCCAAGGTGATCAAGTTGAAGTGGTCTTGGGGAAGTACAACCTTGGTGATGAGTGGGTCTTGACCCGTTTTCAAGGTTCACGCACCACTACCGTGGGGCTAATTAAAAAAGATGACTTGGCATGTCAGACCGCGAATCGATAAAGAGGTCGATCCCCTGGTGTGCCCGGGCGGTGGCGGAGGAATGCGCATCATCGCGTGTATCTGCGAGCCGTGGATGATCGGGAAGATCCTCACGTACCTTGCAGCCACGGGCGTCGACGCGGGCAGCCCACCCGGCGCCGATCCCTCCTCACCGCAGCGTACGGTCACCGCTGCGTGACCGCCACGTCCCGACCGCCCGGGGCTTTGCCGGGCTCGGGCCCGTCCAGCAGCATCCGCACCCGCTCAGATCGCCCTCCACCACGACGGTCTTGCCCCAGTCAGTTCCCCGCCACCGGCACCTCACCGACGCCTTGATTCCACCTCCATTCAGCCCTAACCTTGCGCGGGGGGTCGAGATGCGCGAGGAGGATCCATGTCAATAATCAGCCGCCGGACCTTCATGAGGCTGGGAGCGGTTGCGGTCGCGGGTGCCGCCGCGCCCGCGGCCGCCAAGACCGCCGAAGAGCGGCACCCGATCTCGCCGGACTACGTCGGGGTGCTGGTCGACACGACGCTGTGCATCGGCTGCCGCAAATGCGAGGAGGCGTGCAACCGGCGCAATCGCCTGCCCCGCACCGTCGACTCGTTCTCGGATCGGGAGGTGCTGCGGAACTTCCGGCGCCCGAGCGAGGACGCCTTCACGGTCGTCAACCAGTTCCCCGGCAGCCCGTCGCCCGACCAGGCGGCGCTGCCGATGACGTTCGCGAAGGTGCAGTGCATGCACTGCCTGATCCCCTCGTGCGTTTCGGCCTGCATCGTGGGCGCCCTCACCAAGGCGGCCGACGGCGCGGTGGTCTACAACTCGACGATCTGTCTCGGCTGCCGGTACTGCATGATCGCCTGCCCGTTCGAGATCCCGGCCTACCAGTACCACACGGCGCTGACGCCGCGGGTGCGCAAGTGCGAGATGTGCACCGGCACCACCCCGGCCGGTGGCGCCGACCCCGCCTGCGCCGCCGCCTGTCCGACCGAGGCGCTCGTCTTCGGCAAGCGGGCCGACCTCCTCGAGATCGCCCACCAGCGGCTCGAACAGCGGCCCGACCGCTACGAGCAGCACGTCTACGGCGAGCACGAGGTGGGGGGCACGGGATGGCTCTATCTCACCGGCCGTCCGGTCCAGCAGCTCGGCCTGCCGGAGCTGCCCGAGCGGGCGCCGGCGCTGCGCACCGAAGCGATCCAGCACGGCATCTTCAAGTACGGGATCCTGCCCGTCGCCCTCTACGGCGGACTCGCCGCCCTCATGTGGCGCAACCGTGAGCGGAAGGACGGCGAGCACGAAGACGCCGCGCCCTCACCGGAGAACCCGAAGCAGGGGGGTGCCCAGTGATTCCGCCGTCGCATCTCCCGCACCGCGTCACCAAGCCGTTCTTCACGTTCGGCACGCTGACCCTGCTCATTCTCATGGGCATCGGGTTCTCCTTCGGCATCACCCGGCTCTTCCTGGGCCTGGGCTCGGTGACCAACCTCGACAACCACAACCCCTGGGGGATCTGGATCGCATTCGACGTCGCCTGCGGCGTCGCGCTCGCGGCGGGCGGCTTCCTCACCGCGCTGCTCGTGGAGATCCTCGGCCGGCGGCGGTACGAATCGCTGCTGCGGCCGGCGCTGCTGACCGCCTTCCTCGGCTACCTCTGGGTCGCCATCGCCCTCGCCTTCGACCTCGGCCGGTACTGGAACATCTGGCGGCCGCTGTTCAACTGGCAGGGCAACTCGGTGCTCTTCGAAGTCGGGATGTGCGTCACCTTCTATCTCATCGTCCTGACCATCGAGATGAGCCCCTCGATCCTGGAAGGGCTGCTCGACCGGGCCCGCGACGGCTCGACCACCTCCCGGCTGCTGCGCCGGCTCGAGAAGCCGATCGCCACGCTCCAGTCCTGGGTGCACATCGTCCTGCCGATCTTCATCGTCGCCGGCGTGGTGCTCTCCTGTATGCATCAGTCCTCGCTCGGGACCCTGATGCTGATCGCGCCGACGAAGACCAGCGCGCTCTGGGATACCTCGATCCTGCCGCTGCTCTTCCTGCTCTCGGCGTTCATGGTCGGCTTCCCGATGGTGATCCTGGAGTCGATCTACGCCAACATCAGCTTCGGGCGGAAGGCGGAGATGGAGCTGCTCACGCCCCTTGCCCGGATCATCCCGTGGTTCATCGGCGCGTACGCGATCCTCAAGATCGGCGACCTCTTCGTGCGCCGGCACCAGATCGACTTCCTGGAGAACCCCGCCGCCACCGTGGCGCTCATCGTGGAGATCCTGGTCGGCGTCGTCTTCCCGTTCATCCTGCTGCAGATCCCGGCGGTACGGCGCTCGATGGGCTGGCTCTTCTTCGTGGTCGCGCTCGTCATCTTCGGCGTCATCCTCAACCGGCTCAACGTCTTCCTGGTCAGCTACGACCCGCCGTACCTCGTCAAGGCCTACTTCCCGTCGGTCGGCGAGATCGCGATGACGATCGCCATCGTCTCGAGCATCCTCTTCTGTTACCGGCTGCTCGTGACCTTCTTCCCGATCCTCCCCGGGTACGTGCCTGCCACGGCAGAGCAGCTCGCCCGCCTGCGCGAGGAGCGGGAGCGCACGGTGTCGCCGCGCCTGACCTGGGTGATCCGGATCGGCGCCATCGCGGTCCTCGGAGCTTTCGTCCTCGTCTACTTCCTCGTCCACAAGACGGCGGTCGAGGCCTCGGAGCGCACCGTGGCGGAGGTCGAACGGGTGATCAAGGAAGAACCCGTGCACGTGAGCCCTCCCAGTCTGCCGGCGCCGCTGCGGCCGGAGGCGTACCGGAAGGTCTACGTCATGAGCGATCCGGGACTCAACGCCGCTTCGGACGACTACGAACCGGTGGCGTTCGCCCATCGCATCCACGACAACCTCACCGGCGGTGACTGTGGGGTCTGCCATCACCGCTACTCCATGGACGAGGAGGATCGGGTCGGCGAGGACATTCACGCGCTGCACGAGTCGATCGACGTGACGATCGGCGGTGCCTGCGCCAGCTGCCACGGCGACATGGCCGACAACCCGCCGCAGTCGTGCGCCCGCTGCCATGCGCAGCCGAACGAGGCGGATGCTCCGGCGCGGCTCGGGCTCAAGGGGGCCTATCACCGTCAGTGCATCAACTGCCACGAGCGGGCGAAGCTGCCGGCGCCCACCGAATGCAACGCCTGCCACCACCCCTGGACGCCCGATCACTCCCGCCTCGTCAAGCTGCCGGCGCAGCCGACGCCGCACCAGGTGACGGAGTCGTGCCTCTCCTGTCACACCCGGGTGGGCTCCGATCTGCTGGCCACCGCGCACTGGAACTGGAAGGGGCAGTCGCCGACGCTCGCCGGCTACCAGCACCGGACCGACGTGAGCCTGCAGCTGATGGTCAACAACTACTGCATCGCCATCGGCGCCAACCCGCAGGCGTGCGCCACCTGTCACATCGGCTACGGCTGGGTGGACAAGGCGTTCGACTTCGCCGATCCGTCGGCGATCGACTGCCTCGTCTGCCACGACACGACCGGCACCTACCGGAAGGATCCGATGCGGGCCGGCATGCCGCTGGAGGGGGTCGATCTGGTGGCGGTCTCCCGGGCCGTCGGTCGCCCGTCGCGCGCTGCTTGCGGCTCCTGTCATTTCAACAGCGGGGGAGCGCCCAACGCGAAGCACGGCGATCTCGACCCGATCCTCGCCAATCCGAAGCCAGATCAGGATCAGCACATGGGGCGCCAGGACATGCGCTGCCAGGACTGCCACACGACCACCCGCCACCGGATCGCCGGAATGTCGATGACTGCCCCGGCGGTCGAAGGCCGGGTGACCTGCGAGCAGTGCCACGGGCCCGCTCCGCATGGCGTGGCCGGCATGCTGGGACAGCACCTCAACGACCACGTCCGGACCATCGCCTGCGAGACCTGCCACATCCCGTCGTTCGCGCGCGTGACGCCCACGCTGATGCGCCGCGACTACTCCGCCGCTGGCCAGAACCGGCCCGAGGAGCTCGATCAGTACGGCATGCCGACCTACGATCCGCGTTTCGGTTCGCTGACCTGGGGGAAGGATCAGGTCCCGGCTTACGCGTGGTTCGACGGCACCCGGCGCGCCACCCTCGTCGGAGACAAGGTCAACCCGAAGCAGGGCGTAGTGATCAACGCTCCGGTGGGCGACCGGCGCAACCCGGCGGCCCGGATCTTCCCGTTCAAGGTCCATACCGCGGTCCAGCCGTACGACACCGAGTCGAAGCGGCTCGCGGTGCCCAAGTTGTCGCCCGGCTACTGGGCCGACTTCAGCTGGGACCGGGCGATCGCCGAAGGGATGAAGGCGCTGGGGCTCGAGTATTCGGGAGAGTACGGCTGGGTCGAGACCACGCTCTACACCGGCATCCACCATGGGGTCGTCGAGGCGCCGATGGCGCTCGGCTGCGCCGACTGCCACAGTCCGCAAGCCGTCAACTGCTCGCGTTGCCACCGCGGGGCAGCCGGAATGGATCGTCCCGAGCACTCCCGGAAGATCTACCCCGAGGTGAAGCGGCGGATCGACTTCCAGGCGCTCGGCTACCCGGACGATCCGGCCGTGACCGGCGGGCGTTTCTTCGTCACCCTCGGGCGAGGGCTCCCGCCGGGCTGAGTCGCGGCGACCCGCAAAAATGGGCGCGGCTGCTCCGGGAACTCCCGGGCGCCGCGCCCGGTTTCGTCTCGGCTGCCGGAGACGAATCGACACCGCGCGGGGCAGATCAGATCGTGACCGTGAACGAGAGCGTTCGCCCCGCCCCGCCGCAGGCCCCGGATCGCCTGCCCCAGCTCACCGCCGTCATGCCCGCCTATAACGAGCAGGAGGTCCTGCCGCTGACGCTCAAGGAGGCGGTCGCGGCCCTGGCCGAGGTGGCCGACGAGTGGGAGATCGTGGTCGTTGACGATGGCTCGACCGACCGGACGCCGGCGATCCTGGCCGAGTGGGCGGCGCGGGATCCGCGCCTGTGGATCCTCACCCAGCGGCCGAACCAGGGCTACTCGCGCGCCTGGCGCGGGGGTTTCGGGAGGCGCGCTTTCCAGCGGTCTTCTACACCGACGCCAATGCCCAGTTCGACCTGACCGAGATCCGGCGTCGTGCGCCGCACCTCGCGGCGCACGACATGGTCTCGGGCTTTCGGCTCGCGCGCCAGGACCCGTGGATCCGCCTCCTCACCTCCCGGACCTACAACCTTTTCCAGGGGCTCGTGTGGCCAGCAGGTCGTCGATACCGGTGCCCAGATTGGCGGAGGACTGCGCATCATCGTGTTCGTCACCGAGCCGCGGGTGATCGGGAGGATCCTCACGCACCTTGCGGCCACGGGTGTCGACGCGCGCAGCCCACCCGGCGCCGATCCCTCCTCATCGCAGCGCACGGTCACCGCTGCGTGACCGCCACGTCTCGACCGCCCGGGGCTCCGCCGGGCTCGGGCCCGTCCAGCAGCATCCGCACCCGCTCGGATCGCCCTCCACCACGACGGCCTAGCCCCAGTGCCCCGCCACCGGTACCTCACCGACACCTTGATTCCATCTCCATCCAGCCATATCGTGCTTGCAGTGAGAAAGGAAATTCCAATCCATCGCAGCCTGCGGCGCATCGTTGACCGCAAGGGAACCCGGATGAAACGCGAGAACCACTTCATCGTCGTCGGCAATACGGCGCTGGCGATCAACACCTGGCGCGAGCTGGCGCGCCGCGGCCATGCCGTGACGCGCATCCTGCGCCGCATGGCGCAAGAGGGCGAGCCGACCGATGTCGATCTCGTCGTCGGCGACCCGGGCGATCTGGACGTGCTACGCCAGGCCGGCGACGAGGACCTCGAGGATCTCGAGATTCAGCGCGGCAAGGTCAAGTCGAAGTGACGCTCGCCAGTGACGCAGACGCACAACGCAGCGCGGACTCGCCCTCGAAACAACACGTTGGAGGAGCAGATGAGACTCGAACCGATCGTTGTATCGATCTTCCCTGCCACAGCCGCTGGCCCCGGCCCTCGTCGCGCGCACGCTGTGCGAGAAGCAGACGGCCAAGGCGGGCCCGTCGTGAGCCACTCAATTGGGTCGCGCCGACTGCGCTGGCACTGCTGGCGCCTGATGCTCGCAATCGGAATGATCGTTGCAAGTGCGGCAGCGAGCGCTGAGACCTGGGACGTGATCACCTTCGACCCGCCGGCGGGCCGGCGCGAGGCCGGGCCCGACGCCGTGGGCTTCACCGAGTCCACGCCCACCACCTTCGTCACGTACGCCGTCTACAAGAGCGCCCGCAGCTCGAGCGATCCGGCGCGCGACTTCCAGGAGGAGTGGAAACTGCTGATGGGCCGGTATGAGCTGCGAAGCGAACTGAAGTCGGATACCCGCGATTGGGGCGGCGGCTGGAAGCTCACGGTGGGCGTGGCGCGCGTGTGGGGCGAACAGCAGCGCAACTTCACCTCGGTTCTGAGCGTGTTCACCGGCTACGGCGTCAAGGCCAGCATCCTCGTCAACTACAACGACGACCGCTACAAGCCCGCCATCGACAGGTTCGTGGCGAGCTGGCGCCTGACGGCACCCGGAAGCAGCCCAGCAGCCGCTCCAGCCGCCGGCAGCGCGGCGCCCGCGCCGGTGTCATCAGGCGACGTGGGGGCCGGCTTCGCGTTCAGCCCGCCGCCTGGGTTCACGGAGCAGTCGGGCTGGTATGTCGCGAGTCGCGTTGAGAACCGCGGCGGCGGCCGTGAGATCACGTCGGCACTCGTGCGCGTGCTGCCCGCGGTGGGTGCGCAGGGCAACATCGGCGACGCGCTGCGTGCGCTCTGGCAGCAGCACCTCCCGGCGGAGCTGAAAGAGCGGGCCGGAGCGATGGTGTACCGGCGTTATGTGGGCGACGGCGTGCCAGCGCAGTTCATCGCCGGCAAAGGCCGTGAAAGCGGGCGCCGGGCCGACACGATGTTCACGCTGTACGTGCTCGACTGCGGTTCGACCTGGCAGCCGCTGCTGGTGGCGCAGACCTATGACGAGCCCGACAGCACGGCATCGTTTGGCTCGGGGGTGGCGATGTCGGGCGGGATGAGCTTCGGCACCAGCGCGCAGATGGCCGAACCATTTCTCGCAGCGGTCCGCTGCGCCGGCGGTAAGGGACGACCGCTCGTCGACCCGACCGCTCTCGTCGGCGACTACAGCTTCGGCTCGAGTTCGTCGCTGCAGTGGGTCAACGTCTATACGGGCGCGATGTCGATGACGGCGGTGTCCTACGGCGGTCAGCTGAACCTGAAGCCCGACGGCAGCTACGACTACAAGTTCGCCGGTGCCAGTGGCGTAGTCGGCGCAATGAACATCCAGACCGACAACGCGCGTGGCCGCTGGGAAGTGCAAGGTGACCTGCTGGTGCTCACGCGCGACAACGGCAAGCAGACCAAGTACCGGATCGCCGGTCTGACACAGTTCCCGAGCGGCGAGAAGGGCGCGGTGTTCATGAGCCGACTCGACTTGCCGGTGAATCCCACGACCGTGACCAACGGCGGCGATTACTACGCCACCAAGGCACGTTGAGCACAAGCGGCTACGGCAGCACGCGCACTTCGCCCTATTCGCCGCCTCTCCGAGGTCGATCCCTCGGTGTGCCCGCGCGGAGGCGGAGGAATGCGCATCATCGCGTGCATCACCGAGCCGCGGGTGGTCGGGAGGATCCTCCGACACCTGGCGCACCGGGGGTGGAGGCGCGCAGCCCACCCGGCGCCGATCCCTCCTCACCCCAACGCCCGGTCACCGGCGCGTGACCGCCACGCCCTGGCCGCTTGTCTCGCCGCCGGTTCTAGATTGGACAGAAGCGCCGGTTGACATTGGACACCCTGAGGGTGCCCGGATCCGGTGCTG
>Ga0302243_1001725_pt1 | contig 14077 bp, 12 predicted proteins | sample AAG_UR_Met_MG_FD_193514 | JGI IMG/M metagenome (GOLD analysis project Ga0302243, IMG submission 193514) | Enriched activated sludge microbial communities from anaerobic digester in WTTP, New Holstein, Wisconsin, United States - AAG_UR_Met | ecosystem: Engineered > Bioreactor > Anaerobic >... | reverse complement strand
GCAACTGGAGCACCTGCGGCCCCGGATCCAGGCCCCGGCTCATCGACCGCTTCCTGGGCGAGGGCGGGCTGGAGAACCCGCCGACACCCATCTTCCTGCCCCGCCCGGGGGAGGCCACCCTGGTGTCCCTCACCGCCATACCCGGGGGGAATTTCCGTCTGGTGGCCGCCCGGGGAGACATCCTCCCCCGGGCGGACATGGTCAACAACGAGATGCCCTACTTTTTCTGGAAGCCCCGTTCGGGGGTGGAGGCCTGCGTCGAGGCCTGGGTGGCCGCGGCGGGGACCCACCACGAGGTCATCTGCCTGGGGGATCTCACCACCCGGTGGAAGATGCTCTGCTCCATGCTGGGGATCGAGTACGTCCAGGTATAGGCGACGATGAAAGGCTTCGTGATCCGCCCGCCGTTTTTCGAACTGGGGCCCAAGGCCTTCCTGTACGGGAAGGCCGCTCTGGAGCTGGCCCTGGCGGCGGACCGCCTGGCGGAGCGCTACGATGTGGACATCATCTATACGCCCCAGTCGGTGGACTTACGAATGATCGCCGCGGCGGTGAAGCGGGTCCTGGTCTTCGCCCAGCACATGGATCCCCTGGAACCCGGGAAGGGTGTGGGGTCGGTATTGCCTGAGGCGGTGAAGGAGGCGGGGGCGGCGGGGGTCCTGCTGAACCACGCGGAGAGGCGTCTGAGCCTCTCCGATCTGGCACGGACGGTGGAGCGGGCCCGGGAGGTGGGGCTGGCGACCCTGGTCTGCGCCGACGACGCGGCCCAGGCCCTGGCGGCGGCTCAGCTGGGGCCGGACATCATTCTCGCCGAGCCTCCGGGTCTCATCGGCGCCGCGGGCGGGGGCGTGGAGGCCCGGGATTATGTCCGCAGGATAAACGAATCCATACGGGCCGTGGATCCGGGGATCCGGATCCTCCACGGGGCGGGGATAGCGGGGCCGGAGGATGTGCGGGCCATGATCGCCCTGGGGGCCGAGGCCACGGGCTGCACCAGCGCCGTGGTCAGGGCCCCGGATCCGGCGAAGATGCTGGAGATGATGATCCAGGCCCTCCGGGAGGCCTGGGATGCGCGACAGAGGAGGTAGGCATGTCCAGTTATCACGAGTCCTTCCGGATCCGGTCCGACCGGAGGCCCACCTTTCACGACATCAGCGACCAGGTGCGGGGCATCGCGGAAAGGTCGGGGACCCGGGACGGGATCGTCCTGGTCTACTCCCAGCACACCACCTGCAGCGTGCTGATCCAGGAGCAGAGCGACGATGTGGACTACTGGGGCGAGCAGTTCATCCACCAGGACCTGGTGGGCGTTCTGGAGAAGATCATACCCACCTGCCGGACCCAGGGCCAGTACCTGCACCCCGGGCCCCTGCATATCGAGATCGCCATGCGGGAAAGGAAGGAGGAAGCCTTCTGGTCCCTGAACACCGACGCCCATCTGCGCTCCGTGCTGCTGGGCAGGTCGGTGACGGTCCCCCTGGTGGGGGGGAGACTTCTCCTGGGGGAGTTCGGACGGATCTATTTTGCCGACTTCGATCAGACCCGGGCCCGGGAGCGCCAGGTCCAGGTTCAGGTCCTGGGATAAAAGGAGGAGGGATGGTATGGCAGGGAAGGAAATTCGGCTGGGAAAACTCTTTTCCGCGGGGGCGCCGGTCATCGTCGCGGCAGACCACGGGAGCTACATGGGGCCTTTCCCGGGGATCGAGGATCTGCCCCGGGAGATCGAGGCTTTCAGGAGGGCCGATGCCTTTCTGCTGATGCCGGGGATGGCCAAACGCTGCAGCGCCTTCTTCGCCCGGAGAGACGCCCCGCTCCTGATCGTCCGGGTCAACTGGGCGGCCCACTACTGCAAACCCCACATGAAGGAGTTCTCCCCCGTGGCCAGGGACAGCTACTACGACAGGGGCTTCAACGAGAAGCTCTGCGATGTCCGGTACGCCGCATCCCTGGGGGCGGACATGGTCATCGCGTCCCTCCTGCTGGGCACCGACGAGGAGGCCAACACCCGGACCATCTCCCAGTTCGGCGATTTCGTCGCCCAGGCCGACGCCCTGGGGATGCCCCTGATCGGGGAGTTCATCCCCTACGGCGGAATCGACCGCTACAGGGGCGATGTGGGGGACCTGGCTCTGGGGACCCGGGCCTGCGCGGAGTTCGGCGCGGACCTGATCAAGACGGTGTTCGTCGACGGTTTCCAGAAGATCGCCCGGACTTCCATAATCCCCACCCTGGCCCTGGGGGGAGGAGCCTTCGAACGGCCCGCCCAGGCCTTCGCCCAGGCCCGGACGGCCCTGAAGGCCGGCGCCGCCGGGGTGGTCTACGGGCGCAACGTCATCTGCGCCAAAAACCCCCGGACCTTTCTGGATTCCCTGCTGGAGGTGGTGAAGAACGGCGTCGACCCCGAAGCGGCGGAGAAGGCCTATCTCGCCACGGTCACCTGAGAGGGAGGTTTTGATGATCCTGACTTTCGACATCGGGACCACGGCGGTGAAGGCCGCCCTTTTCGGCGAGGACATGAGGCTTCTGGCGGGGGAGTCGGTGGAGTACCAGCTCCTGGCTCCGGGAAATGCCTGGGTGGAGCTGGAGCCCCGGGTCTACTGGGAGGGCATGGGGGAATGCATGGGGCGCCTCCTGACGCGGCGGCCCGAGGCGGCGGACCGGGTCCGGGCCATCGGAGTCACCACCCAGGGGGAGACCCTCATTCCTGTGGATGCCGCGGGCAGGCCCCTGCGCAACGCCATCGTCTGGCTGGACGGCCGGGCCGACCGGGAAGCCGAAACCATCCGCTCCCGCTGGGACGCCGGGGATTTCTACGCCGGGACGGGCATTCCGGACTGCAACGGTCTCTGCCCGGTCTCCAAGCTACTGTGGATCCGGAAAAACGAGCCGGAGGTCCACCGGGAGACCCGCAAGTACCTTCTTCTCGAGGACTACATCCTCTGGAGGCTGACGGGGCGCTTCGTCACCGAGAAGTCCCTCCTGTCCACCACCGGGTACTTCGACATCGCCCGGGACCGGTACTGGGACGAAATGCTGGAGTCCATCGGCCTGGACCCGGCCCTTCTGCCCGAGGCCCTGGAATGCGGGGACCCGGTGGGCCCCCTCCTCCCCGAGGCGGCCCGGGATCTGGGGCTCCGGCGGGGCATCACCGTGGCCGCCGGCGCCATGGACCAGGCCGCCGGGGCCGTCGGCGCGGGAAACATCGCCCCCGGCCTGGTCTCCGAGACCACCGGCACCGCCCTGGCGGTGGCCCTGACCTGCGAACGGCCGGACTTCCGTCACCCGTCCCGGCTGACCCTGTACCGTCACGCCGTTCCGGGCAAGTATCTGTACATCCCCATCTGCATGACCGCGGGGATGGCCCTGAAGTGGTTCAAGGACGAGTTCTGCCCGGACCTGGCCTCCGACGCGGCGGAGCGCGGCGTTTCGCCCTATGACCTCATCGGGGACCTGGTGGAATCCACCGATCCCGGGGCCAACGGCCTGGTGTTTCTCCCCAACCTGGCGGGGACCACCCAGCCGGACGACAACCCCGCGGCCCGAGGGGTGTTTCTCGGGATCGGCCTGGACACGGGGCGGGCCCATTTCGCCCGGGCCATCTTCGAGGGGGTGGCCTTCCTGCTGCGGGAAAACCTGGAGCTGGTGGAGTCCGCTTCCGGAACGACGGCGGAGGAAATCCGCGCCCTGGGCGGGGGGGCCAAGAGCCCGGTCTGGTCCCGGATCAAGGCGGACGTCACCGGCCGGCGCATCGTCACCATGGCGGAACCGGAATGCGCCTCCCTGGGGGCGGCCATCCTGGCCGCCTCCGCCCTGGGCATCTATCCCTCCATTGAAGCCGCCGCCCTGGCATCCAACAGGGAGGAGGCCGGCTTCGAGCCCGATTTCGGCAGGAAGCCCCTCTATGACGGGGCCTACCGGAGATATAAGGAATCATACCAGCGCACCCGGGACCTGTTTTAGGTGCTTCCAGAGAGGACTGAAATGAAATACACGACTGAGACTGAGGCCCGACGGCTTTCCGATGTGTCCCGATTCCTCGACGCCGTAGCAGTTCTGCGCGGCGGAGCCGAGCCCTTCTTCCGCCGGGACCGGGAGGTCCTGGTGGCCCGGGCCCCGGGGCGTCTGGACCTCATGGGCGGGAACGACGATTACACCGGCGGACTGGTTTTTGAGGCCACCATCCGGGAGGCCGTCCTGGCGGCCATCCAGGCCCGGGATGATGATCTGGCGGTTCTGTACAACCCAGCCGTGGCGTCCCTGGGCTGGAGGGACAGGGTGGAACTGCCCATCAGGGATCTCTTTGACGGAGAGGTCCTTCGTCCCGCCTCCTGGCTGCGGGCCTGGTGCGAGGAGGACCCGGGCAGGGCCTGGAGCGCCTACCCCCTGGGGAACATCTACTACCTTCTGGAGAAACATCGGGACAAGGTCCGGGGCGGTTTTTCCCTCTATATGGAATCGGATATACCTCTGGGCAAAGGCGTTTCGTCCTCCGCCGCCATCGAGGTGGCTCCGATGAAGGCCATGGCCGCCCGCTACGGCCTGGATATGTCCGGGGTGGAACTGGCGCTGGCCACCCAGTGGGTGGAGATCGCCCTCACCGGGGCGGCCTGCGGAGTCATGGATCAGCTGGCTGTGACCATGGGGGGCGAGGATACCTTCATCCCCATGCTCTGCCAGCCCTGCCTTCCCGAGGAGCGGGTCCACCTGCCCGGGGACCTGCGGGTCTGGGGGCTTGATTCGGGGGTTCGGCATGCCGTTTCGGGCATCGAATACGAAGCGGCCCGGGCCGCCGGTTTCATGGGCTACCGCTTCCTTCTGGAGGCGGAGGGTCTGGAGGCGAGGCACGATGATTCCGGCGTCGTGTCCCGCTTCGTGGACGATCTGTGGGACGGCTACCTGGCCCGGATCTCCCCGTCGGTTTTCCGGGAAAAATACGAACAGCTTCTACCCCTGTCCATGAGGGGCGGAGAGTTCGGCGCCCGTTTCCCCGTCCATCTGGACCCCCATACCCGGGTGCTGCCGGATGTGGATTACCCGGTCCTGGGGGCCACCCGCTACGCCGTGGAGGAGAACTGGCGGGTCCATCTTTTCCGTGAACTGATCGTGTCCGCCGGCGACCGGGCGGGGGACCGGACCGCCCGCCTCCTGGGGGAACTGATGTACCAGAGCCACGGGGGCTACACCGACTGCGGTCTCGCCTCCCGGGAAACGGACCTCATCGTCGGCCTGGTCCGGGACGAAGAGCGCAGCGGACTGCGGGGCGCGAAGATCACCGGGGGCGGGGCGGGGGGCACCGTAGCGATCCTGGGCCTCCACACGCCTGCGGCGGAGGACGCCTTCCACCGGGTGGTGGAGGAGTACCGCGGATCCAGCGGCCGGGAGCCCTATGTTTTTTCGGGGACGTCCCCGGGGGCGGACGACTTCGGGGTGCTGCGTCTGCGGTGACCCGGGCCAGGGAAGCAGGTCCCCGGGCCGGGACCCCGGCATCCCGGGAGGGGGGGCGCCCCTCCCGGAGTCGGCGGCCCCGGGCCCCGGTACCGGCATGGGGGGGCTCCCCGCGGGACCACCTGTCCGTGCCGCCGCTTCCCATGGCCCCGCCGGGCCTTCCCGGGCCGACCGGTTGGGGACCATATGGGAAACCAGCGCCCCGGTGGACGGATCTCTCCGTTCCCGGGGTGCGGCGCCGGAGTCTCATGGTTCAATCCCTGTTTTTCGCCCAACGGTAGAATAGGCGCTTGACGGCTTCGGCGGAGATGAAATAGGCCGCTGTGACGCCCAGGATGCCCGCCAGAGCCGGGACGGGAAGGGGAACGAAGCCGAAAAGCTCCCCTAAGGGTGAATAGGGCAGATACAGGGCGGCGGACATCACCGCGGCCGAAACCAGGGGCATCCAGATCCGGGGCCTGCTCCGCTGGAAGGGCAGGCGGGTCCGCACGGCGAAGACCACCAGACAGGCGGACAGGACCGACTCGACGAACCAGCCGGTCTGGAAAACCGCCTCCCCTGCCTTCAGGAACCATAACAGCGCCCCGAAGGTGGCGAAATCGAAGAGGGAACTCAAGGGGCCGAAAACCAGCATGAAACGCCGGATGAACCCGATGTCCAGCCGCCGGGGCCTCATGATGTACCCCTCGTCCACGCTGTCGCCGGCGATGGTCATCTCCGGAAGGTCGGTCAGAAAATTGATCAGCAGGATCTGCTTGGGCCGCATGGGCAGAAAGGGAAGGAAGAGGGATGCCCCGGCCATGCTGAACATGTTGCCGAAATTCGCGCCCACCGCCATGAACACATACTTCAGGGTGTTGGCGAAGGTCGTGCGCCCCAGGACGATGCCGTCCCGCAGCACCGACAGATCCTGCCGGAGCAGCACCAGATCGGCGGCCGCCTTCGCGGCGTCCACGGCGTTGGCCACCGAGATGCCCACATCGGCGCTGTGCAGGGACGGGGCGTCGTTGATGCCGTCCCCCATGTAGCCCACCACATGCCCGCGCTTTTTCAGCGCCAGGATGATCCTCTCTTTCTGGTTGGGGTCCACCTCGGCGAAGATGGCGGTTTCTTCCACCGCGTGCCACAGAGCCTCGTCCCGCAGACTGTCCAGTTCGCCGCCGGTCAGCGCCTTGGTCTCCCCCAGTCCCACCAGCCCGCCGATGTGCTCCGCCGCCAGGCGGTTGTCGCCGGTGATCATCTTGAGCCTCACCCCCAGCCCCGCCAGGGACGCGACGGCCGCCGGGGCGTCTTCCTTGGGGGGATCAAAAAACAGGAGAAAACCCGAGAAGGTCATGTCCTTTTCATCCGCCATGGAGATGGAATCGGGGCGGGACGGGGAGCCCACCGCCAGGCCCAGGACCCGATAGCCCCGGGAACTCCATGTCCGGAACCGTTCGAGAATTTCAGCCCGGGCCGCCCCGTGGAGGTCTTTTTTTTCCCCCCCGCCGTCCACCTGGGAGCAGACCGCCAGGACATTTTCCAGGGCGCCCTTGGTAATCAGGAAGACCGATCCGGAATCCCGGACCGCCACCGTGAGGCGTTTGCGCACGAAATCGTAGGGGATTTCCCCGGTTTTTTCGAATGCCCCCGCGCTCCCCGGGGTCCCCCGGAGGATCGCCTCGTCAAGAGGATTGGCCGGACCGGTCTGAAAGGCGGCGTTCAGTCCGGCATACAGGGCGACCCGGTCCGAAGGCTCGCCCCTGGCGTCCAGGGCCCCGTCCAGCCGCACCGCCCCCATGGTCAGAGTGCCGGTCTTGTCGGTGCAGAGGATATCCATGGAGCCGAAATTTTCCATGGATTCGAGGCGCCGCACGATGACGCCCTTCCGCGCCATGTCCTGCGAACCCCTGGACAGGTTGATGTTGATGATGGCGGGAAGAAGCTGGGGGGTCAGCCCCACCGCCAGGGCGACGGAAAAAAGGAGCGAATCCAGGACCGGTTTGTGGAAGAACACATTGAAAAAAAAGATGCCCATGACCAGAAGGAGCATCACCTCCGTCAGCAGAAAGCCCAACCGCCGGACGCCCCGCTGGAACTCGGTCTCCGGAGGACGCAGGCTGAGCTTCTCCGCTATCCCGCCGAAGGCGGTGTCGAGCCCCGTGGCGGCCACCAGAACCCGGGCGCTTCCGCTCCTGACGGTGGTCCCCATGAAAACCACGTTGGTCCTCTGGGACAGCCCGGCGCTCTCCGCCGTCGGACCGGGGCGCTTTTCCACCGGGAAGGTTTCCCCCGTCAGGACAGCCTGGTTCACGAAGAGGTCCCGGGCTTCCAGGACGATGCCGTCGGCGGGGACCAGGCTCCCGGCGGAGAGGATAACCACATCCCCCGGGACCAGCTCCTCGGTGGGAACCGATTCGATCTTTCCGTCCCGCATGACCCGGGACTTGAAGGAAACCCCTTCCTTCAGCTTCTCCGCAGCGATGTCCGCCCGGTACTCCTGGAAGAAGCCCAGCAGGGCGCTGCCCAGCAGGATCGTCAGGATGATCAGAGAGTCCCCCCAGTCCCGGAGAAAGGCGGAAACGACGGTGGCGAAAAGAAGGATGAGGACGATGGGGCTTTTCAGCTGATCGAGAAAAAGGCGGAAGGGCCCTCTTTTTCTCCGGACCCTCAGGCTGTTGGGGCCCGCCCGCCGGAGCGCCCGGGCTGCGGCAAGGCCGCTCAGCCCATCGGCAGAGGAGTCAAGTCTCCGCAGCGCCTCCTCCCCCGGCATGGACCAGTAGGCGAATCCGTTCATCCCAGTTCCTCCTGTGCCGCCGCCGGAGACCGATGCCCGGGGCCGTTTTTAGCCGGCCGCCCCTCCCGGAGAGGGCGGCCCCCGCCAGACCCCAGCCGCCGGACTTTTTGTCACCGCAGGGGCGCCCTTTTTCCGCAAACGACGGGCGCTCCTCCCGGAGAGGGCGGCCCCCGGGCCGGCTGCTCCCGCCACTCAGGTCGCCGCGGGCACGGCTTTTTTCGTCGTCGGGTGATCGGGCTGGTAGGAGCCCGGCGTCGAACGGAAGCTGATGGCCAGCCGGTTCCAGGAGTTGATGGCGATGACGGCAAGGGTGAGATCCACCAGTTCCTTTTCGGAAAAGAACCGGCGGGCCTCGTCATAGACCGCGTCGGGGACATGGTCCCGGCCGATCAGCGTCACCGCCTCGGCCCAGGCCAGGGCGGCCCGTTCCCTGCCGGTGTAAAAGGGCGCCTCCCGCCAGGCCGTCACCCCGTAAAGGCGCTGCTCGCTCTCCCCGTGGGAGCGGGCGTCCTTGGTGTGCATGTCGATGCAGAAGGCGCAGCCGTTTATCTGCGAGGCCCGCAGTTTGACCAGTTCTATAAGATCCCGGTCCAGACCCGATTCCCGGATATAACCTTCCAGCTTTGCCAGGATACCGGCCCCATCCGGTGCGGTTTTGAAATAATCTATCCGCTCCTTCATATCGTTAACCTCCATCGGACTGCTTTCATTTCCCGCATCAATCCTGAATCAAAGCTACTCAGGTCCGATGGGGGAATCAAGGCAAATGGTTCTCCGCCGTGGTTCCCGACGCCGATTTCATTGACAAACAAGATCTCCATGCTATAGTTAAAATAGGGACGTAAAAAATCATGTCTTTTCAATCCCATATTTCTCCCATTCCGGTTTCGGAGGTGCGTGATGAAGAGGATGTTTTCAGTTCTTTTTCTGGTTTGTCTGATCGCCGGTCTTGCCCTGGCGGGGGCCCAGCAGGAGCAGCGAAGGGCCCTCAAACTGGGCCACATCCGTGACGAGGCTCACCCCACCCACAAGGGGGCGGAGCTCTTCGCCAGACTGGTGGAGGAGCGGACCGGCGGGCGGATAAAGATCAATGTTTTCCCCAACAGCCAGCTGGGGGGCATTCTGGAGATGTTCGCCCAGGTGAAGACCGGGGACCTGGATCTCGTCTACGGCGGCATCAACACCCTGGCCTTCATCAAGGGCGGCGAGGCCTTCGAGATCACCGCCATTCCCTTCCTGTACCGGGACTACGGACACATGCGCAAGGTCATGCTGTCGGAGGACTTCAAACCCCTCATCGCCGCCGCGGAGGCGGCCACGGGGGTAAAACTGCTGAACATCACCGGAGACACCGCCCCCCGGGGTCTCAGCGCCAACCGCCGGATTCTGACCCCGGCGGATTTCAAGGGACTGAAGATCCGCACCGCTGCCAGTGAAGTGGTCCTGCGGACCATGAAAAAGCTCGGGGCCCTGCCTCAGCAGATACCCCTGGCGGACCTCTATGTTTCCCTGAAAACCGGGGTGGTGGACGCCCAGGAGAACGGGGCCATCACGGTGGCCAACAGCAGCATGTACGAGGTCCAGAAGTTCTACATGAAGACCGATTACATCCGGGACATCGAAACCTTCTACATCAACCCGGCCTTCCACAAGGGGCTCAGCGAGGGGGATAAAAAGATTTTTTTCGATGCCGCCGAAGAGGCGGGAGCCCTGGTCACCCGCCTCACCAGCGAGATGTTCGACGGCGCCTACGCCACCTTGCGGAAGCACATGACCGTGGTTACCGAACCGGAACTGCGGCTGGATCTGATCCGCCGGGAGCTGGAGGGGCTGTTCAACGATTGGGAAGGGGTCAAGTGGCCGGCGGGACTGCTGGCCCGGATCGCCGCAATGTAGCGTTCTGCGATGGGGAGAAGGGGCCGCCCAGCCGGCCCTTTCCTCCCCGCGAGGTGTCCCGGTGATAGTCCTTTTGTTCATCCTGATGTTCGCGATGATCGGACTGGGCTTCTCCATCTGGTTTTCCATGGGAGCCAGCGGTCTGGTCTATATCCTGCTGCGGGGGGATGTGTCCCTCCGGGTGGCGGTTTCCCAGATGGTGGGGGGGGTCAACTCCGACACCCTCATCGCCATCCCCTTTTTCATTCTGGCGGGAAACCTGATGAGTTCCACGGGCATCACCCGGAAGCTCACCAGTTTCGCCGATTTTTTCGTCGGCCGGCACCGGGCGGGGCTGGCCTACGTGTCCATCGTGGTCAGCGTTTTTCTGGCGGGTATTTCGGGATCCGCCGTCTCCGACGCCAGCTCCACCTCCGCGGTCCTGCACCCCATCATGAAGGAACGGGGCTACGACGACACCTTTTCGGCGGCCATCAACTCCAGTTCCGCCATCGTGGGGCCCATCATCCCGCCCAGCATCCCCATGATGCTCATCGGCATCATCAGCGGGGTCTCCATCGGCAGGATGTTCATCGGGGGCTTCATCCCCGGACTGCTCATCGCCCTGGTGCTCTGGATTCTGGTGACAATTCAGGCCAACCGGAGGGGCTATCCCCGGGTGGAGGCGAAGCGCACTTTCGGGGATTTCGTCGCCCTGCTGAAGGATACCATCCTGGCCCTCATCGCCCCTCTCATCGTTCTGAGCGGAGTGGTCTTCGGTTTCGTCACCCTGGTGGAAGTGGCGGCCCTGTCCATCCTCTATATCCTCTTCATTTCCACCGTCGTGTACCGGACCATCACCTGGAAGATTTTTTTTGACACCGTCCGGGACACCGCGGTGTTCTGCACCTCCATCATGATCATCTTCGCGGTGGTGGGCCTCTTTCAGTACATCGTGGCCTCCGAACAGCTGGGGAAGCAGCTGTACCATCTCATCGTTTCCTGGAACATGTCCCGGAACATGTACCTCTTTTTTACGCTGGTTTTTCTCCTCCTCATGGGCTGCGTCCTCGACGCGGTCCCGGTGATGCTGATCTTCTTCCCGGTGATGCTTCCGGTGGCCACGGGGCTGGGCATCGATCCCGTCCATTACGGGGTCATCTACGTGCTGAACCTGATGATCGGGCTCATCACCCCGCCGGTGGGGGCTCTGCTCTTCATCCAGACGAAGATCGCCAAGGTTTCCATCAATGCCCTGGTCCGGGAGCTTCTGCCCCATATCGGGGTGCTGATTCTGGTCCTCATCGCCGCCACCTACATTCCCCAGATCGTCCTGTGGCTGCCCAATCTCATACTGTGAAGGAGGGGGGATGTTCTCGAAAATCCTGCTGACGTTCGAGCGGGCCGTGGAGACCCTCACCGGTCTTCTTTTCGCCCTGCTTCTGGGCCTCACATCCCTGAACATCCTGCTGCGGAACATCCTGGGGGTGTCCTGGCTTTTCATGGAGAGCCTCATCCGCTTCGCCTTCATCTGGATGGTCTTTCTCGGGACCTCCGCCCTGTACTACCGCAACGACCACCTGGTGATGGATTTCTTCCAGGACAGGATGCCCGCGGGGATGCGCAAACGGGTCGTTCTTGCGGGGGAGATTCTCTTTCTGGGTTTCATGACGGCCCTGATGGTGTACGGTGTCCAGGTGACCCGGGTCCGGATGGAGATTCCCTTCGAAACCTGGGATGTTCCCACCGGATACGCCTACATGGCCGTTCCGGTCTGCGCCTTCTTCATGAGCCTGTTTTGCATCGATCATATCATTGCAAGGAGAAAAAAATGACCAACGAAGCCAAATTGTACCTCACCACCGTGCAGGGTCTTCTGGAGGCCATCGCCACGGACAACCCCGGCCTGGGGGCCGCCGCGGAGGCGATGGCCAAAAAGATCGCCGCCGGAGGCATGATCCATGTCATCGGCCCGGGGGGTCATTCCAATCTGGCGGTGGAGGAAACCCTGTGGCGCTCCGGGGGGCTGGCCCCCATCAACGCCATCCTGGACGCGGGAACGAACCTGATCCACGGGGCCAAGAGGTCCAACTATGTGGAGCGGACCCCGGGCTACGCCAAGCAGGTCCTGGACGCCTACCGGGTGGGTCTGGAGCCCGGGGAGGTCCTCATCATCGTCAACGCCTACGGGATCAACGCCATGACCATCGACGCGGCCCTGGAGGCCCGGAAACGGAAGATGGTGTCCATAGCCATAACCTCCAGGGGCTTCGCCGACTCCCTGGCCAAGGACCACCCCTCACGGCACCCCTCGGGGAAGAACCTCTACCAGGAGGTGGACTTCTTCATCGACTGCCATCTTCCCTACGGGGACGCCGTGGTGCCCATCGAGGGGGTGGCCCAGAAGGTGGGGCCCACCGCCACCCTCTGCAATGTCTTCACCATGAACCTGCTGATGCTGGAGACGGTGCGCCGGCTCAAGGCCATGGGGGTGGAGCCACCCATCTGGATGAGCGCCAACCTCCCCGGAGGGGACGCCACGAACCGCAGTCTCGAGGAGAAGTGGCGGCCCCTGATCAAGCATCTCTAGGCGGAGCCCCGGCCCCGTTTGACCACCGGGTCGGAGAGTCGCCGGCCGGGATCCGGTCCGGCGGCAGGGATCCGACGCGGCCGGAGGTGGGGCCGGCGCCGGGATCTGTGGCCCCGATCCGGCGGGTGCGTCACAAGCGTCTCTCCGAGAGAATCTGTCCCGCTCCCATGGCCGGACGGAACCCCTCAGGCGGTGGCGCCGGGAGAGGGGGCCGTCCGGTAAGGACATCAGCCCTCAATCCAGCCGGTGCAGCCCCAGGGACTTGAAGTGGTCCAATGCGGCGTAGTACTCCTCCCGGCTTACCGGCCGGTTAATCTCCGGAAAGGTCAGCGCTGAGACCTGATTGGCCGGGCGGTACTGGGTCAGGATATTGATCCAGGTGTCCCGGGACAGGCCTGCCAGAAAGGACAGGATTTTTTTGGTGTCCTCCAGAAGGCCCGGCATCAGAAGGTGGCGCACCAGAAGGCCCCGTCGGGCCAGGCCCTGCCGGTCCGTCTCAAGGTCCCCCACCTGCCGGTGCATCTCCGCCACGGACCGAAGGGCCGCCTCGGGGTAGTCCCGGGCCCGGAGGTATCTCTCCGCCAGGGCGGGATCCCGGAATTTGACGTCCGGCATATAGATGTCCACCACTCCGTCCAGCAGGCGGAGACTTTCGGCGGAATCGTAGGCCGAGGTGTTGTAGACCAGAGGGAGCCTGAGCCCTCCCTCCACCGCCAGGGCCAGGGCCTCCAGGATCTGGGGGACAACATGGCTGGGGGTGACCAGATTGATATTGTGGCAGCCCTCTTCCTGGAGCCGGAGCATCATCTCCGCCATCTGCCCGGCGGAAGAGGGGACGCCTTCCCCCATCCGGCTGATCCGGCAGTTCTGACAGAAGACGCAGCCCAGATTGCAGCGGGAAAAAAAGAAGGCGCCGCTGCCCCGCCGGCCGCTGAGGCAGCTCTCCTCCCCCCGATGACCGAAGAAGCTGCTTACCGCCGCCAGACGGCCGGTGCGGCAGACCCCCGCCGCCTCCCGGAGGCGGTCAACTCCGCAGGCCCGGGGGCAGAGGCGGCAGGAGGACAGCATATCCAGGGCCTCTGCGGCCCGCCGGCGGAGTTCGCCCGAGCGGTGGAGGGCCAGGTAGGCGGGCTCGAAATCCCCGCCGGGAAGGGTGAGGCTCCGGGGCGGGGCAGGGCGGCGGGGCGGGCGGCGCATGGTTTCCGGCGGCCCTATGGGAGGCGGTGGAAGTGCTCCGCCACCTTGGTGAAGGCCTCGGCGTATCTGCGGATCTCCGGCCTGTCGGGCCGTTTGAACCAGGGCACCGCCAGGGCGATTTCATGGATGCTTTCCGACACCGGCAGCTCCCCGGGGTTCTGCCTCCGGAAGTCCCGGTGAAAGGCCTGGACGGT
>Ga0302243_1001708_pt1 | contig 14254 bp, 16 predicted proteins | sample AAG_UR_Met_MG_FD_193514 | JGI IMG/M metagenome (GOLD analysis project Ga0302243, IMG submission 193514) | Enriched activated sludge microbial communities from anaerobic digester in WTTP, New Holstein, Wisconsin, United States - AAG_UR_Met | ecosystem: Engineered > Bioreactor > Anaerobic >... | reverse complement strand
GCAGGGATGCACTTGAGGCAAACGAATCTGATTGGACAAAATACAGAAAAGCGATGCATATAGTTGCATCACGCTCCAAGGACACTATGGACGCCGCAAACAGGGCAAGAGAGGATCGAATCAGAAGACAGAACCTACTCTCAAAGTTCTTTGACGAGAATAGGGAAATTCTTTTCAAACTGCCGGAATGGGCCAGAATCAATCTAAGGAAATACACAGACTACGGCCTTTTGGTGGACCAGGAATACCTTTGGCAGGCGCTGGGGGAGCTAGGCGAGGACGGGCTTGCAGAGCACTTGCTGAACATTGCTAACTACATCTATCTAGACACTGGATTCCTGGGCGGTGTCAGAGGGGATTCTGAAGCACTTAAAAAAGGCCCCGTCAGGAGCATTTACCATAGACCCACATGCAAGGCCCAAAAGACGGTACATCCAGATTGTGGGAGCGGTTGTAACAAGGTCTGATGCCTGATGAAATGCCCCAGCTGCAGGTCGACCGGCTATCCAAAGGATAAGAAGAGATGCCCTCACTGCGGGGCATTTCTGATACATGAGCATTTGTGCCCAATATGCAGGTCAAGAGGCGAGATCCTCCCGACGATCAAGTGCACATTGACAAACGGCGAGCCTGCAACAAGCGTTTATTTTGAGGGGAGAAAGGTCCACTTCCATTACGTTAGGCTTTGCAGCAAAGGATGCGGTAGCTATCGAGCGGAAAGAAAAGATTCATAGGTGCGCTAAATGCGGATTGGAGCTCAAATGCCCGGACTGCGACATGGGGCCGCTTTATTGCAGGACATGCGGCAACACTATAAAGCACCCGGCGGAGCACAACTTCACATGCCCCGTCTGCTTTTCAAATCTTGGGAGGAAGGGATACGGGCTTAAGAGATAAGGCCAAGAACAGGCTCGTGCTTGATGTTTCACACAGCCAGGGTGATGAAGGATTTGTCTATTCTGTGAGGCAGCGCCTCCCCCTTGGCCCAAAAAAGTGCACCGGCGGATTCAATCTTGTTGTAGTTCCTTTATCTGATGGCATACTCACCTCAATAGACCGGGACAACTTTAATGTTGCAGTTGATACCGAGGGCAGATTGATACTCACAAGGCTAGACAGGAAGATCCAGCTTGTCTTTGACTATGACAAGGGATTCATGACGGGGGTCCTTGGGGGAGTTTTATACGATACCTTTGAGATACCTAAGCATGAAGGAACGGACTACCACGGCTAGAAGATGACGGGATTATTGAAGATATCCAAGGAGTCCTTAGGTGAGAAGGAAAGAAAGCTCTATTCAAAGCTTTACAGGCACATCATAGAGAGCTTTGAGATTGACGAGATTGCGGCCGATCAGATATCACTTGCCCTGGTATGCCAGAAGTGCATACTGCTCCCAAGGCTGTTATCCGGCGAAGACGTTGACATAAATCAGGTGAGCGAATCGATAAGGAAGTGGCTTTCCGAGTATAGATTAACACCCAAGTCAAGAGAGAAGGAGAAAGAAGTAACGATCAATCTCTCAGCTATTATTGAGGAGATCCACAGGGAGAGGGAAAATCTAAATTGAAGCCCTTTTTTGAAAATGATCTTGGGAGGATTTATCAGGGCGACTGCCTTGATGTCATGAAAGAGCTTCCTCCTGAATCGATTGACCTTCTTCTGACTGACCCTCCATATGGCTATTCATTTTTGGGAAGGGACTGGGACAGGGCCGTTCCGAAAGTGGACATCTGGGAGGAGTGCAATAGGCTCCTTAAACCGGGATCATTTGCATTTATCATGAGCGCCCCGAGGCTCGACTGCTTGTCAAAAATGGCCCTAAATTTAGGGGAGGCGGGATTTGAGATCGGGTTCACACCCATTTTCTGGGCATACCACTCCGGATTTCCCAAAGCGCTTGACATATCGAAAGTGATCGACAGAAGGTGTGGCCTTAAAAGAGAGGCTGTTGAAATGCCGGGAAGGCAGAGATCCGCACTTTGCTGGGGGAAGCACTATGCCTGTGGCAGGCGGGAGATTGAGTTTACACTTCCTGCATCAGATGATGCAAAAAGGCTATCCGGGGGCTATGCAGGATTCCAGCCCAAACCCGCCGTCGAAGTGGTAATAGTTGCCATGAAGCCGCTATCAGAAAAGAGCCATACCGACCAGGCCCTAAAAAATGGGAAGGGGATAACATGGCTAAAAGACTGCTCGATACCCAATGAAGACGGATTTTCTAGATTCCCATCAAATCTGCTCACATGCGATAAGGTGTTTGGTGGGGATTCCTACATGTTCGATCTTGACATGTGGTTTGAGAGGAAGATGGGGTCGCTTCCCAAAGACATAGCTGATAGATTCCCATTCCTCTTTGTGAAGAAGCCATCAAAGAGCGAGAAAGAATCGGGGTGCGAATCCATAGGGCCAAAGAGGTGGTGCGATGACGAGGAGTCAGTTGATATCCCTCAAAAGAGGAACAGGGCGGAAAGGCACAACTACCACCCAACTGTGAAGCCTGTAAAGCTCATGTCTTATCTGACTGTTCTAGGGTCTAGGCCAAAAGATATAGTTTTGGACCCGTTCCTTGGAAGCGGTACCACAGCCATGGCATGCGAGCTTCTTGATAGAAGATGGATAGGCATAGAGCTTGAGAGGGAATATGCGGAGATAGCAGCCGCCAGGATATTAAACTCTGGCCTTAAAATTAGGGCCAGCTTAGAGAAAGAGAGGCCTGATTCATAAAATGGACATGAAATCACTTCTCGCATCCTGGATAGATGACCCCGTAAGATTTTCAGTTGACTGCTTTGGCGAGGAGCCGGACGATCTTCAGAGGCCAATCTTTGAGGCTGTGGCAGAGCACGACAGGATAGCCGTTAGAAGCGGAAACGGCCCCGGAAAGACCTGGACTGCGGCAAAGCTTGGGCTATGGTTCTTTGTCACAAGGCCGAAATCAATAGTTGTCACGACTGCACCTACTTGGCAGCAGGTGCAGCGGATACTCTGGAAGGAAATCAGGGCCAACATCTCAAAGGCCCCGATTTTAAGGCCATTTCTGTACCTTCCCCCGAGGGATGCTGAGGTCCTAATGATAAGGCCGGACGGCAGCTATGGGGACGACTGGGCCATGATAGGAAGGGCCTCTGATAAAAAAGAGAACATGCTCGGATTTCATGCGCCTTATCTAATGTTCATAGTGGATGAGGCATCAGGGGTGCCGGATGAGATATTTGAAGCCATCGAAGGAACGCAGACCCAGGAAGGCGTCAACTCTTCCAAGATCCTTTTGATTGGAAATCCAACAAGGCCGGAAGGATTCTTCTACGACATCTTCCATTCAAAAAGCTCGAACTGGAGGACGTTCCATCTTGATGGCAGGCTTAGCCCACGCGTTTCTAAACAGTGGATATCCCAGATGGCTGAGGATTATGGCAGAGACAGCCCGTTCTTTCAGATCCACGTGCTGGGGAACTTTCCTCCTGCAGACAAGAACACCTTGATACCGCTCTCCTGGATCGAGAAGGCCCTAGTCGATCCAGAAGGAAAAGGAAATGGCGCATCATATGCCGGTTTTGACGTTGCCGAGATGGGGGATGACTACAGCGTCTACATCAAGGCCACTCTTGAAAGCAGCCTATTCAATATTTATGATATAGCTTACATGGCAAAGCTTGAGATATCGCCACTCACTAACTGGGCAAAAAACAAGCTGGACAATGATCCGCCTGAGAAGCTTGTAATAGACTCTAACGGCGTTGGAGCAGGGGTCTACTCAAATCTAAAAGAGGAGGGCTATCCCGTGATAGGATTTAGAGGAGGAGAGTCCCCATTAATGCTTTCAGAAGAGGCAAAGTTTGCCAATCTGAAATCCCAGGCCTACTGGAATCTTAGATCATTGTTTGAGAAGGGCGAGATTAATATCCAGAAGGTCCCGAACCTTAAGAAGCTCGTTTCAGAGCTCTCCACAATTAAATACGATTTTGATTCCAAGGGAAAGATCATAGTTAAGAGGGAGAAGGACAAGAAATCGCCTGACTTTGCAGATGCGCTTAGCCTATGCTGCTTTGCACCTTTTCTATCTGCTCAAAAGCTTGGGGTGGCACTCGTTGACATCTGGTGAGATTAAGGCTAGCAGGAACTCCAAGTATACCGATCAGCAGATAAGAAAGTGTATTGAGTATTTGCAGAAAGGGTATAGCGAGAGGTATACCGCTTTGAAGCTTGGGCCAGACTGGACTAGGGAGAATGTCAGATATTATAAGAGGAAGTATTTCACAACATAATTATTCTTCTACATATCCAAGTTCCTTTGCTTTATCAAAACATTCTTTCGCCTCTGTATCCCTACCAAGTTTTTGAAGTGCACGTCCTTTCCAGTGCCATATACGAGGTTTTGGTGGGCCCAAACTACCAATATCCTCCATATTTATTAACTCGTCACAAGTTATTAATGACTCCTCAAGCATAATCTTCGCCTCATCTTGCTTTCCTTTATCATATAATGAAATTCCCCAATCAATATTTTCCTTAAGTATCATGCATGCAAAGCCTATATATCCTACTGACATCAGAGCAAAAACTAACGGAAAGGATTTTGTATTTGAGCATCTCAATTTTGATAATTTAAATAAAAACATAATATTACCAAATTTTTTAGGTCAGTAATATTTTATTAATTAATATTTAAATTTATGGTAGTCGTTTTCAAAAAAATAATTTAAGTCCTGCCCTACCCATATCCACGTTGAAAGTGAAAATAATTAAGGAAAAATACAAAAGCTTATCAAATAAAATAAAAATATTTAGTATCTATAAATAAATAAGGCGGATTAGAATATGTCAGATAAAAAATCATCATTTCAAAAACCAATTACAATAAAAGAAGTCATTGCAAACATAAATAAAAAGAAATTCTTACTTCCTGCAATACAAAGAGAATTTGTATGGGATGTGGACCAAATTGTATCCCTATTTGATTCATTAATGCGGGGATATCCTATTGGTAGTTTCCTATTTTGGGAAGTGGAAAAGGATAAAATAAAAAGTTATCAATTCTATGAGTTTTTAAGGGAATATCATGAGAGAGACAATACTCATAATCCAAAAGCAGATGTGATTGGAGAAAAAAATATAACTGCAATTCTTGACGGCCAACAAAGATTGACTGCTTTATACATTGGACTTAAAGGGACTTATTCTTATAAGGAGAGTTACAAAAGATGGGATAACGATAACGCATATCCAAAAAGAAAACTTTACTTAAATTTATTAAAAAAATCAGATAAATTCGAACAGCTATATGATTTTCAATTCCTAACTCCGGGGAAGGCAAGAGAAAAGAATGAAAATTGTTATTGGTTCGAGGTAGGAAAGATTGTAGAATTTGAAGATATACCAGGAATCTATGATTACCTTCGAAACGAAGATTTAATTACAATCAAATTTGCTTCTGATTGTTTGTGTAAATTATGGGAAATAGTGACTCAAAAAGAAGTCATTAATTACTATCTTGAAACATCTCAAGAACTAGAAAAAGTTTTGAATATTTTTATTAGGGTTAATAGTGGTGGTACCCTTTTGAGTTATTCGGATCTTCTGTTGTCCATTGCAACTGCTGAATGGGATGGAAGAGATGCACGAGAAGAAATAACTTCATTTGTGGATGAACTAAACAAAATACCTGAGAATTTTAATTTTAATAAAGATTTTGTTCTCAAAAGTTGTTTAGTTCTATCCGATATAACAGATATTGCCTTCAAAGTAGATAATTTCGATAAAACAAATATGAAAAAAATCGAAAATAGTTGGGATTCTATAAAAAAGTCACTAAGACTATCGGTGGAATTAATTTCTTCTTATGGGTATAATCGTGAAAACTTAACATCCAATAATGCAGTAATACCTATTGCGTATTATATTTTGAAAAAGGGATCTCCGTCTAATTTCGTGTTAAGTAAAGATTTTCAAGAAGATAGACTAAATATCAAAAAATGGTTTAATCTTTCGTTGATAAAGATGGTATTTAGCGGACAGCCAGATAATGTTTTAAGGCCAATAAGAGAGATAATTCAAGGAAATTATGAAATTTTTCCTTTAGATAAAATTATTGAGAAGTTTAAAGGGACAAATAAATCAATAATTTTTACAAAAGATGATATAGAAATTTTATTAACATATAAATATGGCAAAGGCCATACCTTTTCAGCATTATCCCTTCTTTATCCTACCTTGGATTTAAGAAATAGATTCCATTTAGACCATATATTTCCAAAATCTTGGTTTAAAATAAGAAATCTTAAAAATCATAATATTCCGGAAAAACTAATTAAGGAGTACATAGAAAAAGTAGATCTTATATGTAATTTGCAGCTACTTGAAGGATTACCTAACGAGGAAAAATCTAACAAGGATTTCAAAGAATGGTTAAAAGCAACTTGCCTAAGTGAAGAAGAAAGAATCGATTTTTTGAGAAAACATATGATTCCAACTGACGAATCTTTAGAATTCTCAAATTTCATTAAAGTAATGGAGAAAAGAAATGAAAAGATAAAGGAAAAATTTAAGGAACTTCTCCTTTAATTTTTTTATTATTTCCAAATCATATTTATAATTAAGGACTGGATAGACAACTCATATAAACTCTTTACCCAGTCTAGGTACTCATTTGATTGTCTCTTCTTGCAAAAATTAATCCATATGGGGTAGTAATTTCTGGCCTTAAAAATAAAGTTGCATTCCTTGAGAAGGAGCTCTCCATAGTTGGGCAGGACGGTAACCTTTACTTGAAGGAAACATCGGAGCCGAAGTTCCCCTCAATACCAAAGGAAAAGATCTTAAAATACTGTGATCACTCGCCCATTGTCCAGCCAATCCACAACGCGATAATCCGCGAGGTAACAAACGCCGGATGGTCGATAAAACCTCTTTTCAATTCAAAGTGCAGCAAATGCGGTCAGACCTTTGACAAAATTTTGGATTCAGAAAAATGTAAGTGCGGTGGAGAAATCTTAAAACCGAATCTAGAGCAAAAGAAAAAGCTAGAGAATTTTATAGACAATCCCCATCCAGATATAGACCTTTATTCTATCATAAGATCAGCCCTGAAATGGGAGCTCTCAATAGATGACTATTACCTGTCCCTTTCCTACATAAGGCAAAACGACAAGGGAAAGCTCTTCATAATGGACGAGCCCCAGGCGCTTTGTGTTGAGAATCCACTCTTGATAGGCAAGGTCAAGCGAGGGGATCATGATTGGTCCTACTTCTGCCCGATATGCAATATCCTTGATGAGGAGTACCTCTCAGATTCTAAAGGGAAATGTACAAAGCACAGGATAGAGCTCTGGGAGACCTCCTATGTCCTTTATTCCGGAAGCAGGGTAATGAGGCGCTACTCCAAAAAAGAGATCATAGAAGGCCACTTCAATAGGCGGCTCCCAGATGATTACGGCACCCCGATAATCCAGGCGTGCATCAATCAGATCGAGGCTGCATTGAATCTCGACCTCCTGAATCGCGACACCTTCGAGAAGGGCACCCTTGCAAAGATCTTTGCTTTTGAGGGTTATACCCAGGAGGAAGTTGCTTCTCTTGAGCAGGCCATATCTTCTATGGCGGAAAAGAGGAAAAGCCTGGGCTCAAAGCTATTCAATCTTTTCTTGGGAAATTCAAAAGGCAAGATAGAGATTCATGACGTCCTTTCTGATCCTTCAAAGCTTCAGGCCTTGGAATGGCACCGCTACTACCGTGACATGTTGCTATCAAACTATGGCGTGACGCCCGTGTTTGCTGGGACCGTTGAGAGCGGGAAGGCTGGAAACAACCCGATGCTCCAGATTGACGTCATGGCGAACACCGCTAAGGCTTGGATGAGAACTATTTCAGAGCCATTGAACACAGTTCTGCTTTCTGCACTTGGGATAACTGACTGGTACTTTGACTTTGATGAGATAGAGCGGGAAGACAAGAAGGAGTCTGCCCTTGTCCAGAAGCTAAAGGCCGAGACAGTTGCGATTTATAAAAATTCTGGATTTGAAGTTGAAATAGCTGAAGACGGAAGTATAAATCCCATCCTAGAAAACTATTCAAAAGAGCACCATGAGAATCTAGAAAAACAAAATGAACAAGAGGATAGTTTATTCAATTATCTTTCAAAAGCCCTTTTCAATATATCTAAAGATTACGAGGGCTATCTTTTCCAGATCCTAGAAGCCAATGCTAAAGATAAGGCCAGCCTCACAAGTGAAATAAATTCGACCATAACAGATGCATCGAGAAAGCTTGATGCAGAACTTAGAAATCATATTTATCTAATATTTAATCAAGGTTATACCAAAACATATTTTGACTATTCCAAATTACTTTCCAAAGAGGATATCAATCCTTTAATTCTGAAGCACCTCAAGGAGTATTTTGACATCTACTCGTCTCCATTTTTTGAGAAATGGGAGGAGAGGGAAAAGGAGAACATATTCAGGATCCTTGAAGAAGAGATCCTCAAAGGCTACAACTGGCAGACTGTCAAAAAAAGATTATCTGATGAGTACTTTGAAAGAAGGGACTCTTACTACTGGCAGACGGTCGCAAGAACAGAAGGCGCAAGGGCGTTTAACTTTGCATCTGAAAAGGCAGCCAAAGACCTTGGGGCGACCGAGAAAAGATTTGTTTTTACAGAAGACGGGCTTGCGTGTCTTAGCTGCGTCCAGGCCTCAAAGGAAGATTGGATAGGCATAGATTCGGAGACCTCATACGGCAATCCGCCGCTGCATCCGAACTGCAGGTGCTACTACGAGTTTAGAGTTGGGCGAATCACTAGAAAGTGGAACGAGATACCTGCAGAAAAGAGGCCAGACTTTACAGATGAGATGCACGACGCCCTCTGGGAATACTCGTCAACTTCCTACTTCATAAACACAATTCTAAGACACCCCAAGGACTACCTTGAAAGGATAACTTACAAGCTTCAAATTGAGCGAGCAAAAAAGGCGATTGAAACTTTAAGAAAGATATTCAATCTCCCGGAAAGCGTGATTCGCGAGGAGGGTGTCGTTCTTTGGAGGGGCCTATCTGAAAAGGACATCATCACGAACATGCTAAGCCCAGAAGACCCAGATCTAAAGGGCATCTTTGAAGACAAGGGATTCTCAAGCACAAGCAAGGATAGTTCAATAGCTCTTGCCTTTGGCTATCATTACATGAGCTCAGACGATGACTACGTGACCTTGCTGAAAATTAACATCCCCAAAGGAACAAAGGTGATTTACGTTGGGAACTCATACGGATACGCCCAGGAGGAAGTCATACTTATCAACGGGTCCATGTTTCACATAAACGGCTCTACAGTGAGAGATCTTACAGAATCTGAAAAAGAGCTCTTGTACAACGAAGGCTTTGACCCTCAAAACCAAAGGAACATAAAGGTCAAAATCTATGATGTGAACTATCTAGGTGATGCAAATTCCTGAACTGCCTAAAGATCATCCCGGCAACAGATTTGTTGCAGGCGAATTTGTGACACGCGGCATAAATCTATGCCTTATGTGCAGCCACTACAGGCCAAACAAGAGGTGCGAAGCCTTCCCAGAAGGGATACCCCCGGATATATGGGTGATGAAAGTATTGCACAAAAAGCCATATCCTAAAGATAACGGGATTGTTTTCAAGCCCCTGCCAGAACACGATAATTCAAATGAAGCGCTAGGAATATGATAGAATTCACTCTTGACATGGGGATGGAGCCGATAAAATCAATTTTGGCAAAAGCGCCATCTGATCTAGATAAAATCGTTTCTGAGGAGATTTCAAACTGGGCGCTTAGGACGTCGAATCTGGCAAAGTCAAGATCTCCAGTTAGGACGGGAAATCTCAGGCAGTCCATAGTGCCTGCCAGGACAAAAAGCTCTGCAGATGTTTCTGCCCTTGCAATGTACTCAAAGTTTGTAGAGCCACCCCCTCTAGGAGTCCCAATGAAGAGGAATATGACAAGAACGCAGTTCCTTTGGAACTCCGCAATCGAGGAGCTTGACAGGGCAGTTCAAATGATAAATGACAGAATAAAAAAAATTCTAGAAGTTTAGATCATGGAAGACTCATTTAGATTTCAAGGGGAGTTCTTCAAGATAAATGAGGAAGGAAATTTCTTCATATTTGGTCCAGCTTCAGCAGAGATACTGGATAGCCAGGGGGATGTCATAAGAATTGATGCAGTAAAGAAGGCACTCCCGGAGCTATTGAAGCGTGCACGGGTGACAGTTGATCACAAGGACCAGATAGTTGGAGAAATTGTAGAGTCCTTTGAGAAAAAAGGTCTTATCTATAAGACAGAGGTAAGGCCTCCAAACGATGAAGAGCTTTCCAAGTTTCCAAGCCTCGAGAAAGAAAAGGAGGCGCTTTTCGTCTTAGCCAAGGTCTGGGACGACACAGAATACTGCAGAGAGGTAAGAAAGGCAATCGAAAAAGGAGAGTACAGGTCCTATTCGATTTCAGGTAACGTCCTAAACTCAAGGCCCTGCAGATCAAGCGAGGGCTGCACAAGGATAGTTTCCGACCTGAATCTTTCTGCCGTCACAATCTGCCGCTCCGGTGCAAACCCCGCGGCGCAGTTTGACATCCTAAAAGAGGATAAAATGACTGAAGAAACAGTTGAGCAAGAGAAGAAGGAGCCAGATTTTCTTACCCGCTCCGACTTTGATGCGTACAGGAATGATCTTGAAAAGAGGCTTGAGCCACTTTCAAGAATAGATGAGATCCTTGGCATTCTTAAGGCCACGGATAAAGGCACTGGCCCTAAAATTGAAATCGAGAAGATCAGGGAGCAAATACGTGAAGAGATACTCTCTGAGTTTAGGCCGGTCCAGAAGTCAGAGGGCCTTTCCAAGAAGGAAATCTCAACTGACGACATTGTTTCAATCCTATCGGAGAAGAGGATATAATGACAGCCCCATTTTTCAAAAGCTATGATGACATGCTGGACTACTACTACTGGCAGCCTCTGAAGAACTCAGGGGTCGACCCAAAGGTATTCCAGAAGTATACAAGGGCAAGCGAAATAGCCGAGGAGTTCGAGATAAGCAAAGCCGATGCTCCCGTATTAACATCAACTACAGGAGTAAGAAACGTCCTTTTCGGAGCAACGCTTTACTCCCAGATTGTAACTGAATCCAATGCATTCGCCCTGCTTCCAAAGAGGCCTTGGTCAAAGTCTGGATACAGGGCGCTTACTGCTGCGGGCCTTACTGCTGGAGGCCACATAAACGAGGACGGCTCGATACCAGAGACAAAGAAGCCCACCTTTGCCGAGATAACGGTGACACCCCATACAGTCGCAAGGGCCACAAACATCTCGGAGATGGAGAGGCTCTTGGAGCAGAAGGACGACACCATTAAGTGGGCGGACGTTGTTTCATACACCGCTGATGAGTTTAGGAATACCCTTAACAGGAACATACTTGCTGACGCAGACGGCTCTGCAACTGACGGCAGCATAATAACTCCGCTTGACAGGATAATCTCCTCCTATTCAGAAGTTTCTGAGACAGAGCTCACAACAAACGAAGGGGACGTCTACGGCCTTGACAGGGATGCAGCTGCAAGCTGGACAGATGCCAATGTTTCGCATGGCGGATCATCCGGAACTGAGACCGATAGGACGCTCACGCTATCCATGATCGATGACGTCATAGCAGAGTGCGAACCCTACTGGGACGGAGGGGGCAGGAAGAACAAGGCCATCCTCACAGGCTATGACACTGCAAAGCGTATAGCCCAGCTTGAAAGGCCCAAAGAGGTGTACACACCTGACGCCTACATCGAGTTCACTGTAAACGGGATAAAGGTCAGGGGAAAGGAGGCCGGAATACCGGTAGCCACCTTTGACGGTATCCCAATCCTAAGAAGCAACAACGTCCCAAAGGACACCATATCAAGGATATACATCCTCGACCTCGATCACATATCGCTTGAAGTTCTAAAACCCATAACATATGTCGAGACAAGCGACCCCTTCATCCAAAACAAGTTCGGAACAGAAGGAGTCTTCTCATGGATAGGCGAGATTTGGTGCGACCGCTTCAAGGCCCAGGGGAAGATAAGGGGCCTCAAATAGGCCCTATTTTTATTTTAGGTGATCAATATGGCAAAAGTCAGATACGATGGGCCTGAGACTTACTACACCGTCCAGGGAAAAACTGGGATAGTCTACCAGTTCACTGGAAGGGACAAAGTTTCCGAAGTTAGAAATCCAGAGGATATAGAACTTTTGAAAAACAAGGGCGGGTTCACGGTCATAGAGGACATCGAGCTTGGAGATATCAAGAGGGATAGAAAGGTGAAGTAATGGCATTTGCAAGCGAGATAAAAGGATACGGCAAGAGCGGGGACAAGTCTACTACATGGGGGATATTCACAAACGGCGTTTCTGATACAGGCGGCGACATTAACACTGGCCTAGTGATCTGTGAATCACTGTCAATTGAGTTTACTGGATCTGCCGCAGTTGCCGATGCCCCTGCAATAAACGAGTCATTCCCGTGCAGCGGAAGCGCTGTAACTATAGTTACCACTGCAAACGCCAACGGCATATGGCGGGCAGTAGGTTACTGAAGGTGGCAGAATGGATCCTGCCGATCATGACATACTGATAGAGATAAAGACCGACCTATCATGGATAAAGAAGAAGCTAAACGACCAGTGCGAATCTTACAAGGCCCATGAGGAAAGGCTAAGCTCTCTTGAGACATGGCAGGACCGGGCAGCAGGCGCTATAACGATAGTTGAGTTTGCCGTTGGCGGGGGGATTATCTTCTCGCTAATTTCACTTCTACTTTGGCTAACGAGGACTTAGCAATGGATGCAATATTGGTAGGGTATTCAGGAGGATCAGACCAGTTTCTATGGATTGAGAATCAGGCCTTATATTTAGGCAGTGAAACAGAGATAGACCTTTCGGATGCCACGCTTGATGATATAGTTCTGGCCCTAAATCTGGTGGACGGTGTAACGGCCGTTTTGCTAGCCGATGGGGGGCTCAATGCGTCAGAACTAAATGAGATATCAAGAGACTACCCGGCCGACATAACTGCCAGGCCCTATCTTTTAGGCCACGGGAACTATTCATCCCCAAAGAAGATTTCTGAGGCCACCCACAAGGGCGCTCAAGAGATAAGAAGCTCCTGGCTCGACGAGGCTGATGCGCTGATAGAATCACTAACTGGCCTTATTTTTAGGGCCAGATCCATAGATGACGTTTCCATTGACATAAGGGCAAAGGACATTTTCTCAACAGGGGACTATGGCGCATACCGGCGCGCAAACGGCCTGTATCTCAAGGCCTACGCCCCCATCAATTCAATCGAAGCTCTCGAAATAGACGGAGTTTCTGTAACGCCCTCAAAAATCATAGCGGAATATGACAGGCTGATATTGGGCACCGGTGCAGAAGTCTCATCATGGCCCATTGGAAACTCTAAGGCCACAATATCTCTCACTTATGGCTACCCGAAAGGCTCAAGGGAATCCGTACTGGCATCAGAGTTTGCAACGCTCTATGCATCTAAAAAGCTCTATGAGTCTGACCTAAAGCTAAGGCAAAAGCAAGGCGCCACAAAGGTAACGCATGCTTCGGTGGTCTTTGAAAACGACACTGCCCCGGGGGAGGCCCTCTCAAGAAAGGAGATTGGACTCAGGATGGAGATGATCTTAGAGCATCTGCCAAAGAAATTGAGGGGTGTTTTAGGATGAGCTTTGACCCAATATCGTTTCTTGCTAACGTTGAAAGAATCTTCAGTGCCGCCACCGGCCTTTCAGATGTTAAGACATGGAGCAGGCCTACAAAGCTCTCAACTTCATTTGAAACTCCTGAAGTTGCAATCGAGATAATCGCCGGAAACATTGATTCGGTATCACTATCCCATCCCAACAAGCAGATTGAGTTTTACGTTCGCTTTGTGATCTTTGAAGAGCAGAGTTCAAGCGCATCTAAGATTGGGGCAATCTATTCTGGGATTATAGAAGCGGTGAGATCCAATCCAGATCTAAAAACAAAAACAGGGTCTGCAACATGCGATTATTTTGGAACTTTTTATGGCAGAAACATCAGCTTTGACCTTGCGGCAACTGAAAGAAACGGTGTTTCTGTGAACGCAATGAAAATTGACGTACCTTGTCTGGTGCGTGACACATAGGTGATAATCATGGCTTACACGAAAGGAGAAGTTTTTGTAAAAAAGGAAAGCACGTGGGGGGTTGGAGTCGACCCCACAACACCCATAAT
>Ga0302243_1001695_pt1 | contig 14364 bp, 12 predicted proteins | sample AAG_UR_Met_MG_FD_193514 | JGI IMG/M metagenome (GOLD analysis project Ga0302243, IMG submission 193514) | Enriched activated sludge microbial communities from anaerobic digester in WTTP, New Holstein, Wisconsin, United States - AAG_UR_Met | ecosystem: Engineered > Bioreactor > Anaerobic >... | reverse complement strand
AACGGCTCGTCCATGAGCAATATGGCCGGCTGGTTCGCCAGAGCGCGAGCGATTCCCACCCTCTGCTTCATTCCTCCTGAAAGTTGGTAAGGGTGATAGTCCTCGAACCCGTTCAATCCGACCAGTTCGATGAACTTCTGGGTGCGTTCCCGGCGCTCCTCCGGCGGTATCCCCTTGAGCTCTAGTCCGAACTCCACGTTTCTGCGCACGGTCCTCCATGGGAAGAGCGCAAACTCCTGGAACACCATCCCCCGGTCGGAACCGGGTCCGGATATCTCTTTTCCGTTTAGCAGTATCTGGCCGCGGGTCTGGGACTCCAGGCCGGCTATGATCCTGAGTATGGTGGTCTTGCCGCAACCGGACGGTCCGAGTATGCAAACGAACTCCCCCTCTTCCACGTCCAGGTCGAAGTCGGCGATGGCCAGCATCTCCTCCTTCTTCTTGGGGAACGATTTCATCAGGTCCCTGATCTCGAGTATCATCTTATCCCCATCCTGCGGTTGGTGACGTTCTCAAGGTATTGCATGATACCGGTGGTGAGCAGTCCTAGGATGGCGACAACGATCAGGCCGGCGAACATCCTGTCATATAGCCCAAGGGTCAAGGCTTGGGTCAGGATGTAGTATCCGAGACCACCGCCCTGAACACCGATCATTTCCGCTGCCACAATACACATCCATCCTATTCCCATCCCGATGCGAATGCCGGTCATTAGGAAAGGGATGGTGTAAGGGAACACCACCTTGGTGAAAATCTGAAGGCGGGAAGCGCCCTGGGTCCGGGCAGCGTCCATGAGGATGGGGTCCACGCTCTTGACCCCGAAATAGATGTTAGAGAGCAGTGGGAACAGCACGCCCACGAATATGACCATTATAGGCCCCCAGAAGTAAGCGAAAACGAGAATGAACAGAGGCACCCAGGCAATAGGAGGTATGGGCCGGAAGACCTCTACCACCGGCTTGGCCAGCAGTTCGAATATCTTCGAATAGCCCATGGCCAGTCCCAATGGTATGGCCAGAGCGAGCGCCAGTATGAATCCCAGGACGAAGCGCCGGAGGGAGGCGTAGATGTTCTGCCACATGGTGATGCCCAGGTTGGGATCCACCTCGACAAAGGAGAGGACCAACGCGTCAAAAGCCTCCCACGGCGTCGGTATGTAAACCAAATTGGCCATTATGGACACTGCCCACCAGGTCATAATGAACATGCTGAGGGAGATGACCGTCACGATGGAGTTCTTGATGAGGGGCTTGTTTAAGAACTCCTTCACATCTTCCAGACGGTCCGCCTTTCCCTCGGTCATATTGGGTCCTCACAAGGTTAAATAAATAAAAAGGTTTGGTGGGGTTTCTTATGTGCCAGACAGCTTGATCTTGAAGCCGTGCTCCTCAGCGAAGGCCAGCAGCATAAGGTGCTGAATGGACGCCGGGCCAGGCGTTCCCAGGGTCTTGCCGCCGAGGTCCTCTATGGTGAGGATGTCATTGTTGACGATTATGGCGGAACCTTCCACGTTAACCTGGGACACGATCCTGATGTCACTGTTGGCGGTGTTCACGTTCAAGTGCTTCACGATGGCTGGCGGCGAACCTAGGTATCCCATGTCTATGACGTCCGTGTCAAAAGCCAGCATTACGGCCGGTCCGTTGGCGTAGGGTGACGGGGAGGTGATCTGGACACCATACTGGGTGAACAGGTTCTTTCCCTCGTAGGCGGTACCATCCCACATGGTCACGTTGGAGGCCACGACCCTAGCGAACTGGTGCAGGTCTCCCTGCAGGTATCCCAGGCGTACGGTCCCCACGATGGAATCGGTCTTGTTCAGGGTGGCCGCGGTCGTCATGTAGCTGTCGTTGACGAAGGTGTCGATGAAGTCCTCGACGGACGAGTATCCCCTGGCGGTGACAGCGGCATCGCTGGTCTGCTCCAGGCCGATGAAGTCCTCGGTGAAGTTGACCAGGTAGTTCTTGAACTGCTCGTTCATCTCGTAGAGCAGTGTCATGTGCTCCAGGGATGCGGCCACCACGGTGGTGTTCCGTCCACTGAAGGCCGCGCCCATCTGCAGAAGATTGGTGTAGTTCTCCAAGTTGGTCTCCTTGTTCTCTATGGTTTCAAGAATCCAGTCAGTGGCCTCCATATGGGCAGCGATGGTTCTAGCCACCAGCTCCGGATTGCTCTCCCCGAATTCGGCGCTCACCGCGATGATGCAGCAGGGGTGGTTCGGCCAGAACTCCCCGGACCAAAGCAGGGCGTGGGCATCACCAGATAATATTGAATCGGAACAGTAAGGCTCCCAGCTGACTCCCCCATCGATCAGCCCTTGGGCGATCTGGTCCTTCTGGTTGACCGGGGGCACAGCCAGCCAGTATATGGTGTCGTCGTCAGAGTCGTCGGTCATCATCGTCACGGCAAAGGCGGCGATGATGACTATTGCGACCACAGCGACAGCGATTATGGCAATCTTCTTGTCCATTCGAAAGTCACCTGAGCAAATAAAATCTAAGTATGGTATAAAGCGTTTTTGTCTATATAGGAAAAATTAATCCTGTTTGTACAATATCCTAGCCATATTGCCCAACTGTACCCCGTTAAGTCGGGGGATCGCTGGTAATGGCGGAGTTGCAGCCATTGAAATTAATTTTTAAGGAAGCAAGTTTACAAATTCTTAATATCCCGAGCATCTTATTGCATCCACTGATATTATGTTCGAGCTGAACGTGGTAAGCAACACTCCCCTCACTCCGATCGAGGACATCAAGGAGGCTTCTCTGGAGTTCCTGAAGCAGATCGGATACATATCCAAGGGCTACGATCCCAAGACGGACGTGGACAACATTCAGGAGAGCATCCCTTACCGCCTCTTCACCGAATGCTTCCTCGGCAATCTGAACCGCGTGTGGGCTGTTGAGGAGCTTTCCGCATACCTAAACACCACCAAGCCCACCGTGTATCGCCATCTCAACAAGCTCAAGGCCATCGATGTCCTGGAGGACATCTCCATCGATATCGGTGGGCAGAGGAAGAAGGGCTACCGCATTAGGTACGGTGATCTAGGTAAGGCCTGGAGCTTCACCGAGGCCAACGTCGATATGGCAATGCAGTCCTACCGTAGAACGGTGGAGCACCTGCAGCGCCTGGCCAAGGAGGAATAGGCATGGACGAGAAATACCCCACCAAGCTCACCAAAGGGTCCCGGTACCATCTGGTCATAGGGACCGGCGGCGGCTCCAGCCTGGAAATGGACGGGGAGTTCGTCGGGTATATGCAGTACGGAAGCGACGTCGCGCTGACGATGCGCCTGGAATCCGGGTCCCTGAGGGTCGTGCCGTCCCGATCGATCATCTATCTGGACATCCTTGACTCCAAGGAGGAGAAGGACGAGCGCCCCAAGGAGAACGGGGTCTACTTCGGCTGACGTCCCAGGAACGGAAGGAAATGGACCGCCGACAGGAATACCATCAGCATCTGATCCGCCTTCTCCTCTCCGGGGAGATATCTGACAAGGACGAGCTGCAGCGCAGGAAGGTCAAGCTCAGCGGTGAGTACGGCCTGTCGGGCGTCCCTAAGAACTCGGAGACGCTGGCTCTCGTTCCCAAGGAAGATCTTGCCGGCATCCTGGCGATATTGCGCCGCAAGCCCGTACGGACGCTCAGCGGGGTGGCGGTTGTGGCGGTCATGACTTCTCCAGCACCCTGTCCGCATGGCAAATGCACCTACTGCCCTGGCGGCGTGGAGAACAACTCCCCGCAATCCTATACCGGAAAGGAACCGGCGGCGCGCCGCGCCGCCGATAACGAGTTCGATCCGTACCGACAGGTCCGCTCACGCATCGACCAACTCTCGATCATCGGGCATCACACCGACAAGGTCGACCTCATAATCATGGGGGGAACGTTCACCTCCCGGCCCGAGGAGTACCGGGAATGGTTCGTGAAGCGCTGCTTCGACGCCTTCAACGGCACCGAGTCGCTCAGCCTGGAATCGGCCCATCTTCGCAACGAGGGAGCGGAGCACCGGGTCATCGGCATGACCGTGGAGACCCGGCCGGACGCTTTCAACGAGGAAGTGGCGAGGGAATGCATGCATCTGGGGGCGACACGTGTCGAGCTAGGCGTTCAGATACTGGACGATGAAATACTCGCCTCTGTGAATCGGGGGCATGGGGTAGCCGAGGTGGCCGAGGCTACCCGCATCGCCAAGGACCTGGGGCTGAAGGTCTGCTATCACGTCATGCCAGGCCTTCCGGGGTCCGATCCGGAGAAGGACGTCGAATCCTTCCGGCAGATGTTCGAGGACAGCCGCTTCCGTCCCGACATGATCAAGATATACCCGACGCTGGTGGTGAAGGGCACCAAGCTGCACGAGGACTGGAGCGCCGGTAGATATCGTCCTTACAACACCGAGGAAGCGGTGCGTGTCATCGCTGAGATGAAGAAGCTGGTTCCCGAGTACGTAAGGATCCAGCGCATACAGAGGGACATTCCTGTGCCCCTCATCGAGGCGGGGGTGGACAAGGGGCACCTGCGCGAGCTGGTAAAGGATCTTCTCGCCCTGCAGGGACAGGGCTGCCGCTGCATCCGCTGCCGTGAGGTGGGGCTGCTGGGGATAAGCGATATCGACCCTCAGGAGCTGATCCCCAAGGTCATCTCGTACGAGGCCTCCGGAGGCCGGGAGGAGTTCATATCGTTCGTGTTGGAGAACAACGCCCTGGCTGGATACGTCCGCTTGCGAAAGCCGAACGGAAGGATAGCCCTTGTCCGGGAACTGAAGGTCTTCGGGCGCATGGCCCGCATCGGTGAAAGGGACGGGGAATGGCAGCATCTTGGACTGGGAGGAAGATTGCTGGCCATGGCCGAGGCATCCGCTCAAAAGGATGGTTATTCCTCCATAAAGGTCACCAGCGGAGTCGGCGTCCGCGGTTATTATGCCTCTAGGGGTTACGAGAGGGCGATGCCGCACATGGAAAAACGTCTTGCCAGCGACAAGGATTAATCCCCGACGGCCAATATCCCCCCGGGATGCGTATGGTATGCACGTTCTGCGGCGCCGCTTCGATCGAAGGGGCCATGGTTTGCTCGGCTTGCATTGAGATGGTCAAAGAGGAACTCTTCCTGAGGGATTGGTCGGTGGACCCCAGGTCCGACCTGCGTTCGCTGGGCATCAGGAGCGCCTGCATGCGCATAGGTCCCAGTTCCCAGGGGGAGGTGCTCCTTCGGAAAGGAAGCGATCCCTATCTTCTGGTGGAGAGGACTTTGCAGGCCGAGGACCGCTCTCATCTCCCCACTGTGCTGGACCACTACCTGGCCGGCATGGGGGTCGGGCTGCATCTCATGGGAGATGAGCAGCTGCCCATGCGGCCCCAGGTCAAGGAGCTGTTGAGCATCCCAGACCGGATGGACTACCAGGGGGAGAGATGGGGCCGGGCGCTGCTGCGCCTCGGCAACCTGCTGGCGCTGAGCGCCAGGGACCTATCCCGATTACCGTTGGGTGACGAAGTTAGAAGTGAGATCTTTCGCGACCGGGCCGCGCGGGCCCTAGCGCTTTACCTCCGGGCAGCGGCGGTTCCGGAGCTGGCTCCGATATCCAGGAGCAATACGGCGGTCCTCAGGACATGGGGAGGGGACAAGGAAGGGCTCGATGAGCTTAAATTGGCCGCGGTCGACGACGAAAGCCGAATGCAACTGGCCAAGGTCTATTGGGACATGGGGCGGGAGGACGAGGCCGCCGAGACGGTCGCCATGACCGATGACCTGCAGGAATCCATTTTGCGCCTGAGGAGGGGATGCCCGTGACCGATCTCTCCGAGAGGCTGGACCAGAACGAGAGGGGACGCCTGCTGGAAGCGGTTCGCAAACTAGGCGCTCAGGAGTACCGTGACCTGATGATATCGCTCCTGGGCGGAATGGGCGTCCGCGTGCAATCGGCACGGGAGCAGCAGGGCGCCCTGGTCATACACGGGCAGGGAGAGGTGCCATACCTGGTACTGGCCTCGCGCACCGGGTTCTCCGACCCTGAGCTGGTGGTACGCTCCCTGATGCAGGAGGCCAAGAACGACGGGCGGGTACCGGTGTTCATGTCCCTGCAGGAGCTGGACCCTGGCACCCTCAATCTGCTGGAGAACGAGGAGGTGTCGTTCGCAGACGCCAGCCGTTTTGTTTCCCTGTTGCAGAAGTACGGCCTGGACGAGCAGCTCACGGTAAAGGAGGACCTCAAGGTGCTGGAGGACCGTGGCGATACCTGTCTGCCGTCGGTGTGCAAGCTCGAGGAGCTGCTGGAGGAGGCGGAGCAGAGGCGGAAGAAGGGGGACCGCTCCACCGCCGTCAGGATCTTGGACCAGGCATTGCAGATCAAGCCCTTGAACGACTCCATCTGGCTGAAGAAGGCCAGCTACCTCTCGGAGATGGGCAGGGGTGCCGAGGCGTTGGCAGCGGCGAACAAGGCCGCCGAGCTTCGCCCGGGGGACGCGGGAACATGGTTCACCATCGCCCTGATCCAGAATCAGCTAGGTGACCGGGAGCGAGAACTGGCCGCTTACGACAATGTGCTGCGTATAAACCCCGGTCACGCCCCGGCGATGCTGAACAAGGGGGCGACGCTGTACGAGATGGGCCGCCTGGAATGGTCGCTCAAGGTCTTCAACGACATCGTCCACCGCTATCCCCAGGAGCCCCGCGGCTGGAACAACCGCGGACTGGCGCTCAAGGGCATCGGGAAGCTGCTGGAGGCGCAGGCGTCCTTCGAGAAGGCCCACGCGTTGGACCCCGACCTCGAGGACCCCCTGATAAACATCGCCCGCCTGCGCGAGGAGCGCGGGGACATGCCTGGAGCGGTCGAAGGATGGAAGGCCGTGCTGCGGCTGGTCGATTCCCGGGCGGACATCTGGGCTCACCTGGGCACCTGCCTCAAGGCCACTGGCGAACTCGAGGACGCCCTCACCGCGTTCGATCGGGCGCTGACGCTGGAGCCGGAGCTGGAGCTGGTGCGGCGGGAAAGGGACGACCTGGCGTTACAACTGCACACAGAGGAGGAGCAGGAACCCGTCCCCGTCGAGGTGAGGCCACCGGTCGAAGACGATGTGACCGAGGCCGTTGAAAGCACCGTCACTTCCGAGGCCCCCGGCCCTCAGGAACAGCTATCAGTTCAGACCGCGGAGGAGAAGGTGGCGTTGGAAGTGGTTCAGGGACCAGGTTTACCCGCCGAGCTCCCGGAGGACGTGTCCCTGCAGGTAAAGGAGACCGATGTATCCGTGGAGACCGTTCCGGAGACAATGCCCCTGGCGGAGATACCGGCAGAGGTGGCGCTCATCGCCAAAGAGGAACCAGGGAAGCTGGAGGTGGTACCCAAGGCCGCATTGCCCGCCCAGTTCCAGAATGGTCCCCTGGCCATCGAGCCGCCGGCCGGTCCGAGCGGAACACTGGAGCAGCCGAGCGAGGACAGGGAGGCCGCCGTTGAAGAGGTTGCCGAGGTCTTTGAGGAACGACCCATCGCCAAGAAGGATTGGCCGTATCAGGTGTCTCTGCCCCCGCTCTCCGCAGAGCAGGACGAGAGGTCCAAGCAGGAGGCATTATTGCTTCTAGCTGGGAAAAAGTACGAGAAGGCCATCAGCATTTGCGATCTGGCCTTGAACGAGGGAGCCGACCCGGAACTGCTCCGGCTCAAGGCCCGGGCGCTCCTGTCCCTCAACCGCGGAGAGGAAGCGGCCGAAGCCCTGAAGGAAGCGCTGAGGCATTCCCCGAACGACGCCCGGACCACTCTGGACCTGGAGGCCATGTTCCACCGTTTCGGAGGAGAGGGCGGGAAGCTGCTGCAGTCACTGAACTGCCAGGAATCGCAGTCCCGCCGCGCGTTGGAACTACTGGAAAAGCAGAGGTATAACGAACTGTCGCGTTTGGACATCAAGAAGGGAGGCCTGCCTGTACGATTGTCCAAGGCGCTCGCTCTGGTACGCCTCGGACGATATCGGGAGGCGTCCAAAATCCTCAAGTCCCTGATCTCCGAATTCCCAGCCTACCCCGAGGGCCTGAGCAACATCGGGGTGTGCATGCGCTTCATGGGGGAGTACGATTACGACCAGGCGATACACCTGATGAAGCTCGCGTTGGAGGTGGATCCGCACCATTCCGATGCCATGAACAACATCAGCTGCACGCTCTTCGCGTCCGGAAGGTACGAGGAGGCCCTGGAGGTGCTCAAAGCCGCCGCGGACGAGGACCGCCGTCCGGAGTACCTGCTGAACCTGAGCAATGTGCAGATGGCCCTTGGCGACACCGCCGCCGCCAAGGAAAGCCTGACCTCCGCCCTTAAGATGGAGGAGAGCGCGGACGTGCTTTACATGCTGGCCGTGATCGCCGAAGGCGAGGGTCAGTACAAGTGGGCGCTGAGCCTGTACCAGGACGCCCTGGCCAAGAGCCCGGGATTCCGCGAGGCGCAAACAGGGGCCGACCGCACCAAGGTGTTGGCCAAGAGGTGAGGGAGCACAGCCGGTGCTGCCAGAGCAAAATATGGATAAAAAGGAAGGGGTTGGGGGTCTAGCGGGAGATGCTCATGACCACAACGTCACGGACATCCTTCATCTCGCTGAACGGCAGGACCAGGCGGCCGTGGCTGTCAGTGCGGAACAGGCGGCTGTCGATCTCCTCGGCGGGGACCACCAGCACATGGTTGATCTCCCCGGTGACGGTGTCGACCACGAAGTTGTCTATCATTCCCAGGATCTGACCGTCATTGGTCATGACCGTCTTCCCTTTCAGCTCGGTTATGAACTTCCTCATTTGCGCACCCCAAACAGATGGTCCGATAGACTATCGCATGAGATTGAGCGTATTTATAGATTTATAGGATGCTAGTCTGGACACCTCAGAACACAGCGAAGTAGCGGCATCGACAGTACCCTTTTACAGCGTCCACCTCGGTGCTGCAATCGTGACATGGAATGGGCATGCTCTCCATGGCCTCATCTATCCTGAACTTCTTTCCGGCCATCTTCCGGCACACCGGACAGGCGTCCTTGGCCACCTCCACCTCGACCCTCTCGAACCCGATGTCCTTGAACGATTTCAGGTTGTAGCGGGCGATGATCTGCTGTATGGCGAACAGGTCCTCCTTCTGACCGATCTTGGCCAGCAGGTCCACCATCCCCTGGTACATCTTCAGCTTCAGGTCGGGATGCTCGGTCTTGATGATGTTATCCTTCAGTATCTCCAGGGTGGCCACCCACTCCTGTGGCTCCTTGCCGGTGGCCAAGGTCATCTGCCGCATCCGCATCTTGAGGTCCATCTCCCCCATGAAGAACTGGGACAAGGTGCGCAGGCTCTCCTCCCTCTGGTCGTACTCGGCCTTCTTCTCCGGCGCCTTGGCCGGCTCGGCCTTCAAACCGTCTACTCTCTTGATCTGGCCCTTTGGCTTCAATACTTTTACCATACTTGCACCTACCTGAATATTCCCAGGTCGTCGATACCGCCCCGGGCCTTGTGAAGGTTCTTGCTCAGCATGTCATACGTCTTCGCGGATTCCTTGTCCACCGAGGGCCGGGTGTTCTTGAAGGCCGCCTCGAAGTGCCTCATCTCCACCGCGGCGATGTCCTTATCCTCCCGCAGGGCGGCCATGGCCGCCTCTCGGCACAGGTTCTCGAGGTCCGCCCCAACGAAACCCTCGGTCCTGGAGACCAGGTCCTCGACATTGACGTCCTTCAACGGCATGACCCTGGTGTGCACCTGCAGAATGGCCCTCCGGGCCGGGGCGTCAGGGACGGGGACGAATATCAAGCGGTCGAAGCGGCCCGGGCGCAGTAGGGCCGGATCGATGATGTCCGGGCGGTTGGTGGCGGCTATGACGGTCACTCCCTCCCTGGCCGTCAGGCCGTCGAGCGATGTAAGCAGCTGGTTGACCAAGGTGTCGTAACCTTTCGAACCCTCGTACACCCCGCGGCGCGGGGCTATGGCGTCGATCTCGTCCAGGAACACTATGGACGGGGCCACCTGCTTCGCCTTCTTGAATATCTCACGCACGGCCTTCTCGCTCTCCCCGTACCATTTGGACATTATCTCCGGGCCCTTGATGCTGATGAAGTTGGCGTTCGATTCGTTCGCCACCGCCTTGGCCAATAACGTCTTGCCGGTCCCAGGCGGTCCATATAGCATTACGCCCTGGGACGGCCTTATGCCCATGCGCTTGAAGGCGTCGGGGTTGTCCATCGGCATCTCCACCATCTCCTTGAGCTGCCTCTTGACCTCCTCCAGGCCGCCTATGTCGCTCCAGCCCATATTGGGCACCTCCACCATGACCTCCCGCATGGCCGACGGCTCGATCTCCTTGAGCGCGGCGTCGAAGTCCTCCGCGGTGACCTTCATCTGGGATAGTATGTTCTGAGGGATGGCGCTGTCCAGGTCCATGTTTGGGACGAAACGCCCCAGGCATTTCATGGCCGCCTCGCGAGCCAGTGCGGAAAGGTCCGCCCCGGCGAAGCCGTGGGTGACCTGAGCATACTGGTCCAGGCTGACGTTCTCATCCAAGGGCATGCCACGGGTGTGGATCTGCAGGATCTCCTTCCTCCCCTGGAAGGAGGGCACCCCGACCTCTATCTCCCGGTCGAAACGCCCGGGACGGCGCAGCGCAGGGTCCAGCGCATCCTGTCGGTTGGTGGCGCCGATGACGATCACCTGTCCGCGGTCGGCCATGCCGTCCATGAGCGTCAGGAGCTGGGCGACGACCCGACGCTCCGCCTCGTGAATGGAATCATCCCTTTTGGGGGCTATGGAATCTATTTCGTCGATGAATATTATGGACGGGGCGTTCTTGGACGCCTCGTCGAACTTCTCCCTCAGGTTCTCCTCGCTGCCCCCGTACCACTTGGACATGATCTCCGGTCCCAAGATGGAGTAGAACGAAGCTCCGGATTCATTGGCTACCGCCTTGGCCAGCAGCGTCTTTCCTGTACCCGGGGGTCCGTAAAGCAGCACTCCTTTGGGGGCGTCAATGCCCAGGCGGTCGAACAGCTCCGGGTGCTTCAGGGGCAGCTCGATCATCTCCCGGATGCGCTGCAGCACCTCGTCCAGACCGCCGATGTCGTCATAGGTTATCGACGGAACGAACGTGTCCTTCTCCTCGGTGGCCTCCGACCGCACGACCATCTCGGTGTGCTCGGCGACCGTTACCACCCCGCTCGGGACGGTCGAGGCTACCATGTAAGGGGCAGGGCTCATTCCCCAGGCCATGTTGGGTATCATGATCTCGTCGCCCTTGACCAAAGGCCGTCCGAGCAGGCCTTTGCGCACCAGCTCGTCCGTTCCAGCGCCGAAACTGACGTTGTTCACGCGCTTCTTCTGGGAGATCGCCGGCGCCAGGACGACCTTGCTGGCCAGCTGGGGGTCCGCCCTGGCCACGGTGACCCGTTCTCCAATGGAAACGCCGGCGTTGGAGCGCAGGACGCCGTCTATGCGGATTATGTCCTTGCCCTCGTCCTCCTGCTGGGCCCGGAACACCCTGGCCACGGTCATCTTCTTTCCGGTGATCTCGATGATCTGGCCTGCGTCGACCCCCAGCTCCTTACGGGTCTTCATGTCAAGCCTGGCCCGGCCCAGGCCCACCTCGGTCTGGGATTGGGCCTTTGCCACGCGGAGAAGGACGGACTCTGCCATAGGTATCAAGGTCGAATCTGTTCTCTGGATATTAAGTTTGCATCAGGCCTGCGAAAGGAATAATAGCGCACCCTCACTTCCCCCGGTCATGGATTTCTCCGCCGAGTGCGCTCCCTGCCTCCTGCGCCGCATACTGTTCCAGACCAGGCTGGTCGACCCTACCAGAGAGGAGGATGTCATGTCATCCTGCCTTCGTCTGGTGGCGGAGGAATGGAGGCCGGGCATGAACTCCGCGGCCTTGGCCACCAGGGTGCATCGGCTCTCGTACGACATGCTGGGGGTGATCGACCCCTATGCGGAGCTGAAGGCGGAGGCCAACCGGGTGGCCGCCTCGCTGCTCCCGAGGGCAGAGGAACTGGTGGAGGGTTCCCCGGACCGACTGAAGACTGCCATCCTGGTGGCCATAGCCGGCAACGTCATGGACTTCGGCATCGGGGGGTTCGAGAGCCCGGAAGAGCTCAGGCACACCTTTGAGTCCCTGGTCTCCCAGGAGCCGGAACCGAACGACCTGGGACGTCTGCGGGAGCTGCTGCATGGGGCCAAGGAGGTGCTCTACCTCTTCGACAACTGTGGCGAGATCGTTCTGGACATCCCCCTGCTCCGGGAGCTGAAGGCCATGGGCCTGAAGGTGACCGGGGTGGTGAAGGGCGAACCGATAATCACGGACGCCACCTGGGAGGACCTGTCCTTGTCCGGGGCGGACAAGGTACTGGATACATGCCTGACCACTGGGGCGTTCGCCATCGGTCTTGACCTGGACCGCGCACCAGAGGCCCTCCGGGAGGCGTTCAAGAGGGCAGATCTGGTCATCGCCAAGGGCATGGCCAACTTCGAAGCCCTCTCCGATACCGACATCAGGCCTATAGCCCACCTCCTGCGCAGCAAGTGCCATCCCGTGTCCAAGGCCATCGGGGCCAAGAAGGACCGCAACGTGATAAGGGTGTTCGAGCGGGGTGCCTGATGGCCGGAGCGAAGCAGGCGGTGGTCCTGGCCGGAGGAGAAGGCACCCGGCTGAGGCCTCTTACGACCACCAGGCCCAAACCTCTGCTGCCTGTGCTCGGGGTGCCTTGCATCGAATACGTCATCCGTTCTCTGGCGGAAGCCGGGATCGAACAGGTGTTCCTGGCCTGCGGGTATCGCTCCGAGGATATCCGAAAGGCGCTGGGGGAAGGGAACAGCTTCGGCGTGGAGATCGAGATGGCGTTCGAAAAGGAACCGATGGGCACCGCCGGGGCGGTAAAACTACTGGAGGGACGCCTGGAAGGGACGTTCGTCGTCGGCAGCGGGGATACGCTGACCGACGCGGACCTCGGCGACCTGATCGACTTCCATCTCCGGAAAAGAGCGGAGGCCACCATGGGGCTCACCGAGGTTGAGCACCCGGAGCAGTTCGGCATAGTGGGCGTTTCGCCAGAGGGAAGGATCGAGCGGTTCAAGGAGAAGCCGCGTACCGAGGAGGTGTTCTCCCGGGTGATCAACGCCGGAACGTACGTTCTGGAACCCGAGGTCCTCCACATGGTCCCTGCGGGGATAAAGTACGACTTTTCCAGGAACCTATACATGGACATGCTGGAGAAAGGGCGGGGATTGTTCGCCACTCCTCTGAAAGGCTACTGGAAGGACATAGGAAGGCCTTCCGATCTATATCTGGCGAACATGGACATGGCCTCCCGCCGCCCCCCTACCAAGGCTCCGCCAGGAGCATTGGTGGCGGGGAACTGCCACTTCGGGCCAGGAGTCACCGCGGCCGAGGCCACGGTGAAGGACAGTGCAGTGGGCCGAGGCTGCGTTCTGGAGGGGACGGTCGAGAGGAGCCTGCTCCTGGACAAGGTGCTCGTAGGGAGCGGCGCCTCGATCATCGGCTGCATCATCGGCGAGGGATGCCACATCGGTGACGGTGCGTCACTACGCGACTGCGTTCTGGGCGACGGCGTCACGGTCTTCAAGGGAACGGTGCTGGCCGGAACGAACGTGGAGGCCGGCTCCTCCATCTGAGATAAATATTCGGATGGGATAGAGGGCGAACATGGCCGAGGCACCTCCCAGAACCCAAGCCCTGCTGCTGCTGGCAGGCATGATATGGGGCACCTCGTTCGTGGCCGGAAAGCTGGCAGTGGAGGGGACCGACCCCTATCTCTTCTCAGCGCTGCGGTCCCTCGTTTCGGCGATCTCGATACTTCCTATCTTCTTCCTTTTTAAGTTCGATTATGCCATCTTCAGGAGCAAGGCGGTCTGGGGCATCGCCTTCCTCAACGCGGCGGGCCTGATCCTGCAGAACGTCGGCCTGACGTACACGACAGCAAGCAACACCGTTCTGCTGGTCGACATAAACGTGGTGATAGTCGCGGTCCTGGCGGCGATCATCCTCAAAGAACATCTGAACCGGAGGACGGTCGCAGGGCTGGTGCTGGGCATGGGCGGCGTAGCGCTCATAGCCACCAAGGGCGACATCTCCACCCTGGGCGGCGGAAGCCTGATCGGCGATCTGCTGGTGTTCACCGCCGGAGTGGCCTGGGCCATGTACATCGTTTTCACCACCAAGGAGCTGAAGAAAGGGTACGAGCTGGTGCACTTCACCTCGGCGATGATACTGCTGACCGCAGTTTTCGCCGTGCCGATAGGGCTGTTCATGACCGCCGATCATTCCGTCGGCGCGGGCGGAATCTCGTTGGCGTTGTACTCTGGCATATTCTGTACAACGATTGCCTTCATGCTCTACAACGTCGGCCTC
>Ga0302243_1001683_pt1 | contig 14454 bp, 15 predicted proteins | sample AAG_UR_Met_MG_FD_193514 | JGI IMG/M metagenome (GOLD analysis project Ga0302243, IMG submission 193514) | Enriched activated sludge microbial communities from anaerobic digester in WTTP, New Holstein, Wisconsin, United States - AAG_UR_Met | ecosystem: Engineered > Bioreactor > Anaerobic >... | reverse complement strand
ACTACATGCTCTCGTATTCTCCCTACGACCAGGTGAAGGCTCAGGATTATCCCAATATGCTTGTAACTACCGGTTACTGGGATTCGCAGGTGCAGTACTGGGAGCCTGCCAAATGGGTTGCCAGGCTCAGGGAAATGAAAACGGATGACAATATCCTTATCATGGACGTAAATATGACTGCAGGTCACGGAGGAGCTTCCGGGAGGTTTGAGCGGCTGAAAACCACCGCCCTGGAGTATGCCTTCATGCTTGATCTTGAAGGGATAAAGGAATAGGAGCAATAAGCAAGCAAATGACAAATCCCTTATACCGCAGGTAAAAGGGATTTGTTTTGTAATTGCTTCATCCAGAACTATTCAAACTCCGGCAGAATATCATCGGTATCCTGAATAACGAGTATGTTATCCCTTATGAACCTCTCAATCAACACCTTTTTGCTTCGTAACTGGATTTCTGTGTTCAAAAGGTTGAATATTTCCTTCTCAATCTGGTCTGAATCTTTTTCTGGTTATTAATTTCCTGGCTTCTGACGCTTCTGTTTTTTAGTGCGATCTTAAATTTAATTAACTAATAATGAGGGAAAATATGAGATTTACTGCACTAAGCGACATTTTTCTATTTATTCACTGTCACGCCCCTTCAGGGCTTAAAACCATCCAGGGTAGTTTACCCCCGGTTAGCACCGGGGGTTATTAAAATTAAGTCACATACGTGACTTCTTTGTCCAGCTGCATTGCAGCTGTTCATGGTTGAAGCTTTAACTTCCCATAGCAAATCCCTCTTTTGCAGAACAATTTCACGGGTTTGATAATTTTGAGGTTGGAAATGGTATCCCCTTTCGAAACTCATTGGCCCTGATATGCCGGAACATAACCAATAGGATTATTGTATCATACTGTCGTCACAAAACTCCCCGACCCTGATTAGAGGGATTACTGTGACATACCTCCCATCATAATACTCACTGACCTTTAGGTGCAATAACAAGAGCAAAAAGATCCCTATGACATATTTCCGTCACAATACTACCTGACCTTGATATGCCGGGACATAACCAAAAGGATTACTGTACAATACTCCCATTACAAGATTATCTGGATACGACATGCTCCGGAGGAGCATCCATCAGCTGGCAGCTTCTCTGAAGGAGAAGAATTTTAATAACCTCCGGTGAAACCGGAGGTACGGCACCCCCACGATCGTTAAGCTCCGAAGGAGCGTGACTTCTAAGGGAAATACCTTTCATCAATATTAATACCCGCCATCTGAATAAGACCTCTGTATTCCTCTTCAAAAGACTTCTTTTTGTGATGCTCCTGTTGATTACGGATATATTCAACCAGATCACCCAAATCATAATATGAACAGGTGAAAGAACCATAGCCTTCAGCCCATCCCTCAAACCGTGGAAGAAACCCTTTCTCTTTCACCCATTTTGAAGTGGACGCTTTTAACTCTCTCATAAAATCTGCCAAAGCCACGGACGGATGAAGATCAGTCAGGATGTGAAGATGGTTTTCAGTACCATTCAGGCAATACATATGGCTGTTTTTGTTTCGGATTATACCGGATATATAGGAGTAAAGCCTCTCCACTTGATCCTGGTCAATGGAAGGGAGGCTGTCCTTTGTCCTGAAGACAAGATGATACAGCAGTTGACGATAGCTTGCCATAGCATTAGAGTTTTGGTTAATAATACAACGAGACGTTAGCAAGATACATGATAAACCGGAAAAATCCTAATATGTCACGCCCCCCGCTAAGGCGGGGCAGGCTCTTCAGGGCTTAAAACCATGTAGAGTACTTTACCCCCGGTTAGCACCGGGGGTTATTAAAATTAAGTCACATACGTGACTTCTTTGTCCAGCTGCTTTGCAGCTGTTCATGGTTGAAGCTTTAACTTCCCATAGCAAATCCCTCTTTTGCAGAACAATTTCACGGGTTTGATAATTTTGAGGTTGGAAATGGTCTCCCCTTTCGAAACTCATGGGCCCTGATATGCCGGGACATAACCAATAGGATTATTGTATCATACTGTCGTCACAAAACTCCCCAACCCTGATTAGAGGGATTACTGTGACATACCTCCCATCATAATACTCACTGACCTTTAGGTGCAATAACAAGAGCAAAAAGATCCCTGTGACATACTTCCGTCACAATACTACCTGACCTTGACATGCCGGGACATAACCAAAAGGATTACTGTACAATACTCCCATTACAAGATTATCTGGATACGACATGCTCCGGAGGAGCATCCATCAGCTGGCAGCTTCTCTGAAGGAGAAGGATTTCCTGGATTCTGATGCTTCTGTTTTTTAGTGCGGCCTCAAACTTTAATTAACTAATAATGAGAAAAATATGAAATTTACCGCACTAAATGTCAGAAGTCAGGACTGGATTTCTGTGTTCAAAAGGTTGAATATTTCCTTCTCAATCTGGTCTGAATCTTTTTTCTGGTTATTAATTTTATACTGTCTCTGGTTGTTAACAATAATAAACCCTGCAAGTCAGCTTATTGCAGGGTTCTTTCTGTAGTCCCACCAGGAATCGAACCTGAATCTAAGGTTTAGGAAACCTTCGTTCTATCCATTGAACTATGGGACCGGATTTTCCGGGGTGTAAAATTATATCTTTTTTTCGTGATAGCAAAGCCCCGGAGATTTTGCAGGGAACTATTGAAAACCGGAGAAACAGGGAAATAATACCGGATTTCCCGAAAACACTTAATAAGCTTTTTGTTGAGTCAGCGATCTTTCATAATTTCATGCACAAATTACACAACCATGAACTGGATTGATTTTGTCATCATTATACTTCTCGTTTTCGGACTTGCAAGAGGTTTTATTGACGGTTTCATAAAGGAACTGGCATCGCTGCTGGCACTCATTCTTGGAATATGGGGAGCAATTAAATTCTCCTCATTCACTGCAGAAAGGCTCTATGACTACTTTGACATGACCGGCCAGTATACGGGCATAATAGCATTCCTTATAACCTTTGTGATCATTGTGATCCTGGTTCATTTTGTGGGAGTGATCGTTGACATGTTTCTTGACAAGATCTCGCTGGGAGTGCTGAACTCACTTCTCGGACTTCTTTTCGGCCTTTTTAAAACAGCTTTGATATTGAGTGTGATATTCACGGTATTGAATGCAATAGATGCAAAACACAGGTTTCTGCCTGCACGAACGATAGAAACTTCCAGATTATACAGCCCCATAGCGGATATTGCACCGGCTCTCTTCCCGATCATTGGCGAAGGCAATTTTGATAAAAGCTTTGACAGGCTGAAGAAGAAACAGGAAACCAAAAAAAACCCGGCCGAGACAACGGTTTAACTGCCTTTGCTATATTTGCAGTCCGGATAAAAGCACAAATTATGACTTTTGTTGAAGAATTGAGATGGAGAGGCATGATCCATGACATCATGCCGGGTACTGAAGAATTGCTCGCGAAGGAGTCAACCCTGGGATATATCGGATTTGATCCGACTGCCGACTCTCTTCATATAGGCCATATGGTACAGGTTATGCTGCTTGTTCACTTCCAGCGGTCAGGACATGTTCCGATAGCCCTTGTGGGAGGTGCAACCGGTATGATTGGCGATCCGTCGGGCAAGTCGGAGGAGAGAAATTTACTTGACGAGGAGACCCTTCAAAGAAACCAGGAGTGCATCAGGATACAGCTGGCGAAATTTCTTGATTTTTCCCCTGATAGGAAGAACAAAGCCATTATGGTTAATAATTATGACTGGATGAAGGATTACTCTTTCCTTGGATTCATAAGGGAGATAGGAAAGCATATCACGGTTAATTACATGATGGCAAAGGATTCGGTGAAGAAAAGACTTGGGGCCGATTCAAAGGAGGGAATGTCCTTTACCGAGTTCTCATACCAGCTTGTCCAGGGAACCGATTTCCTTCATCTTTACAATGAACTTGGCTGCAAACTTCAGATGGGCGGATCGGACCAGTGGGGGAACATAGTCACCGGTACCGAGCTTATAAGAAGGAAGACGGGTGGAGAGGCTTTTGCAATGACCTGTCCTCTCATAACCAAGTCGGACGGCACGAAATTCGGAAAGACTGAAGCGGGAAATGTCTGGCTCGATCCGGAGAAAACTTCGCCCTATCATTTTTACCAGTTCTGGCTCAATGTTTCGGATGAGGATGCCGCGAGGTATATAAAGATATTCACCCTGCTCGACAAAGCTGTCATAGAGGAGCTGACTGAGAGTCACCGTCAGTCTCCTCATGAAAGGATACTTCAGAAGCGCCTTGCTGAGGAGATGACCGTGATGGTGCATTCACGCGGGGAATATGAATCAGCTCTTGAGGCTTCACAGATACTGTTCGGGAAAGGCACCACCGAATCGCTCAGGAAGATGAATGAGAAAACCTTCCTTTCGGTTTTTGAAGGGGTGCCGGTATTTGACATAAGTATGGATGTGATCCGTAACGGTGTAAGCGCGGCTGATCTGTGCGCTGAACACTCCGCTGTGTTTGCTTCGAAGGGTGAACTTAGAAGGCTTGTTCAGGGCGGAGGGATGAGCATAAACAAGGTCAGGATTGATAATCCTGATATGATTGTAGGAAGTGATATGCTTCTCAACAATAAATACCTGCTTGTTCAGAAGGGAAAGAAGAATTATTACCTGCTAAGGATAAGTTGATTGAACCCCCTTTGGGGGCTACAGTTATTTGATAAAGTCGGCGGCAATAATGGAGACATCATCAAAGAGCCCGGGATTATTATCGGGGATTCCCAGTTTATCCAGCATCTTTTTGACGTTTTCCTCAACAGGCATCTTGTTTTTTATGTGCTTCACTATTTCAGAAGTTAGTATTTCTTTGCCGTTGTCACCCTTAAGGTCGGAAAGGCCGTCGGTGTAGCAAACTATCTTCGAGTTTGCGGTAATATGCAGGACCTCGTGTTTTACAGGAGGCATTTCATCTATCATTCCGATGCCTATGCACTGTGAATGGAGATGAGTAAGCTGACGGCTTTCATTGTTGAAGAATACGGGAGGGTTATGGCCGGCGTTGAGATACTCGAGGATAGCCGTCTGATGATCGTAGCGGGCCACGAAAAATGTTATAAACTTATCTCCCTCGGCATTTGTCCAGATAAGGTCGTTGAGCTTTATGACAAGTGTTTCGAGTTCAATGTCGGAAGTGAAAAGCGCCCTGAGTCCGGCCTGGAAGTTCGACATAAGTATCGCGGCCGCGATTCCCTTTCCGGAAACATCGGCAATGCAGAATCCGGTTTTTGAGGGGGAGAGCCTGATGCAGTCGTAATAGTCTCCGCCGACCTCGTAATGAGGGTAATAAAAGCCGGTTATCCTGAGCTTTTCATTCACCGGCATCGACCTGTTGTCGGGGATTAGCTTCTGCTGCATCTCTGCGGCCAGTTCGAGCTCTTTTTTTAGCGCTTCCTGCCTGAGACTTTCCATGAAAAGCCTTTTATTCTCGATGGCTGCAATAATTATTCCTGATATGGTCTTAACGAAGTTTAGATGTCTGATCACGGGGCTCATACCCTTGCGATCTTCCTCGATATCGCCTATTAGGATAAATGCAAGCGGTGTATTGTTGCTGAAAATGGGGATAAGTATCTCCACTCCCTCTATTCCCAGGTTCTTGTTCCTTATTTCTGTCTCGTTGTATTTCAGGAGTTTGTTCTCTACGTCGATACCGGTTTCAAATTCCTCGGGGAAACCGGCGTTGAGAATACATTCCCAGCGGAGGGAATGCTTGAAAATAATGATTTTACCTATTCCCAGCTTATTTCTGAGAATCGATTCATATTTTGATAAAAGATCTTCGGTCGGCAGGTTATCGTTTATCGACAGGGTAATATCCAGAAGTGAGTCAAGCTTGAACCTGGATATCTGAAGTCTGTCAACCGAAGTCTTTTTTTTCCTCATTAAGCTATAGTTTTGCCCTTTCTATATAGGTTTTGCTCGCGGTGTCTATCCTGATCTTGTCGCCGGTATCGATAAACAGCGGTACCATGATAGTGCTCCCGGTTTCGATGGTAGCCTGCTTGAAGGTGTTGGTTGCGGTATCGCCCCTTAGTCCGGGTTCGGTATAGGTAACTTCCACCACTACAAACTGCGGAACCTCTACTGATAGAACGGTATCGGTGTCGGCGTGGTATACAACCTCAACATTTTCTCCTTCCTTCAGGAATTCATGGGCGTCGATAAGTTCCTCGTGAACGTGTATCTGCTCGAAGGTTTCGACATGCATGAAATAGTATCCGACTTCATCTTTGTAGAGATATTGGTAGGGGCGTCTTTCAACTCTTGCCACGTTAACTCTTGTGCCGGATGGAAAAGTATTGTCAAGCACCCTTCCTGTCTTGATGTTCTTTAGTTTGGTTCTTACAAAAGCCGGGCCTTTTCCGGGCTTTACATGCTGGAACTGCACAATGGTATGAAGTTCCCCGTTGTATTCAATTACCAGTCCGTTTCTGAAATCTGCAGTAGTTGCCATAAAAAAACAATATTTCTGTTATTGGTTAGTATCTTTTCCTCTTATTTCCAGCGGATATTTCAGTCCTTCGTAATCAACTATTTCAGCTACAAAGGCTCCCACAAAGATGTTGAACCTGATTCTTACGGGCAGATAGTTCCTGTCGGCCGTGAACCAGAATGTCACGTCATCCTGTGTTTTAAACAGTCTTCCAACCTCAGTGACCGGGTTGAACTTCAGGCATTTGAGCCTGCCGATCTTTGTTTTGATCTCTTCGGTTCCCATGTATCTCATAATAATCGGGTAGTATTCATCAGCGAACCATGTATTGATGGTTATAACATCTCCCTTTTTCATCTTTTCGTAACCGGGGAGATAATTGTTCCGCATGAAGTAGAAACATGAAAGGATATCGTGTATACCTTTTTCGGTCACATGCACACCAGAGAGGTCGCTTGTCAGAACTGACGAATCGGGTCTGCTGTAGTGGTCAAAGATCACCTCGTTATATTTGGTATAACGTCCTTCCCTGATGTTTCTGATCGAGAACACCGGTAATCCGGTCGAAGGTTCCATGAAGCTTTCATAGATGTCCTTTACCTTGAAGACTGCATCTACCATCCCGGTTGTCCGTCCCAGCAGGGTTGAATGCCACACATTCCTGCCTCTGAAGGTATCAGTCTGGAGTTCAAGAGAAACGGCACCTCCCTGGATGATTCCATAATTTATTACAAAATTAATCTTTTCACCCGGCAGGTAAGCCTTTTCCTGTCCGGAAGAAAGCGCCGGTATCAGGAGGGCCAGCAAAAGAGCTTTAATATGCCTCATACTGCTTTTTTAAGGGTACTTTGATTATAACAATCAAATTACCTGCCAAGTATATTTTTTTTAGGACGTGAAGTTATGAAATCTTTGAGATAAAACGGTTCAAAATAAGCAATATCTTCAAAAGTCTGTTGTCTAAGTGATTTAAATGCAGGTTGGTACATATGGGCTGCCGAGATCCTGAATTCATCGGCAAATGCTACATTTTCACGTTTAATAATACCGCGGCATTTTTCTGCACCGTCGCCGAAGAATAGCAGTCTTATATCCGTGGGTATGTCAGTGAATGAATATTCATCAATAATTTCAGCGGATGTTTCCTTAACGGTTCTGCCTTCATCATCCAGTATTGAGTAATAGACTTCCATCCGGCGTGCGTCAAGCATCGGGATGAAGAGAGAATTGTTATCGAGTCCGTATTTCTTCCTCATTCTGTCGTCGATACCGTGGAACATCGAAAGGGTGGTTTCGACTCCGATCAGCGGCAGTGAAGCCGCGTATGCAATCCCCTTAGCGGTTGAAACGCCTATCCGGAGTCCGGTGTATGAGCCGGGGCCCTTGCTAACGGCCACTGCTTCGAGGTCTTTTGCCTTTAATCCGGCTCTTTCAAGAAGTTCAGCGGTAAAAACGGTAAGCAGTGATGCATGGGATTTCTCTCCGGAGCTCTCTCTCAGGTAAGCCGGACCATTGCTGTCGCAGAGAGCAACCGAGCATATTGGAGTTGAAGTCTCGAGACAAATTATCATATTCCCTTATGAATCCTTCTTCCGCAGGTTGTTTATTCGAGGGAGAAGAGGTCTTCCTTCTTAACAATTTCGACCAGTGTGCTATCAGACAGCTTTTTGCTTATGGCGGAAAAGGGTGCGGAAATAACACGATCTCCTTCGGCAACACCTGAAATAATTTCTATATAACTGTTATCCTGTATTCCTGTAATCACATCCTTTGCCAGGGCGCGTTCACCGTCAGTAATGAATACCAATGTACGAATTTTTTCGTCTGACAGATTCCTGACCACCACGGTAGTGTCTGTTCTGGTTGTTACCGACTGAATGGGTACTGAAATGATTCCCTCCCTGATTTCTGTCCGGATGTCGACAGTAGCCGACATACCCGGTCTAAGCGGGTTCTGGTTATGGCTGGTAACAAGCGCCTCATAAGAGTCAGGCAGCACTAGTATGTTAACGTCAAAGTTGGTTACCTGATCGGCTGAGACACCGGTTGTCTTTGCCGAGCTGGCTATTTCTGTTACAATACCCTTGAATTTATGGTCGGTATAGGCATCGATCTCGATGGTAGCGGTATCGCCGAGCTTGACTCTCGGGATATCATTCTCGTTGACTTCAACCTGGGCTTCCATCCTGGAAAGATCTGCAATCCTAAGCATATCAGTACCTGCCATCATACCTGTACCTGCCACTCTTTCGCCGAGTTCCACCAGCAACATTGAAACGGTTCCCGACATGGGTGCATAGATGGATGTTTTTACAAGGTTTTCATTGGCCTCTTTAAGAGCTGCTTCCGCGCTCGTCACGGAGAATCTGGCCGCGTCAACCTCAGCTTTGGCAACCAGATAGGATGCTTCTGCCTGTTCAAATTCCGACCTGGATATAGTCTCTTCGTCATAAAGCTGTTTGTTCCTTTTATATGAAAGTTCAGCCTGTATGAACTGTGCCTCGGCCTGTGAAAGTCTTGCACGAGCCTGACTGATAGCAGCAAGAGAGCGGTCGCGCTGTGAGATATAGACGTCAGGTTTGATCCTGAGCAGCAGCTGACCTTTTTCAACATTGTCACCTTCACGGACGGTAAGCTCAACAATTTCACCTGAAACGTCGGGAGTGATCTTGACTTCCTTTTCAGGCTGTATCTTCCCGTTGGCGGTTATTGTTTCTATGATTGTTCGTTTTTCTGCATTTTCAACTGACACTTTTACCGTGGCCGCCTTTCCGAACCAGCCGGCTTTTTTCCCAATCAATGCGAAAACTATAAGGACTATTGTCAAAGGGACGAGGATCTTAAGTATTTTATTGTTTTTCATCAGTATACCATATTTATAATTACTTGTTCAGAGTCAGGGGTAATCCCTTGTAAAAATCCAATACTTTGATTTTAAATATATATTCATATTTTGCCTGCGACATTTCAGACTGAGCGTTCAGGAGCTGCGTTTTTGCCGCGTTGTAGTCGACGGGAGTTATCATTCCGACGTTGAATTTCTGTTCGGTGTATCTGAACGATTCTTCAGATGATTTAACAGCTTTTGAACTCGCGTTGTACTTCTTGAGGGCGGCCACGGCATCGGCATAAGCCTGCTGTATATTCTTGTAGAGTTCTTTTCTGGCTCCTTCGAGGGTGAACTGACTGTTTTCAACGGCCAGCTTGGAGTTTGCAATATTCTTGTTGACCAGCCATCCGTTCAGGATAGGGATACTCATGGAGAACCCGAGTCCGTAGTTCTTGTTGTTCTTCAGCTGATCCTCGAACGATTGCTGTCCGGGAAAGTTGGCAATATGCGAATACCTTGTCCCGAAATTATGACTCATCGAAATGCTGGGGCTTCTGGCTCCCTTTGCAATCCTGAGGGCATACTCGCTTGCAGTGAGTTTCATTTCCGAACTTCTGATCTCGGGCCTCGACTGAACTGCCAGTGTGTATATTTCTTCGATGTTTCCATCAATTGTTGCTGTTTCCTCAACATGGATATCCGGTACAACTATCTCGAATCCTTCAGTTGTTTCAAGTTCAAGCAGCTGTGTCAGGTTCAGGTATGATATATCAAGCTGGTTAAGCATATTTACCAGGGTCACCTCTTCCTGGGCTGCCTGGGCTTCTATCTGCAGAAGGTTTCCCCTTGCCATGCTTCCGGCATCAACCATTATGCCGGTTTTGGTTATTTGTTCGCGGGTCGTGTTCAGCTGATTCTCCGTGGCAGTTACCAGTTCCTTGTTCAGCAGGATTTGGAGGTAAGCTAGGGCAACGCTGAGGGATACATTGTCGCGGATTCTCTGAAGATCCTGTTCACCTGCCAGCAGTTCATACTTGTTTTTCTGAATGGTGTTAAGGTTCTGAAGTCCGGTAAAGAGATCGGTTCTTCCTCCCAGATAGAAATAGTTGGATCTTAGGGTTTGGTTATGAAAATCATATGTTGTCTGGTCGAGGGCCCTTCCAAAGGAGTAATCGTGCGATGCCTGGCCTGCAACTGTAGGAAGGAGACTGAGCTTTGACTGCTCCAGTGTGTTCTTCTGAACTTTTGTCTGGATGGTCTGCTGTTTTATCTGGATATTATGGTCAATGGCATAGCGGATGCAATCCTCGAGCGACCATTCCTTCTGAGCGTCCAGCGGTCCCCAGGATGCAAGCAGCAAAGCAATTGTAATTATGAAAATTCTTTTCATTCTGATATAATTTTGATTTTAAAGGTAGCCCGCTCATGCGTGGGCCCACATGGCTGAAAATTATATAAATATATAAATATAAATATAAATATAAATATGTGTTTATGCATTTGACACACGTGGGTTTCATGATAAATTGTTTGTTAGAATCATTGAGATCGGCTTACCTTATAATGATTGATTTTTCTCCTGAATGCTGCATATAACACAAAAAAACTCACTACGGCCGCTGCTTTAAAATAAGGCTACGAAGATAAGCAATTAGGAGAATATGGCATAAACGGCAGGTTCTTATATCATTTTTTGTCTTATATTTTGGTTGCGATTTTCAAATTACCTATCTTTCACGAATCATTTAAATACTTAATATTATGCTTCATTATAAAGAATTAGGCTTGGTTAACTCGAGAGAGATGTTCAGGAAGGCAATGGCGGGCGGATATGCGATTCCCGCGTTCAATTTCAATAACATGGAACAGCTGCAGGCTATTATCAGCGCCTGTGTTGAGACCAGATCTCCGGTTATTCTTCAGGTGTCGAAAGGTGCCCGCAAGTATGCAAACCAGACTTTACTTCAGTATCTTGCCAAGGGTGCGGTTGAATATTCGAAAGAACTGGGATACGCGATTCCGATAGTGCTTCACCTCGATCACGGGGATACGTTTGAAACCTGCAAATCGTGTATCGAGACGGGATTTTCGTCAGTCATGATCGACGGATCGCATTTCCCCTATGAAGAGAACGTCAGGCTTACGAAACAGGTGGTTGAGTATGCTCATCAGTTTGATGTCACCGTTGAAGGAGAGTTAGGAGTGCTTGCCGGGATTGAAGATGAAGTATCGGCAGAACACTCGACATATACCAAGCCTGAGGAGGTTGAGGATTTCGTGAAGAAGACAGGCGTTGATTCACTGGCTATCTCGATAGGAACATCGCATGGAGCATTCAAGTTCAAGGTAAAGCCCGGTGAGCTTCCTCCTCCACTTCGTTTTGACATTCTTGAGGAGTGCGAGAGAAGGATTCCCGGTTTCCCGATAGTGCTTCATGGAGCATCATCGGTTCCCCAGGATATTGTTGCCGAGATAAACCGCTATGGAGGCAAGCTTGAGAATGCAGCCGGAGTTTCGGAAGACCAGCTCAGAAGAGCAGCTGCATCGGCTGTTTGCAAAATCAATATCGACAGTGACGGAAGGCTTGCCATGACTGCTGCCATCAGGAAGGTGTTTGTGGAAAGCCCCGGTGAATTTGATCCGCGCAAGTATCTCGGGCCTGCCCGCGATAAACTTAAGGAACTTTACAAGCACAAGATAGTCAACGTGCTGGGAAGCGAAGGAAAGGCTTAGCGATTCCGCGGCCGCACAGTTGTGGGCTAAAAGTTTTTAATATTATATAATACGGGGAGCCAGTCACTTAAGACTGGCTTTTCATTTCTTGTTAAAAACTAATCACGCCCCAAAAAATAAAGAGTTCAGGATTTTCTAAATTAGCATTCATATTCAATTGCAGGGGTTTTGAAACGTGTTCCATATAAAGAGGAGCGGTTAAAAAGAAACAACAGGATTACCGTTATGCTTAACAACAGGGAAGCCAGGGCTCTCGGGATTTATTGCAGCCGCTACCGTATCTCCAACAAGTCGGAATTTCTTAGAGAGACCCTGATGAAGGCTATTCTGAAGCGCTTTGACGAAGAGCATCCGTCGTTGTGGGAGGAACCGGAACCCACTCTTTTCAACCAGCAATAGCAGATTTTCATAGTCCCTTTACTGTTTCCTGATATTTCTTCAAAAATCTCATCCATTAATTACAGAATAATTTTCGGGACTCTACGTTTGTTAGTTTGATGAAAGGCTTAACAGGTATACAGAAATACGTTGTTGAACCAACCAGAAGAACTCCGCGGGTCTTACTGGGGCCCGGAAAGATCTTTATCGTGGGACGTTCAATTCCGGAGAATCCAGGCGAGTTTTACCGTCCGGTTTTTGACTGGATCAGATCTTACGTTCGTGCCGGGGGACAGAGGACCAGCGTTGAATTTGGATTTGAATACATCAATACCAGTTCCACTAAGTGGATTTACAACATAATAAAGGAAATATCCTCAATGAAGGATCTCAGCGAGAATGTTAGCATCTGCTGGTATTATGATGCCGGAGATGAGGATATGTGTGAGCTCGCGTTCATTATGAAGTCGCTTGTCGACTGTCCGTTTTATGTCATTGAATCAGAAGTGATGCAAAGAACTCCTGATGACCAGCTTGCATTTGATGCAATGTAATACGGCTTAATTCTTTATTTAAAAATTTTCCTATTTTTGCAGCACCGTTGAGTCAGACTGACCCATGGTGTAATTGGCAACACATCGGATTTTGGTTCCGCAGAGTCCTGGTTCGAGCCCAGGTGGGTCAACGAAGAATACCGGGAGTAAAAGCAAAACAGGGGATGACAACATCCCCTGTCCTGTAATAATACACGTAAAAAGTGTTACCTTTCTGTTGACACATAAACAGCAGGGGCAGAAAGCTACCCCTGCTGAAGTTTTTTTTGTCAGAACTTAAACCCCAGTGAGAGGTAAATATTTGTATTCTTTATAGACTCGTCCTCATTTTCCCGAAGGATGTTTTTCAAGCCCATATCCATGCCAGCTTTTACCTCGAATCTCTGAAGTAGTTCGTAACCCACCGACAGACCGGCACCGAAATCAAACGGGGTAAGTATCCCATCTTCTTTGAAAAGGACAATGGTTTCATTTAAACCTTTTTCCATGTTTTCTGTAAATTCATCAAGGCTGTTCCTCGCCTCCTTCTTGGATTCCTTTGTAATATCTCCCGTAAATTTGAGGTCATAGTGCATCTTAATTTTTTCCGTCACGCCGTATCCTATATAAGGTCCGGCTGAAAGGGTTAAACTGGAAGCCGCGCCTAATGGTAATTTGTAAACAGCATGCAGCGGCATCTCAATATATCCCAATTTGGGAGTCAAGTAAACCTTGTAGAGAGCACGACCATCCTCGATAGAAGTTTCCGTGTCTAAAAACAATAACTTGGATCCCTTTTCACTGTAGAGAATGGCTGTTTGAATGCCAATGCTGGGCGAGAACATGTATTCAGCAGTAATTCCACCATGGAATCCGATTTTTTCATTTTTTCTCTCCTTAAAATCTTCCTCATCCGTGATAATGTTGGAGAGATTGCCTCCAAACCTGAGGCCTGCTTTAAATTGCGCGTTCGCGGCAGTGGCGCCTGCTAAAAAAAGAAGTGTGATGATTAGTTTTGAAACAGTTTTCATTGATTAATTGTTTTAAAGTGAATTATTTGATTTCATGTATTGTTAAAAAATCGAGGGGATTTTCGTACCGGCTTAATGGTTTTTCATGAGCCATGATATATCCTTCGTCTCTTAACAACGTTAAAAGGTCGGATTTATTTACAGTCAGCAATTATCCGGTACTTTTAACAGAGCCTCGCGGGATATGGGTTAATGATTGCATCAGACCGTTTTTCAAAAGAATGACTGCCGTTTCTTTCTGGACATAAACGGAAGCCCGAGGAGAAGACCCATTAACAAATCAGCATGGGACTTTCATTTGATAAATGATTTATGATAATCTCTTACCTCCCAACAGGGAGGATAATCTATTCAAGTCCGGTCAGGAGCATCCTGTTCGTCAGTTTACCTTTTGCATCGTATGTTTCCGATTTCACCACCCCTATACCTTTGCCAATCCATGTGATACCTGTGGCCTGCTGTGTTCC
>Ga0302243_1001680_pt1 | contig 14461 bp, 14 predicted proteins | sample AAG_UR_Met_MG_FD_193514 | JGI IMG/M metagenome (GOLD analysis project Ga0302243, IMG submission 193514) | Enriched activated sludge microbial communities from anaerobic digester in WTTP, New Holstein, Wisconsin, United States - AAG_UR_Met | ecosystem: Engineered > Bioreactor > Anaerobic >... | reverse complement strand
CCTTCAGCAGGCTGCGCAGCTCGGAGGGGTCCAGGGGTTCGGGGACGTTCCGGCGGTCGTTGTCCATCATTGCCCTGGCCAATCTGCGGTACTCGTCGGCCATGGGCGAGGAGGGTGCGCCCTCCACCACCGTCATTCCGGCGTTCTCGCAGTCCCGCACCACCTGGTGGCGCGGTATGAACCCAATCGACCCGACGCCTAGGCGCTTCGCCACCGCGGCCACCGCCTCCCTCTCGTTCCTAACCTCGCGGGAGTTGCATATCAACCCCCCGACGCCGATGCCCAGGTTCTTCATCCCCCGGCAGATGTTGTTGGCTGCGTATAGCGAAAGGAATTCGCCGGACGTCACCACGTACACCTCGTCCGCGAACCCCTGCCGGACCGGGGTGGCGAAACCGCCGCAGACCACGTCCCCGGGTACATCGTAAAGCACTACGTCCGGGGGATCCTGGAAGTAGTCCCGCCGAAGCGTCTGCAGGGCCACGATGATGCCCCGTCCGGCGCAGCCTACTCCCGCCAGCGGTCCGCCGACCTCCATGCACCTGGCCCCTCGGAACCCGGTGCCCACCTCGTACTGTCCGGGGGCGCCGTCCTTCATGCGGTCCAGGAACGTTTCCATCTTCCTGCCACCCATCAGCGTCATCGATCCGTCGGCCTTGGGGTCGCATCCGACGTACCAGACGCGAAGGCCGGCCTCGGCCAGGCTGGCGACCACGTTCGCGGATACGGTGGACTTACCGATGCCGCCCTTGCCGTAGACGGCGATCTGCCTCATCTCTCCTCCCTGGCGATCTCGCGCAGCGTGTCCGCCAGTTCCATCCTTACGATCCCGGAGGCGCCCATCACCCGGGCATGTATGTCCGGCTCGGAGACCACCATGGAAAAGCCCTCCCGCAGGTAGTTGTCCACCTCTCTTGGCTGGTCGGAGACCAGCACCGCGTTCCGGTCCAGTCCTGGAATGGCATGCACTATCCCGCAGGCCACCACAAGGTCATGGCGCCCCTCGCGGATGGCCTCGGCCGCCCGTATGCCAGCGATCGGATATTCGTCAAGGCCGCCGGTGACCCTGTCCAGCTTCACGCCCGATCGCTCCAGGTCCCTCAGTATCTCCGAGGCATAGCGACGTATGCGCGGCAGCCCGACCAAATCGTCAAGATTGGCGATGAAGCGGGCCTCTCCTCCTACGGTGTCCGCGCACTCCCTGACCCCCCGCAGCACGTCGGCGTGCCCGTAGGCCAGTTCCTTCTTCCCGTTCAGGACCACCAGCACGCTACCTCCATCGGCCAGCACATCCCTTATGCGACGGGCCGCGGAGTACTTGGTCACCCCGTAGTTGGGGGAAAGGTGGTCCTTGCTGGTCAAACCCCGGTTGCTCTCCAGCAGCGTGGCCTGGGTGAGCATCTCCCTCTGCCGGAAGAACTCCTCCTGCGGGATGACGCCGGTCTGGGCCGCCACCTCCAGGGCGCGGATGGCCCCGGTGGTGTTAGCTCCGGAACATCCGTGCACGTCCACCGGGATCACCTTGGCCTTTAGGCCGGCCTTGACCACCGCCCGGTCCAGGTTCTCCCCTATGATCATGCTGGCGCAGGTGCCTACCACCCCGACCAGCTTTGGAGAGAATCGTTCCTGCACCTGGCGCAGCGTATCGGCGAGCCGTTCCTCGGCCCCGAAAATCAGGTCGCTCTCCTTCATTCCGGTGGTGACCACCCGGACACCGGCGTCCTCCAGACGCCGGGAGACCATGAAACCGCAGCCGGCCGGACCGTGGACGATTATCACGTCCACGTCCATGTCCCTCAGGGTGTACATGGCCGCCACGATCGGATTCGGTCTGGGATGCAGCACATCGCTCACAGATATCCCTCCTTGGTGGCCCACAGCACCGTGCGGTGCCTTGACCTGGCCTGGTCGGCCCTCTCTATCGGTTCAAAGCCATGCGAGGCGCCAATGTCCACGCCGCTCGGGAGCACATATCTTCCGGTGACCTGCGGGAACCGGTCGCAGACCTCCTTGATGCGGTCGATGTCCAGCTTTTCGCACACCTTGCGGTTCACCGGGTCCAGCACCAGCCCTATGTCCTTGCATCCATGCTCGTCGACCAGGGTGCGTATCAGGAAATCCAGGGAAGCGGCGCTCACTCCCGGGTTGCGCTCCCTCACCAGTTCTCCTTTGGCATCAACGGTGACCTCTCCCCGCCCCCGGGCCCCTCTGAACCCTATCAGGAGCGGGGCGAGCGCCAAAGGATCGTGGCCGAGGCCCTGCGCTGCGGCGAGGGAGCAGGCGAAAGCAAGGCGGTAGGCGGAGGCCAGATATGTGGCTGGCAGATCGATCTCGACGGATCCGTTGTCCGTCACCACCCTAAGCCGGCTTGGCGAGCCCAGAGGGCCGCTGGTCAGCTCGGCATCCACATCTCCATCCTTGCCGAACGTCAGAATGCCGGTACATCTTTTCGCCAAGGGCCTCCAGGTCCCCTCCTCCTGCTTGGGGATGACCAATGTTCCGCGGGCGAGGGCGGCCATCTGCGCCTTTCCGTCGTACGCCCGTCGGGTGCCGGCGGCTATGGGATAATCATCCTGCAGTCCGGTGATGACCGAGACCTTTCCCAGGCCGGTCCCTCCCAGGCTGACCTCGAATATGCCCAGGTCATGGTCCCGGTAGGCCAAGGAGGAGAGCCTCAGCATGGTGGGAGGGGCTATGCTGACCTTGTCCTCAAGCACCTGTTCACCGGCCAGCCAAGTGCTCAGACCTGAGCTGCTCAATGACAGTACCTTGTTCCCCTTCGCGGCCATGAGAAAGGACAGCGCCTGTACCGTGCTGGTCTTCCCACGCACGCCGGTGACCTCGGCCACCGGAAAGGCGAAGCTTGCCATCTCACCGACAGCCTGGTGATGGGTCATCCTCCTGTCCGCAGTGGCCAGTCCCATGAACCGGTCTGGGCAATGCACCGGAGCCACCGCCAGGTCGAATCGTTCCGCCGGAGCCGCCGGAAGGCAGCGCACCCCCTCGGCGCCCAGCCTTTCGGCCAAAGCGGATGAGGTGCGGTAGACGTCCACCGCGGTGACCTCGTCCCCCCGCCGCAGGTACTCCCTGGCCAGGACCTCCCCGCCGTGGGTGAGGTCCAGAAGCAGGACCTTCATGCTCACATCTCTGCCCTTATGCGATCGGACAGTATGTCCGCCAGGCGCGGGTCCTCGCCCATGGGCTGGCAGTAGCGTACCTCTACGGTGCGACCTCCCGCCTTGACCTTGCCAGAGCGCTGCCCCTTGGCGAATCCCAGCTCCCCGGGGATGTCCTCGGTGGTGTGAATCCCGGTGGCCAGGAAGCAGGGTACGACGTAGATGAGGTCTAATCCCTTGGCTGCCATGTTGGCCAATCCAGTAGGTATGTTCGGTTCGTTGAGCTGCATGAAGGCCGCTTCGGCCGGACCGAAGTCGCCGCGATCGTTCAGTATCTTGGCCATTCTAAGCACAAGTTCCATGTTCTTGGTCATCTTGCTTCCGTGCCCCACTACCAATACTCCGTGTTTCGTGGAAACCACCTCGCGGGTCGATGTCCTAGGGGCTTGATAAATATTACTATTAAATCTGAAAATAACATTAATAATATTTATTTAATTAATATCAAAGATCTGGATATTTTTATTATCTACTTCGATGACCGCCGCCGAGGCATGATTCAGCCCAATTCCTTGCCAGCTGGATATCACTTCCAAGATGTACATGCGTATAGGAAGCCAGGGTGTTGCCGCGCACGAAGCCGTCCAGAGGGCCCTCCATTCCCTTGTTCCGGTCCAACCGATAGGCGAAGTCAGTCTCCTCCGACCGTTCCACCTTGGAGTAATGGAATACATGGCCCCTGAAGCGGTGGCCAGCCTTTGCCAATAGGCAATCCCTCCTGCACTGCACCTCAGCATACCCCACCGCCTGGCACCGTTCGGTCATCCTTACCTCCGCCTTGAAGACCCCCACCATTGAACGGGACCTGCCATCACTCCCTTGGACCTTGTCGCACAGGTACATCATCCCACCGCATTCGGCGTAGACCGGTGCTCCCTGACCGATCCTCGATAGAAGGTCCCTCCTGGCCTCCTCGTTCCCCTCGAGAGCATCCAGGTGAAGCTCCGGGTACCCGCCTCCGAAGTAGTATCCATCGGCGTCCGGGAGGGGGTCCCTCACCGGCGAGAACGTACGTATGTCAGCGCCGAGGTCCCTCAGGATGTCGAGGTTGTCCTCATAGTAAAAATTGAAGGCATCATCGCTTGCCACCGCCAGTTGGAAGGCCCCCATCCTTTCGAGACGGGGGAATTCCGCGACCTCCCATTCCCCGGCCCCTCTGGCCATTTCGATCATCGCATCGATATCGAGATGCTCTTCCACCAGCTCCCTTATCAGATCATACCTTCCATCGTTGTTAGACTCCTGGGCCGGGATGAGGCCAAGATGCCGGCTGTCGAGCTCGATCCCCCTTTCCTTGGGCATCCCCCCGATGCTGATCAGGCCGGTCCCTGCGATGGCATCCTCAAGCATGCTCAGGTGCCTTTCGCCGGCGACCCTGTTGAATATCACTCCCCGGATATCGACCTGCGGATCGAAGGTGGCGAATCCCTTGACCACCGCCCCGATGCTCCTAGCGCTCGAAGAAGCGTCAACGACCAGAACCACCGGGCATCCCAGCAGTTTGGACAGGTGGGCTGAACTGCCTTCCTCGCTCCGGCCGTCCAGACCGTCGTAGAGCCCCATCACCCCTTCCACGACGCTCACATCGGCGGTGGACGCGTTCCGCTGGAATGTTACTGGGTTCCAATCCCTGAGCATCCATGTGTCCAGGTTCCGCGATGGTCTTCCGCAGACCTTGCTGTGGTGCATGGGGTCCAGGAAATCCGGCCCGGACTTGAATGGCTGGACCTCAAGCCCTCGGGCCTTGAGCGCGGCCATTATCCCGATGGAGATGGTCGACTTACCCACGCCGCTCCTTTCCCCAGCGATCATAAACCTCGGTAGTTTCATTGCGTCCGCCCCCGGATGAGCACGATGACCATGAGTTCCGAGGAGCCTTTGGGAGGACACGATGCTTGGCCGAAGGTAATGGTCTCATCCGGGTAGCCCAGACGCTCGCAGAGGGCTATCGTGTCATCAGAGTCCCTCTCCAGCATCATTCCGGCCATGGCCTCTACGTCGAAGGAAGGGTCGGTGAGCAGGAAGGGGACCTTTCCCCGGTCCAAGGCCTCCATGGCCTCCAGTATGGCCTCAGCATGACCCTTCCCATGAGCGTCGACGACCACTCCCAGGGTCATAGGGAGCCGGAGGCGGGAGAAGGCCAGCTGCATGGAGGAAATTCCCGGGACCACCTCGGATCCCAGGTGTCCGAGCCCCGCGAGCATGGGGTCTCCAGTGGAAAGCAGCACGGAATCCACGGGGAGACTGGAAAGGTTCGAGTAATCAGTGAGCAATCCCACCTCGGCGTCAGATGGGATGAACCTCTGGACGATATCCACCGCCCTTTTTGATCCATAGATCCGGGTGGCATTGGTGATCCGGTCGATAGCCTCTTCGGTTAGCATGCCCGGGCCGCATCCTACCCCGACAACGATCATGAGGTCACCCTCATGGCGATAGAAGGATCGGAGGATATCGACGGACCAGGTCCGTACTTCGAAGGTCCTGTCTCCAAGCACCGAGTCGGACGCGTTTCAATGGTCATGGGATCTGGTCGGCAAATGATCTGACACGTAATTAATCCTATTGGATGAATCATCCAATATTATATTGCTCCTAACCAGATAAAATCTTTTCAGATCATAGACACATATCAAAGGTTCACCTCCTTTTTCCCTTTAATTGCCAGCTTTCATTGATCGATCGGTGAGGCGAATCCGGTGAAGAGGGCCTATGGTCTAGCCATTTCCAGGCCCCACATATGTCGATTTAGAATTGAAGGATAGGCGATGATGAGGAGGGATGAAGATGGAGAGAATGGACTCAAATGGTCAAGACGATACCTAGTCCGCATCCTCATATTTCTCCAAGGGACCTTCTCCCAATGTTGTTACAGCATTCTTTCGGATGCCGCCATTAAATCGTTTTTGATGCCTTTTAGGTTGACTACTGATTTTCTTGCAATCATCCCAGCCGTCATCATGCCTATCCTATTGGATGTATCATCCAACTTACTATTAAATGGTTTCTTGCATTTTTTCCAGAGGGTGGTATTATCTCCATCAGGTCATGGATTCAAAGGCTATACGAGGGAGGGTCGCAGCGGTATCCATCATTAGGAACATCCTTGCATCGGTATCATGCTTGGTTAGTCGAATAAAAATAAAAAAAGAGGGTGGACGGATCCACCATTGGAATCCAGGTTTCTCTTAGGCGGAGACATGATGGTAAAGCATGTTCCCATCTATGTTGAACCCATATCTCTCGTTGTAGTCCATCGCCAGATCATAGGCGCTCAGGTCCAGCACACCGGGATGGAAGATCTCCGCCAGGAACACCAGCCCAATATAAACGCGTGGCCCGGACATAATGCCGGATTGACAAACGATGTAGATTTTGTCGTTCAATGTGGCGTTCAGATCAGACCATCCCTCCCTTCCCACCAGCTCCTGATACTTGGCCTCTCCAGTGACGTTATCGGTCACATCCGAGTCCCTGAACAGGATGAACGATGGGCCCTTGCCGTCATCGTAGGCGATGATGACCTCGTTGCTGAGCAGCTGGGTCGAGGAGGACGGATTGGCCACCAGGTCGGTGACGATGTTGTATCCGCCCGCCAGGTCGATCAGGGCGGTCATCTCGGCCTTGGAGGTGTAGGCTTTCCCGTTGCTCAGCTCCATGTAAGCGGTGACGTCCATTCCGAAATCGGCACCAGCCCTGGCCACAGTTGCTATCACGTCGTTGAACATGTCAACGTACTCCTCGGCCCGCTCGATCGCCTCATACCCGAAGAGACTGGCTAGCTGCAGGAGGTCCTCGTTCTGCTGGTTGATGCCATAACAGTCCAGGAGGATCACGGTGATCCCCAGCGCCTGAAGTACGGCGGGCTCCTTGATGGCCATGCTGGTGCATTGGCCGATCACGACGGTGCAGTTCAGCGCCAAAATCTTCTCCCCGATGGGGGTGCCGTAGGTCCCTATGGTATCCAAGCCCTCATACAGGTATCCATACTCCGGGTCCTCGCTTATGGACTCGCTCACGCCCACGACCCTGTCCGTGACGTTCAGCACCTGCATGAACTCCGCGGCGTTCCCGTTCACCAGGCATATCCTCTCCACCGGTGTGGGCACCTCTATCTGTATCCCATTGTTCTGGGTGATGGTCACGGAGCTCGGGTACAGTTGGCCGCCTGTGTCATCATCATCGTCATCTCCTCCATCATCGCCCGTTCCCTGCAGTAGCACGACCCCTGCAGCTCCGAGCAATATCACCACTATCAGAATGGCAATTATCTTCGGGTTGATCATGTGTTTCCTCCTTATTGGATGTATCATCCAACTCAAAAGGAAATCACCTAGCCAGATATAAAACTACTCAATGCTTTGGCGAGCCTTCCGAGCATGGCTATCGCTACCCCTCGCCTCTCGGTTCATGCCCGCAAGGGAGACAGGGTTAAAACGGGCATGAGGGGGATCATTTTCACCTACTCGTAGGGAAGGATGTACGCCCCCTGCTCATTGCTTATGACGTTCGAATGGACCTCGTACACCTCCAGGATCGAGCCCGGATTGATGACATCGTCCGGACCTCCATAATCGTGGGAATCCCTCGATTTCAGCATCAACACCTTATCGGAATATCTCAGGGCCAGGTTCAGGTCGTGCATGGCCACTATCATGGCGCATCCATCCCGTCTCACGATTTCCCGCATGATCCTCATGGTCTTCAGCTGGTAGCGAAGGTCCAGGGAGCTGGTGGGCTCGTCGAACAGGAAGAAATGAGGGCGCTGCGCCAGGGCCCGGGCGATGAACACCCTCTGCCTCTGCCCGCCGGAGAGCTCGTTGACGTACCGGTCCCTGAGGTCCAGGATGTTCATGGTCTCCAGCGCCTCGGCGGCGACCTTCAGGTCGTTCTCGGAATAGGACCATTGCACGTAGGGCCTTCTCCCCACCAGCACAGTGTCCAATACCGTGGTGAAGGGGGCATACTGAACCGTCTGGGGCACGTATCCGATCAGCCTCGCCCTCTCCGCAGGGTCCATCTCTGAAACGTCCTGGCCGTCCACGGTCACCCTCCCCGCCTTAGGGGGGAATATGTGGCACATGGTCTTGATCAAGGTGGACTTCCCCGAGCCATTGGGGCCCAGGAGGGCCACCACCTCTCCCGATTCGACCTTGAAGCTCAATCCGTCCAGGACCCGATTGTCGCCGTACCATTGGCCGATCTTCTCCACGTTCATGATCATGTCAGATACCTCCCGCTCTTCCTGGTGACCAGCCAGATGAAGAAAGCCCCGCCTATCAGGTACATTATTATCCCAACCGGGAGCTCGACCGGCCTCATGACTATCCTGGCCACCGTGTCCGACACCAGCAGGATCAGCGCCCCCATGAGGGCCGAGGCCGGGAGCAGGTAGCGATGGTCGTTGCCGATGATCATCTTGCATATGTGGGGTGCCATGAGACCCACGAAGCCTATCACCCCGGTGAACGCCAAGCAGGACGAGGTCATCAGCGAGGAGATGGTCAGCCCGCTAATGCGCAGGCGGTGCACGTTCACGCCCAGGTTCTTGGCCACGTCGTCCCCGCTGGAAAGCGTATTGATGTCCATGGCGCTCCTCTCCATTAGGATGAAGCAGACCACCACGATGGGGATCAGTATGGCCACCGCGCTCCAGGTGGCCCCCCACATCCCGCCCATGAGCCAGAGGGTGATCTCGCGGAGGGTGTGGTCCTCGGAGATGTACTTCATGAAAGAGATCCCGGCCGTGAACAGGTAGCTGACCACTATCCCCGAGAGGATCATCACCGATTGCGCCAGGTGCTGGGTCTTGGCTATGGCCAGCACCAGGAAGGTGCTGGACATGCCGGCGATGAAGGCCATGAGGATGATGAACAGGTTCTTGTGGGAGAAAGTCCCGCCCAGAAAGGACAGGTTGCCATAGTACGTCGCACCCAGCAGGATCGGTCCGAACACCAGGGCCATGGCCGCGCCGCAGGAAGCCGCGGAGGACAGGCCCAATGTGAAAGGGCTGACCAAAGGGTTCCTCAACAGCCCCTGCATGACCACTCCGGACGCGGCCAGGCTTATGCCGGTGATTATGGCCAGCACCACTCTGGGAGCCCTGCTGTTTATGATGATCTTGGAGTAATAGTCCGCCTCCGGAGCATCCACCCAGTCGGGGAACATGAGGTGCCCGAGCACCTTGAGGGAGTCCCTGATCGGAATGTCGACCGCTCCCACGCCAAGGGCCAGCACCGAGACGATCACCAGCAGGGTGGTGAGGGTGAGGATGAGCAGCAGCTTTCTCCTGATGGAGCAGTTGAAGGTCCCTATCACACCATCGGCGGGATCGCACCGCTCTCCCCTAAGAAGGGCCATCAACCCCCTTGGACCAGCGGCTTCTCCCCTTTCGCGTCCCATGTCCTTCAGGATACGATGCTGTCCATCATCGCGGAGGCCGCCCTCTTCTTGAGCTTTTGGCATTGTGGCCATGTAGTCACTCCGCCTCCGCCAGCACCCTTCCCTCACGGTCGATGATGGCGATGCCATGGCCGGGGAAGAGCTGCTTGAACCGCAAGACCGATTCGCGTATCGCCTCCGGTCCCTTGTCCGAGTCCACCAGCTCCCCGACCGTCGGATGGCCGCTCCTCTCCAGGATCCCAGGGTCGATGAAGTTGATGATGAGGGCCGGGAGCCCGAACAGTATGATCCCGTCCTCCCTGCTCTCCAGCGCAGCCCGTATCTTTGCCCCCACCAATACCACCTCCCGGTCAGGATATCGCAGACGGGCGTGATCCAGTCCCACCCTACCGGTGGTGACCACCGCTCTCTTCGCTTTCCTCACCCGTTCGATGGCGTCCTGGCCGAGATGATCGTCCCATGGCTCCACCAATCCGGTCGAGCCTATCACCGATATTCCGCCCGCGACCCCCATCTTCCAGTTGAGCGTCCTCTGGGCGATCACCTCGCCGTCCACTGCCCAGACGCGGACCAGCGCACCCACCTCGCCACGGGCGCGGCAGGCCTCGCGGATCGAATCGACCACGCATCTCATGGCCGTCCCGCTTATCGCCGGCTCCCCCTTCTTGTATCGCGGGGTGTCCCTTTCCAGGCGGCCTATGCCCGGGCCCACGTCGAGAGCGACCTCCTTTTGAAAACCCAGGAGCTCCGCGCGGAACTCAATGCCGGCCGTGGCATCCTCTGGATAGTCCCCGGAATATTTCCTGCAGCTCGCCTCACCCCTCCCGGCCTTCACCTCGACAGTGCAGGGCAGGCCGCAGGCCAGGGTTATCTCGACCTCTTCCAGTTCATCCAGGTCCGCCGAGGCGACCGCTGCCTTGCAGGCGGCCGCAGCCGTGGTCCCGGTGGTGTAACCCCTTTTCAGCACCTTGCCGTTCGAGGTGAGCACGGCCAAGCCCCTCCGTACAAGTTCCAACCCGTCCTGGTCCTGGCAAAGCTCCGCCCATGCATCCGGGTACTCGAACTTGCTGACCGGGTCGATCATTCAGGGTCCCGATTCCACGAACATGGTGATGATCTCGTTCATGGCGGCCACCGCCACCGGGGTTCCTCCCCTGGTCCCCTCGTTGGATATGGATGGAAGGTCCAGGCCCCGGAGGACCTCCTTTGACTCGGCGGCGTTGACGAAGCCTACGGGACAGCCCACCACCAGGACCGGCCTGACCCCCTTTTCGCAAAGGGAGCAGAGGGTCAGCAGGCTGGACGGTGCGTTACCGATCACCACGATGGAACCGTCCAGTTCATGCTCCAGGGCCAACATGCCCGCGCTCGTACGGGTGATGCCGTTCTGGCGGCTGAGCTCGGAACCGTGGTCCAGTACGCACTCCACCTTGCTGCGGTGCCCCTTCTTCTGTATCCCCATCTGCACCATGCGGATGTCGGTGAAAATGGGGCGGCCGTCCCTCAGGGCCGCGAGGCCGGCCTCCACCGGTCCGTTCCGGAACCTCATCAGTCCCCCCATGGCGAAATCACCGACGGCGATGGAGCAGCGCTGCCGGACGCGGTCCTCGGGGCCATCGTCCCCCAGGGCCTTCCTGGCCATCTCCCTGCTCCGGCTGGATATGCTGTATCCTTCTTCGGTGTCGGCGCCCAGGTCAATATACGTACTTCCGGTTGTATCCCCGTGGGGTAACGATCCCTTTGACATTGTCTCCCTCCTTGAGCATCCGGGTGCTCTCCCCTCCGATTATGATTATCGAATGCATGTCCACCTGGCTGTCGTCCTCGTGCAGTTCTCCGAGGGTGGTGGTGAACACGCTCTGCTCATCGCCCCGGTAAGCGTTCTTCACCACGCCCACCGGCGTTCCCGGAATGGCATGGCGCAGGCCTATCCCCAGCGCCCTCTTCAGATTCCCTGGCCACTTCCGGCTGCGAGGGTTGTAGACGGCGATCGGGATCCCCATCTGGAATCCCAGGTCCAGGCGCCTCTCGATGATGTCCCAGGGTGTGAGCATGTCGCTGAGGGACATCACCAGGAAATCGCTCGATAGCGGGGAGCCCAGCAGAGAGGCGGCCGCGGTCGCCGCGGTTATGCCCGGGATGATAAGAACATCCAGGCCGGGCGATTCGCTCTCCACCAGTTCCAACACGATGCTGGCCATGCCATACACCCCGGCGTCCCCACCGCTGACCATGGCCACCACCTGTTCCTGGGCCAAGGAGACGGCCTCCCTGGCGCGGTCCACCTCCTTGCCCATGCTCGACGATATCACCCGCTTGCCCTCCAGCAGGTCCTTCATCTGGTCAAGGTAGAACGAGTGGCCGATGACCACGTCCGAATCCACGATGGCCCGCTGTGCCAGCGGGGATATGTTGTCCATATCCCCCGGCCCGATGCTCACCACATACAACCTGCCTCCGTTCTCACTCTGCGATCGCGACCGTGACATTACCGAACGCCCTCCTTTCCATCGTCAACCTCTTGTGCTTGGCCAGCGCCAACGCTGCGGGTTCGGCCACCCCGACAAGGCCGATCATCCGGGCCTTGGACTCGCTGGCCACCGGCTGGGAGTTCAGGGTCTCATCATCGATGAAGAACAGCCTCCCGCCCAATCCGCGAATGGCGGCGACCAGCCCCGGCTCGTCCGACTTCTTCGTCGTCGAGGCGTAGGCCAGCACATCGTCCTCTCCTATGTTCATGGCACCCAGGGCCTCCAGGACCGCGTTCCGTATCTCCTCCGACGAGGTTCCACGGTTGCATCCTATGCCCACCACGTAGTGACCTTTCATGGCCAGTACGGACACGCCACCGGTGACCATGACCACCGCGGGGCCGTCTATCTTATAACAAGGCACATCCCCGTCCAGGAAGGCCCTGTTGACCGTGACCGTCGAGGCCTTGTTGATGATCTCCAGACCGTTCCTGGAGGCCACCTCCTCCACGGAATCTCTGCCCAAGGCATCGGTGGCGGTGGAAATGACCTCCTGGATCCCGTGCTGCGAGAGGGAACGGGCGATCCCGTTGCCGCCGTGATGCCCTCCCAGAATCGGTATGCTGAACCTCAGGTCCGGGGTGACCACGACCACCGCTGGATCGACCCATTTGTCCCGCAACAGGGTCGAGACCTTCCGGACCACTATGCCCATGGCCATTATGGCCACCACGGCCTCATACTTGCGGAAGGCCCTCTCGAAGACCCCCTCCGAATAGTCCATGACCTCGCCGTGCAGCATCTCGGCCACCCTGTCCGCCTGGGCCCGGTGTCCAGCATGCACCACCGCGATCCTCATGAATACAGCACCGACCTGTGATACCTCTTCAAGGGGTCCACGAAGCCCCCGATGAGGATGAGGGCGGTCTTGCTGATCCCCGCCTCCTCCGCCCTGTCAGAGATGTCCTCTACGGTGCCCACCACCACCTTCTCGTCCGGCCAGGAGGCGTGGTACACCACCGCCGCCGGCGTGTCCGCTGGACATCGTAGCTTCTTTACCACGTCCCGGAGCCGGTCTGTTCCCAGGAACAGGGCCATGGACACCCCCATCTCGGAGAACGCGGCGATGTCGTCCTCCTCCAGGGTCTGGCCGGCCGGTCTGGTTATTATCAGGGAATCCGAGACCCCCTTCAATGTGTACTGGGTCTTCAGGGCGGCCGATGCCGCGAACAGAGAGCTCACCCCCGGGACTATATTGACGGACACGCCATTCCGCTGAAGTTCATCTATCTGTTCCACGATGGAGCCGTACAGGGAAGGGTCGCCGCTGTGCAGCCGCACCACCCTCCTCCCCTCGAAAGCCGCCTTGGTCATCAGGGGGACCATCTCCTCGACGGTCATTCCCCAGCTGTCCATTTTCACCAGGGCGTTGGAACGCTCCACCAGCTCGGGATTGACCAGGGAGCCTGCGTAGATAAGCAGGTCAGCGTTCACCAGAAGATCATTCCCCTTGATCGTGATAAGGTCCGGATCGCCCGGTCCCGCCCCCACGAACCACACGGTCGGCGAGGCCAAGCGATCACTTCCTGGCGAACATGACGCTCATGTAGTCGCAGACCTCTGGCATATCCGCTTCGGTATAGGTCCTTTCATCGTTCATGTACATCCTTTCCACAAGTCCGAACTCTCGATAGCCTTGGACGCGCAGCTCCTCCATCCTCTCACGCGGCCTCTTCACCTTCAGCAGCAACAGGGAATCCTGCTCGGAACCGTCTGTGACCAGCATGCCGGAGCGCACGGATATCCCCAGGCGAGAGGCGAAGGCGGTTATCGAGCTGACCCCCGGCTCGACACGGCGCTCTATCTGGGGGTACCTGCTGGACATCACCTTCCACAGCCTGGCGTAGGTGGAATAGAAGTTGGTATCCCCGAGAACGCCCAGGACGGCCGTGCCATTGATGGCAGCGTTGGCGAGCACCTCGCAGTTCCTTTCCATGGCCTCATCGATGCGCTCCTCGTCGTCGGTCATGGGAAAGTCGAGCACGACGGCCTCGGCGTAAGGTGAGACGATCTTCTTGGCCAGGGGGCCAGGGACGAACACGGCGTCCGCCGTCCTGAGGATGTCCGCCCCTCTAACGGTTATAAGGCCGCTGTCCCCAGGACCTATCCCCAGCACGATGAGCATCAATCGCACCTCCCTACAATGATGAAAACAGGGTCGATGGGTCTCAGCATGATCGAGCCTGCCAGAGCGTACGAGCGGGAGATATGGACCTGGACCAGCTCCTGGAATATGCCCAGCTCCTGCATGGTCGTCACGCACTCGTTGAGCGTGGACAGGAGCACGGCGTTCACCACTATATGACCGGTGACGCGGTCAGCCAGCAATGAAAGGGTCTGCTTGAGCTCCTT
>Ga0302243_1001673_pt1 | contig 14559 bp, 14 predicted proteins | sample AAG_UR_Met_MG_FD_193514 | JGI IMG/M metagenome (GOLD analysis project Ga0302243, IMG submission 193514) | Enriched activated sludge microbial communities from anaerobic digester in WTTP, New Holstein, Wisconsin, United States - AAG_UR_Met | ecosystem: Engineered > Bioreactor > Anaerobic >... | reverse complement strand
TGCCCGGCGCATGGCGCGACGTTCGATGTCCACGACGGAAAGAAGGTCACTCACTCCGGAGCCAAGGACCTGCGCGTCTACATCGTCTCCCTGGAAGGGGATGATGTGTACATAGAGATCTGATCACTTTCGCGGCAGAGCCTCGTCACCGTCGGTCCTCTGCCATTTGGCCCCTTTCTTCTTGACCTTGCCGGATACTGTCAGATGTTTCAGCGTGCGGCGAATGAGGTCCTCGGGCACATCTATCTGGAACTGCTCCTTGAAGCCCTTCTGGATGCCCAGGACGGTCTGAGGCTGGTAGAGCGTCTTTGGTAGGATCGTGCGCAGGTCCTCGTGCAGGTTCCAGGGGAATATGAACCAGGTCCAGTCCTCCTTCGGGACCTCGACCTCGAAAAAGTCCGGCTGCTTCTTGGAGTGGGTGATGTGCAATAGCGTCGCCGTGCGCACCTCTTTCGGACCCATCGCCTTCAGGTGCTTCTCGGCCAGCATCAGGCTCTCCCCGGTGTCCGTGATGTCGTCCACGATCAGAACGGACTCGCCCTCGATGCTGGCGTTGAGCTCCTGTGTCAGAAGCGCTTTCCCGTCGGTGTTGGCGGTCACCCCCCAATGCTCGGTCTTCACCGCGTAGAGGCGCTTAACTTGCAGATGATCGCATATCACCCGGGCGGGAACCCAGCCGCCGCGGGTGAGACCGATGACCACCGTCGGGCGGAAGCCATTGTCAGCGATGTCGTTGGCCACGGCCTCGGTCCACCGCGCGATCTCATCCCATGTCAGAATACGGCACTTGAAGCTCTCCACCTTCTCCATCCGGTCCACCCCGCTGAGCACCACGACCGTAATGCGGGAAAATAATGTTTGCCTCTTAAAGTAAGGGCGGAACCACTACCATCCGCCGGGTGTCGAAGAGACCGCGGTCGCTCATCTTCAGTTCTGGAACCACGAGCAGCGATTGGAACGAGAGGGTCATGAACGGAGCCGGCATTCGGCAACCCATGCCCGCCAGCATATCGACCAGTTCGTTCTCCTTCTGAGCCACCACACGGGCGTGGGAGGTGCTCATCAGGCCGGCCAGCTCCAGTGGCAACATGGACATGTCGCTTCCATCGCATACCGCAAAGCCTCCGGAGCGGGAGACGGCGTTGATCGCCCTTGCCATATCATCGGTCGACGCGCCCACGGCCAGGATATGATGGGAATCATGCGCCACGGTGGTGGCCATGGCCCCCCGCCTCAGGCCGAAGCCTTTCACGAACCCCAGCACCGGCCTCTCTTCCACGTAGCGGTTGACCAGCGCCATATGGAGCACGTCCTGCTCCGGCATCGCTCTGACCTGTCCGCCCCTCACCGGCAGCTCGGTGACCAGAGAACCGCTCTCGATGCGGTCCGGGAAGGCCTCGATCACCCTGACCGACACCTTCTCCCCTTCCGCCGTAAGCAGCATGTCTTCGGCGGCCAGGTCCCTGGGCATGATGCCAAGACCGTTGGTCCTTGGCTCGGAGAGAAAGAGTGGGACGCCATCCTCGGCCACCAGCTTCCCGGCTATGTACACCTGCCGGACGTTGAAATTGCGCAGGTCGTCCACGACCACCAGGTCGGCCGTGCGGCCGACGGCCACGCTTCCTCCGGGCAGGTTGTAATGCCAGGCCGGCCAGGCGGTCACGGCGCGGATGGCGTGCATGGGCGGCATGCCTAGGGCGACGGCCTTCCTAAGCAGAACGTCCAGATGACCGTTGACCAGGTCCCTCGCCCTGAGGTCGTCGGAGACCAGCATGCACTCGTGCGTCTTGGCGAAGGGCATCAGGGAGAGAAGGTCCCGGGAGGCGCTGCCTTCCCGGACCTGTATCCACATCCCCAGGAAGTACTTCTCTTCCGCTTCGTCGGCGGTCAGGCTCTCGTGGTCCGTGCGCATCCCGGCGTTGATGTACTTCACCAGGTCTTTCCCGACCAGACCGGGGCAGTGCCCGTCAACGCCTTTCCAGAAGGATTTGGCGGCCTTGATCTTGGCGATGATGAGCGGATCGTCCTTCAGCACTCCCGAGACGTCCATGACCTCCCCCAGTCCGACGAAACGCGGGTCCTTGAGCATGGCCTCGATCTCGGCGACGCCTAGTGTCGCCCCGGACCTCTCGTACTGGGTGGCAGGAACGCAGGAGGGGGCGGTCAGGAATATTCGCAACGGTACGTTCGCCGCGTCCTCCAGCATCAGTTCTATGCCTTTCATCCCCAGTACGTTGGCTATCTCGTGCGGGTCGGACACCACGGCCGTCGTGCCGTGCGGCACCGCCGCCTCGGCGAAGCGCGAAGGACACAGCTGCGAAGATTCGATGTGTATGTGGGAGTCGATGAGACCGGGCAACAAGTATCTCTTGGGAGCGTCTGGAAGAGTGATTATCTCCGAGAACTTTCCGTCCTCCATGATCACCCGGCTGGGGACGATCTTTCCGTTCACCACGTCCACCAGCTGACCTTCGACCAACTTCCTGCTCATGGAACCGATTCAGTTCTGGGAATGCAAAAACCTTTTGACCGTTCATTCCGATGAGCGCTCATGACCTATCCCCGGCAGGCCCTTAACCAGATCAGGTGGGGAGATGGCGGTCTGCACGATGTCGTCGTCACCTACATCCATCGCGGCGCACCGGACGACCTGGCGTCGGTTAAGGGCGAGAACATCAGCGAACTGGGCAGGTCGTTCTTCACCGTAGGGGGAGGACCGATACCCTACCACCGGATCGTAAAGATAGAAAAGGAAGGGGAAGTTGTTTTCCAGGCCTAGTGCCGGGGCTCGTTGCAGTTCGGGCAGTTGTGCATGAAGGCCGGATAGTTGACCCCGCACTTGCGGCACTTGGCCATCTCCACCTTCTTTTCCTTGTGCTCCGCCGGGGCGGGCTGCTCGGGAGCCACGGGTGCGGGCTGAGCCGGGGCGGGCTGCGCGGGCGGTGCCTGCGGGGCCTGAGGCTCCTGCGCCACCTGATACTGCTGGGCCTGGTAATCCTGGTACTGCAGCTGGAAGACGTCCTGTAGCTTCAGGAACCCGATGAGCATTATGAGACCGGGAATGATCCAGACAAAGAAGCCCACGACCGTCCAGATGAGGAGGGAATCGCTGGCCTGCTTGAACCTCCCCTGGTCGAGGTTGGCGAAGACCTGTTTCTTCAGCATGAACAGGAGCACCATGCCCAAGGCGGCGGCGACCAATGAATAAACGCCTCCATAGAATGTGCCGGATATGATGCCCAGCACGCCTACCACCAGGGCTATCAAAGCGAATATCAGGGCGAAGAGCTGTCCGATGTAGACCAGCTTGCGGGCCTCGGCGACACTGGCTGGAAGCCAGGGCGGGCCGTTCTCGGATGCCAGGAAATTGTTCAGGTCCATCTTAATCCTCCAAGGGGATCCATCCCACTGGATTCCATACATGGGATTCGGAAATTTCAATGTATCGAGCCTTTGCCGAGTTCGGGCCTTTCGTTCGGCAAGCTCACAATCATTATATATCATCCTCCAGCTACGAAAGGCGTCAAGGTTGAAATGGATGAAGAATGAGGATTTCAAGTACCTGTACGACCGATTGAAGGAACCCTCTGATATCGATGCGCTCTCCAAGGAACTGAACCTGGACCGCGAGCTTCTCACCGTCATATACACCCAGAGGTCTCAAAGGGAGTGCATTAAGAAGCATTACAAGATCAAGCGCGATGCGCCAAGGCTGCTCAGGTCCTGGCGAAGCGGGGAGACACTCCTGGAGATAGCGCGCCGCTACGAATTCTCACCGGTGCTGACCGGCCTGATCCTTTTCAACGAGTCCGGACGGTCCAACAAGCAGTACTGGGCCCTGGTGCGCAACCCTGAATCCATAACTGACAAGGAGCTGCGCCGCCAGATCGAGGAGGTCACCGCCGCCGATATCGTCAATTCCCCCGAGGGGGACCTGAAGCAGAAGCTGCGCGGGAAGTGGGGCGAGAAGAACCTTCAGGACTGGCTGGACCAGCAGGGCATAACCTACCGCACGGAGAACGACCTGCGAGGAGGGGAGTTCACCAAGACCCCCGATGCATTGCTGGACAAGCCCATCATGGTCAACGGATGGAAGATCAACTGGATAGAGTCCAAGGCCTCCTTCGGCGATTTCGTCGAGGTCAACAAGAACACCAAGAAGCAGCTCTCCCCTTACGTGGAGCTGTTCGGCCAAGGCCTGGTCGTGTACTGGTTCGGTTTCGTGGACGAGATAACCATGGAGGACGGCATCTACATAACGGACGCCTCCCTCACCGGGCTGAACTGCCGTTACCTAGAGTGAACGGAAGCTGAACACCTTTAATATCTATCATCATTATTTTAGTCCATGGACCGGACCGAGGTCATCTCCGCCAGCGATTTGGAGCGGTATGGGTATTGCCCGCTCAGCTGGTGGTTGGGACGGCAGTCCCAGTCCAGCACCCCCGAGCAGGAGAAGGGGGATGTCGCGCACCGTGACAAGGCCGACGAGTACCGGCGCATCCGGAACATAGAACAGAAGGCCTGGGACTGGGAGAGGATGGTCTTCCTCTTCTCGCTGGTGGCGACCGTGCTTGCCGTCACCGGCATCTCCTTGATGCGGGCCGCCGGCAGCGTGGACATAGGGTGGATATTGCCCCTGCTGAGCATCATCTGGTTCCTGGCGGTGATCGCCATGCTCTATCTTTCAGCCCTGCGGGGCAGGGCCATCATCCAGGTTCGGCGATTGCAGATAGTGGCGATCGTTGGACTGGTCCTCATGGTGGTGGCCATGAACATCGGCAACCTCATCCAGGCCGACCCCATGGTCTCCATGATACTGGAGGCTCTGGCGCTGGTCTGGCTGATCGCCGCCTCGGTCGCCCTGTACTTGTCGCTCTCCGCCTCCCAGAAGGCCGGGGAGCGCAAGGACGCCGAAGGTCTGGAAGGAGAGATTAGATACGTGGGAACGGACGGTTCGCAATTGTACCTCTCGGAAAGGTACGGGCTCAGCGGCCGCCCGGACTTCGTGCTGGAGATCGACGGCCAATTGATCCCGGGAGACCTCAAGACCGGACGAACCCCGAAAGGACCGCTGTTCTCGCACATATTGCAGGTGGCGACCTATTGCCTGCTCATCGCGGAATCGTCGGGCAAGCGCCCTCCGTACGGTCTTCTGCGCTATGGGAGCGAGGAGCACGAGATCGAGTTCGACGCCGAGCTGGAGAAGATCCTTTTGGAGAAGGTGGAGGAGATGCGCAAGCTGATGCGCAGCGGAGAGGTGCACCGCAACCACAACCGACCGGGCAAGTGCGCCAATTGCTCCCGCCGAGAGTCCTGCCCTGAGAAACTGGTGTGATCACTCCACGGTGACGCTCTTGGCCAGGTTCTTGGGCTTGTCTATCGAGCAGCCGCGGCGTTTGGCCACGTAGTACGAAAGCGCCTGGAGCGCGACCGTCACCGGTATGGGCGAGAAGACCGGTTTGACCGGTGGGACGTATATCATGCGCTCGCATAACCTGGACATGTCGGTGTCGCCCTCCAGACCCACGCCGAGCACCGGACTGTCCCGCGCGGCCACCTCCGATATGTTCGCCAACATCTTCTCGTAGGTGTGGTCGCCCTTGATGGCCACGGCTATCACGGGGGTCTTGGAGTCGAGTAGCGCTAACGGACCGTGCTTCAGCTCTCCGGCGGCGAATCCCTCGGCATGGATGTACGATATCTCCTTCAGTTTCAGGGCGCCCTCCAACATCGTCGGGTAGTTGATGTTGCGTCCGATGAAGAAGCAGTGCTCGGATTCGTCGATCATCTTGCTCGCCTCCTCGATCTCGTGCATGTGGTTCAGCACCGACTGCACCATGTTGGACGATTGGCGCAAGGAAGATAATGCGCTGCGCATGGCGTCGTGGCTCAACGTGCCGTTGGCGTAGCCTATGCGTATGGCCACCAGGTACATGGCCAGAAGCTGGGTGAGGAAGGTCTTGGTGGCTGCCACGCCGATCTCCGGACCTGCCTTGGTGTAAAGGACCTCGTCCACCTCCCTGGTTATGGTGGAACCGACCACGTTCGTGACCGCCAGAGTGCGGCATCCCCGGCGCCTGGCCTCTCTTGCCGCAGCTAAAGTGTCAGCGGTCTCCCCGCTCTGGGTGATGAGTATGACCAAAGGCGCCTCCCTGGTACCTGGTGAATAGCGGTACTCGGACGCCAGCTCCAGCGTGGTGGGTATCCCGGCGAACTCCTCCATGGCGTACTTGCCGACCATGGCGGCGTGGAACGAGGAGCCGCAGGCCACCAGCTTCACGGACCTGAAGTCAATCCTGGGGATCACATCCCCGTTCTCGATGAGGTCCAATGCTCCCAGCAAAGTGTTGTGGATGGCGTTCGGCCCTTCGAAGATCTCCTTGAGCATGAAGTGCTCGAAGCCGCCCTTCTGAGCGTCCTCGGCGGACCAGGTCACCACGGAGGTCTCCCTTTTCACTACCGCTCCGTCCGGATCGAATACCGTGACCCCATTGGGAGTCAGGGAGACCGTCTCCCCGTCCCTGATGTACAGTACCTGGTTGGTGTAACTGAGCAAGGCCGTGACATCGGAGGCCAGGAAGTTCTCCTTGACCCCCAGTCCGACCACCAGAGGGTTCTCCTTGCGGGCGGCGGCGACCTCTAGGCTGCCCTCCAGGACCGCCGCGATGGCGTAGGTCCCCTGTATCTCCCGGGTGGTGTCCGCGAGCGCCTGGCGCAGATCGCCGGCGTAATGGGTTTCCATGAGATGTACGACCACCTCGGTGTCCGTCTCGGAGGTGAAGTGGTGGCCTTCCGATTCGAGCCTTTCGCGCAGGGCGGTGTAGTTCTCGATGATCCCGTTGTGAACGATGGCCAGCTTCCCATCGCAGGACACGAACGGGTGAGCGTTCCTATCTGACGGTCGACCGCAGGTGGCCCATCTGGTGTGGCCTATGCCCGTGCGACCTTCGAACTTGGGGAGGGCCTTCTGCAGGACCTCCAGCTCCCCCTGCTTCTTCAGCAGCACCAGGCGCCCGTCCTCGACTATGGCGACACCGGCGGAATCGTACCCCCGGTACTCCAATCGTTTCAGACCTTCCATCAGCACTTCCGAGGCTCGGCGGTGGCCCGAGTATCCGACGATGCCGCACATCAGACCACGAGGCTCCTATCATCCAGAGTTCCGCTGACCTTGGCGCCGTCGCCAACTCGTGAGTTGGCCCCGATGATGGTTCCGGCGGACAGCACCACCTGGGGACCTATCTGGGTGAACTCCCCGACCATGCTGCCGGCCTTCTCCACCTTGAAGAAATCGTCCTCCACCCGGACCTGGGCCAGGCCGGATGGTGCGGAGAAGCCGGTCATTATCCGGCATCCGTCGTCGATCACCGCCCGGGAGATGTGGGCATGGGAACCAATGGAGACGTTGTTCATGATCATGGAATTGTTGATGTAGGTGTAAGGGGCGATGTGAACCCCATTGCCTATGCTGGTGGTCGGGAATATCGTCACGTACGGACCTATCTCGCAGCCCTCGCCGATGGACACCGGCCCCTCGATATAGCAGCCAGCCCGGATCCTGGTGCCGGCCCCCACATACACCGGTCCGCGCATGGTCACCCCGGACTCGATGGTGCCCGAGGTCTCCTGACCCGAAAGGCTGAAGGCGTATTCGTTCAAACGGATGAGGTCCCAGGGGTAGACTGCGTCCATCCAGCGACCGGTGGATCGCACCGCGTCCACCTTCAGATGAGGCATGCAGCTGTGCAGAACGTGAGTGATCCCGGACTTTCCGGCCATGACCCCCTTCTCCAGGTGATTGAAAATGCTGGGCGGCAAGCGGTAGATGCCGGTGTTGATGATGTTGCCCACCTTCTTGTCGGGCTTCTCGATGATGTCCACCACCTGACCGGACTCGATCTGGACCACCCCGTACTTGGATGGTATCTCGGAGTCGGTCACCAGCATGGCCAGGCCACCCTTGTGGTTCAGGAGGTCGGAGATCACCTGGGCGTCGATGATGTTGTCCCCGGCCACCAATATGAAGTCGTCCTTGATCTGGCTTCGGACCGCCAATGCGGCGTGGGCGGTACCCAGCTGCTTCTCCTGGATGGAATAGGATATCTTGACCCCGAAGCGCGAGCCGTTCCCGAAGAAGGACATTATGCGCTCCTTCATGTAGCCCACGACCAGGATTATCTCGGTGATGCCGTTCGCCGCCAGGGCTCGAACGACATATTCCAGGATTGGTCGGTTGCCGATGGGGATCATGACCTTGGGCCTGGATACGGTGAACGGACGGAGCCTGGTCCCCTCCCCGGCGGCCAGAATGACAGCTTTCATCAAAGGATCCTCTGGGCATAGCCATCCCTGTGGCCGTTTATTAATCTTTTTCGCCCTATCTGATTGGCGGTAAATGATAATGGGGAGGAAAGTTGTTTAAAAATCGAGAGAGGTCAAGCGGACAAGGTTCAGCAGATGCCCGACCCGACAAATTCCGCGTTGCCCAATGAGATCGTAAGATTCCTCGAGAATCCGGGGGGGCATTCCCTCATCGTGCGGGGGAACGCCGGGACCGGTAAGACCACCTTCGTCCTGCAGGTGGCGGAGGAGTTCAAGGACCGGCAGAGGGCGCACTATCTTTCGACCAGGGTGTCCGATTCGTCCCTGCTCAGGCAGTTTCCCTGGCTGGCCGAGCGTTTGATAACCAGGGAGGAGACCAGTACCCGTCGCCGTTCCGGCTTCGGACGATTGAAGGGCGTGGGCTCCGGCGATCTGCTGGTGTCCCGGAAGGAGATGACCGTCTCCATCGGCCGGACCATGCCCGACCTGGAGAACCTGTACGACCTGGTGGAGAAGGGCGGGGAACGGGTGCTGGTCATCATCGACAGCATCGACGCCCTGGCGGACCGATACGAACTGCAGTGCCGGGAACTGATGATCGCCCTGCAACGCGACCTGGTGGAAGGCCAGGGGGCGAACCTGCTCTTCGTCCTGGAGAACAACGACCACATGCTCGATTACCTGGGAGACGGGGTCGTGGAGTGCACGCGGGTGGAGCACGAGCGGCGATTGGTGCGAGAGATGGACCTGATGAAGCTGCGGGGGGTGGAGGTCCAGCAACCCCTCTATCTTTTCAGTTTGAAGGGCGGCAGGTTCCGCTGCTTCGGAGCCAAGTGGGACCGGGGCAGTGGAATGAGCAACGAGTTCGTCAGACCTGTGGACCCTGCGGACCATCTTTCATATGGCATAACCGATCTGGACGAGATGACCGGGGGCCTCTTTCCGGGAGCGGTGACGCTCATCGAGCTGGGTGCCGGGCTTCCCCCGCTGGTCAGTGGGATATTGGAAAGGTCATTGGTCTCCAGCTTTGCCAAGGCCGGGCGCGGGGTATTGTGGGTGCCATTGCGAAAGGAGAGCGGGGCGGGTGCCCGGGGGATGCTGCAGAACGCCTTGACCGACGGAGAGATGGAGAGGGCGGTTCGAGTGGTGGAACCGGCCTCCCAGATGGACCATGGAAGCGGACGATATGTCATGGCCGTGGAAGGGACCAGGGTATCGGACGACCTGAAGTGGAAGAACATCGTTTACGCTCTGGACGGCAGCTCGCAACCGTTCCTCTCGCTGATGGGGTTCGATTCCCTGGAATCGATATACGGCGGAGAGGTCATGGAGGGACTGGTCGATCATCTCGCCGCGGTCAAGCGCAACGGAGGGTCGTTCGTGGGACTGACCTCCCCGACATCCCGGTCCACGGCCAGGCTGGCCGATCTGGCCACGGTGCACTTGAAGGTGGAGAGGATAGGCGGGACGGTGGTGCTCTACGGCAGCAAACCGTTCACCGAGTGCTTCGCATTGACGGTAGAGGAAAGACCCCAGGGAGGGTGCGTGTCCCTGACCCCGCTGGTGTGAGGTGCTTTGAATGTTCAGGACGAATTTTCCGCAGATGTGCTCGGTGCTCATACTGGGGACGCCGGGCGTGGGGTTGTTGGAGTTCCAGATGAGCATGGTCAAGGAATACCTGGACCAGGGCGAGCCGGTGGTCTTCGTGACCATGGACCTGCTGCCCAGGGACCTGCTCGCGTCCATGGAGCGCTTCGGCATCTCGCTGGACCTCCTGGGAAAGGGGCTCTACGTGATCGATTATCACTCCAGCCTGCTCGGTAACGGGGACGATCGCGAGTCCGGGGACCGCACCAAGGTGCGCCGCATACATGACCTGGAAGGAATAATGTTCAACGTGGCCAACATATTCGCCGAGGAGAAGCGGCCTCTGCGGATATTCATGCACACCCTTTCCACACTGTTCCTGTACAACCAGGCCAGCGTGGTGCTCAAGTTCTTCCAGATAAGCACCTCCCGCATACGGAGCGAGTTCGGGACGGCCATCGTGTCCGTGTTCGACGGGGTGCACGAGGAGAAGGCCCTCAATCACCTGGTGGCGTTGGCCGATGGGGTCATCGAACTGCGCTTCGACAACGATCTCAATCGCGTGTTGAGAGTGAGGCACATGCGCGGCATGTCGGTGCCGGGCCGGTGGATACCGTTCGAGATATCTCCGGGAGGGGAGGAAACGCCAGCTCCAGTATTGGAATGGAAGTGATCAATCCTCGGCTTCTTCCATGACGCCGTACAGAGCGCGATTCAGCTCCTGAACGGCACGGGCGGTGGCCTTGGAATACAGCGCGCATTCCATCTTGGGCCGGACCACCATCTCCTTCTTGCGGCAGTACACCAGCTGATCGCTCAACCCCAGTTCGGGACGGTTCTCGCGATGCAGACAGGAAAAACAGAGCGCCTTGTTCATCTGGCGCGTTCTATCGTGCATGGTGTATTTGATGGTTCCCTATTTGTTCAGCGTAACGGCCTCGCCGATGTCCAGGACCCTGAGGCCTTCCCTTCCCAGGTTCAGGGAGCAGAAGGGGCAGGCGGTTATCACGCCGTCCACCTCGGCCCTGCGGTACATTTCGACCTTGTGGCGGGCGATGGAGCCGGACGTTTCCGGAAATCCGGACAGCAGGCCGCCCCCGCCACCGCAGCAGCTGTCCTCCTGCGGCATCCTGACGATGTCCACACCCGCGTTCTCCAGTATGATCGCCAGGTCCTCGCCGGTCCAGGGGCTGAGGCCCCGCTTCAGGTGACATGGTATCTGCAGAGCCCAGCGGCCTTCCAGCCTGGAACGCAGGTCCAGGCCCTTCAGGACCTCTATGACGTGCTCGGCCTCTATACCGTAGACCTCCCGGAGCTGATACGTGCAGCCAGGGCAGGAGGTGATGACGCGATCGTAACGGGAGAACAGCTCCGCGTTCCTGCGGCGGAGGTCCTCGGCCACCTCTGTGGCCCCGATCTTCAGCAGCGGAGAGCCGCAGCACAGGACCTGGCTTGAGATATCGTGCTCTATCCCTAGCGAAGAAAGAAGTGAAGACACCGATCTCGTGAGGTCCGTCGATCGACCCAGACCTATGCATCCCGGAAAGTACAGTATGCGATTCCCATCCTCTATCCAGCCACTGAATTCCGTTCTCACCGATCGCCCGAACGAGGATATGTTCTCGAGCAACCGGTTATGACCGGGAGGCCGTTCACCGGACATCTCCGACCTGAGCTTTAGCATGGAGCGGGTGAGGGCGATCCCGGAGGGGCAGGCCCATTCGCAGGCATGGCACATGGTGCAGCGGAGAGCGTTCTGGCCGATACTGTTCCTTTCAAGGAAGCGGGGGGCGTCCACTCCCACGGTCCGTGGTCCCGGGAATGGCGAGCCGGACGGATCGTTTAGGACCGGGCATGCCCGCAGGCAGCTGCCGCACTTGATGCATCGTCCTTCGTTCATGACCCCTCCAGTGCCTGGACGGCAAGATAAGCGCCCTCCAAGGCCTCGGTCAGCCCGGAGCCGTAATCCCGGCCTTCCGAGGAAAGGCAGTCCCCGGCGCCGACCGCGTTGTTCATCGAGCGACCATCATTGGCGATGAGCATACCGTTCGAGCTGTCGTAACCGCCCCTGAGCCCGTCGTTGGATCGAACGACCCGGAACATACCAAAGGGATCGCTGATATTTCGTTCCTTTAGCGCCAGCCCATCGACCAGGGGACCTCCGGTGGCGACGATGATCGCGTCGATCGCAATATCGCGGACCTCTTGGCCTCCGACGACCGTAGCTCCGCGCACCTCGTATTCATGAACATCCAGGGCGGCCACCTTTCTCCCGTCCCAGATGGTGACCCCGGACCCTGCGGCCTTCGAAAGCATGATGTCCGCCAGTCTCTGACCTGGCGCCCCCAGGGGAGTTATCGCCTCCAACACCCTCCTCCCACTGCGAAGCTCCAGTATGTCCAGCATGCGATAGTCTTGCAGAGATGCCATGGCCGGGAGCATTATCGCCTCGGACGGTAGCTTCTGCAGTTCTTCGGCCAATGCCCCCCAAGCTTCGTCACCGGGGAAGGACGCCGTCGGGGGAACTTCCGAGGGGACCGATCTCGGCAAGATGAACGGCTTCGCCCTGATGCCCCGGGCGTTCAGCATGGCCGACGTCACGCGGGGCAGCAGAGATGGGTGCCCTTCCAGACCGACCACGGCCACGCTCTTTGGTGTCTCGCCTTCCTTCCAGGTGGAATGGGGCGGGGACATCCAACATCGATATGGCGTTCCCATCTTGCTTAGGCCTTCCCTCGCTCCGGAGGTCCAGGGCATCATTTCGTTGCTCAGGAATTCCATGATCTCCGAGCGGCATACGTTCGGTTGCGACCTCAGGCATCCAGCGGACATCGCGGTGCTTGGCGTGCCCCTGCCCACCAGGGTGACCTCCCAACCGTTGTTCGCCAAGAGCCAGGAGGAGAACGTTCCGGCCGCCCCGTTGCCAACGACGAGGGCGCGTCTCATTCCATCCCCTCCAGCCCGTAGACGCCCCTGAGGACATGTCGCCGCAGGATCTCCTGCCGCAGCTGGTCGCCGGTCGCCTGCGTCAGGCCGCGTTCCCTTTCCCTAAGGAATTCGTTCAAAGAGGGAACGGGATCGACGTCGTTCCGGTCCATCATGACCTCCAGGACGGACAGTGAGCAGTCGAACCCCTGGCAGTAACCCATTCCCGCCCGGGTCCTGCGCATCACGTCGGCCAGTGTCAGAGCGTCACCATTGTTCAGGACCATCGTCACCTCGGAACGCATGACCTGTTCACAGGAGCATAGCACCCGGGTATCGGCGGTATCTATCGAAGTGGCCGCCCGCCCGTACTTGCGCCTTAGCCTGGCCAGAGAGATCGAACCTCCCTTTTCCTCCGCGGAGGGCCCCAGCCGCTCCAGGTGCGTACGGCAATTGGAGCTGTTCCCTAGCAGTTCGCACACCCGATCGGTGACCTTCTCGGCCATGAGCCGATATGTGGTGAGCTTTCCGCCGGCCACGCTCAACAGGTTGTCCACCTTGTCGTCGCCCATTATGGCAAAGGAACGACTGGCCTCCCTACCGCCTCCGCCCAACAGAGGACGCACACCGCCGTACGTCCGAATAGTCCGGCATTCGCGGAGGGACGGGATCATGGCCGAGGTCTCCCTGATCAGTAGCTCGACGTCTTCCCTGGATACCGCCACATCGTTCGGTGATCGCGCGGGCCGAGAGGTGGTGCCTAGGATCGTGGACGTATGGTTCGGAACGGCGATGTCACCATTCGAAGGCCGCCTCAGCCGATTGATGACGTGTCGACCCTGCCGACCATCCAGGACCAGCATGCTGCCCTGGTCCAGCCCCATGGGAACATGGCAGCCGGCCATGCTGGCGACGTCGGCGACCCAGGCCCCGGCGGCGTTGACCACCACCTCCGGCACGATCGATGATGGAATACCACCGCGCCGGTCTCGGACCTCGACCTTCACCACCCTCCCATCCTGGACCGTCATCCCGGAGACGGCGCAATGGTTGAGAACGGTCGCGCCAGCGGAACGAGCGTCGTCCACGTTGGCCTGGACCAGCGAAAATGGATCGATGGAGCCGTCCGGGACCGCGAGGCACCTTACCACCAGAGGATTTAGCCCCGGTTCGTAAGCGAGAGCCTCCTTGGGCGTAAGCTCCTCGGCGGGAACGCCTGCCGAACGGCAGGAAGCGGTGAACAGGTCAGCGAAGTCGGGATCGTCCTGCGGCAGCGAGACGAACAGGCCGCCGGTGTCCTCTACGGCGAAGGGGGCGATCGCCTTGAGCACGATGTTCTCCGCCGCGCATTCGGACGCCGATACGGCGTCCTTGACCGCGTATCGCGCACCGCTGTGCAAAAGTCCGTGATTGCCGCCGCTGGCGCCGTGGCAATAGTCCCCCATCTCCAGCAGGAGGCATTCCACCCCGCGTTGAGCGAGGTCCCTGGCGATGCCCGCCCCGGTGGCGCCTCCCCCTATGATGAGAACATCCTTACGCATGTGATCCTGCGAAAAGGAATGTAGGAGTTCGTATATGGAAGTTGAGAAATGAATAAAGTAGCGGGGGGTCGATTTGAACGACCGGTCTCCGGGTTATGAGCCCGACGGGATGTCCTGGCTACCCTACCCCGCTCTGGTATTTCCCCATCATGCGTAGGCCGGTTATAAACCTTTCTACCTG
>Ga0302243_1001672_pt1 | contig 14560 bp, 29 predicted proteins | sample AAG_UR_Met_MG_FD_193514 | JGI IMG/M metagenome (GOLD analysis project Ga0302243, IMG submission 193514) | Enriched activated sludge microbial communities from anaerobic digester in WTTP, New Holstein, Wisconsin, United States - AAG_UR_Met | ecosystem: Engineered > Bioreactor > Anaerobic >... | reverse complement strand
CCTTGGTGTTGGCCTCGGCGATGCACATGGTCATCACCGGCATCAGAACATTGTCCATGTAGAAGCCGCGCTCGGCGTTCCAAAGGGCATAGACGTTGTCCAAGCGAAGCGTTGTTCCAGCCACGACCTTGTTCCAGCTCAGGCCGTCGCCGGTACTGTTCCTTGTTACCACGTTTCTATAAACATTATCCACGCCGTCAGTGATGTATATTCCATCATCTGCAGCCCACCACACATTCACATCTTCAACCGTGGTATAGGACACGTTCGTTTGATTCAGGCCGTGGTTAGACTTGTTATTGCAGTCGATCTTGAACCCTGAAAGTGTGTTGCGATGGGAAGTATTATCCCAGTTGATAACGGACTCCATCGCGGCTTCTGCGTACAGAACAGTATTTAGGCCGGAACCTCTAAGGCTCACGTTGCGGCGCATTTCGATCTGAGTATCGATCGAGTAATTACCAGTAGTAACATGGACATATCCACCCCTGCTCACATTACAGGCATCAATGGCGGTTTGAAAAACAAGTGACGCGCTGCTCTCTCGTAGAATTATGCGCCCGGTGGTTCCATTCTTTAAGCAATTGTAATCGCCATCCTTGTAGATGATGTACGACGCGGTCTCAACGCCCGAACCGGACTCTATGACAACAGGAATTGAATTTCCACCCGGTCCGCTCCCGATAGCGTACGCCGTACAAAGAACCGAGGCGCACACCATCACCATAACTATCGCGACTGCTTTCCACTTAAGCTGGAACTGTTGGTCTGGCTTTTCCACGGTGATCACCTCAGAATAAAGTTTAGAGCCCCGGCTGCGCCGGGTAAGAGATTAAGGGCAGCTGGTTTAGAGCTGCTTGGTCGAAACGATGATCCACGCGATGGCGACGAACACCAGGCCCAGGACATAGAACAGGGGTACCTGCTCCATCAGGGAAGCCGCCACTCCGGTGAGCGCGGTGGTGTTGTTGTTGTCAGCGCTGGCGACCGTCAGGTAATCCACCTGATCCTGCACCATAGGCAGGAAGATGATTCCCACGACGATGACCAAAATGGCCCCTATCATCGCTCCGATGAAGTCGTTCATGTTGCCCATTAGTTGTCACCCCTCAGCATCAGGTAGCCGATCGACGCAGCGATGACCCCCAGGACTATTCCAAGGACCAGGAACAGCGGCATGTTGTTGAGCAGCATGCCCACAGTACCCGTGGCCGAGGTTTGGTCTATGGTGTCGGTCACCAACGGCAGCAGGGCAGCGAACATCACCAGGACCACGACGACCCCGATGATTCCCAGGATTCCCTCTCTAATATTGACCATAGTGTTCCTCCAAGAACCTCTTGAGAATAGGTATTAATTAAAATTAATATATACTATTCTTCTAATATATTTAATTTAATTTAATGAATTGAGCCAATCAAACAACGACCTTGGGCGGCTTATCCCGGGCTAGCCACATGGAGAGGGTGTTCTGCTTTACCCCTAATTTTTCAGCAACATCCTTTAATTGAGCCCAATCGTTCTCTTTTATGTACCGGATGAGGGTATTGCGCTGTTCGGCGTATTTCGCCGCCACACCACGGGGACCTTCGACCTCGCTCATGCTCTTGGTGTATTCCGAGATAAAATCATCCTTGCGCTTAGAATAGGCCAGCCAAAAGGGGTCATCGTCATCGAATTTGTCGTACTGTATGGCGCAATACGGTATCCAGAAGATACCCCGGTCGAACTGATTGGTCCGTGGGATCCTGATCTCCGCCACCCCTCTCTGATAGATGTAAACCCAAAATGCCATCATCCTGGTGACTTTGGGGTTTAGATCGCTGATGTGGGGAAGCACCACCGGCATGGTGATGCGCTTTTTCCCGATGATGTTCAAAACCTTCACGTACGGCACCTGGGACTGCCATTCCTGATTGTGCAATCCAGTGATTGACTCATCATAGTCCACCGTGGGGTAATAACCGATGCGCGGGTCCGCTTCGGGAATGTTCTCCAGGTCGGACATGAAGGACTCGATGCTGAAATGGATGTTCTTGATGCTGAACATCGGGTTTTGTTTTCGGGACACCTTGAGCGTGAAAACAGACTTCCCATTCCTCCGCTGGCCGGTGACAATAAAGGGAGCATCAAAGCCATCCTCGATAAGCTCCCGCATGGACGCCACTATCCAATCCAGCCCGGACTCATCGAACATCGGGACCCGGGTGGAGCCCTCGGGCGAGACCGCATAATGCAGACCCACCCGGTTAAGCTCCATTGGCGTCTCGAGCTTGGTCCAGGTCTTGAACTCACAAGCGACCATTACTTCACCAGGGTGTAATACCTCATTTTCTACCCCCTTTATCCTCGCTCTTGTCATCCCAAGACGGCCCCATGCGGTATCTCTCGCGCTCCTTCTTATCCATGCCAGTGAGAGCGTCCACCGCTTCGGTTCGGCCCTGCCTCTTGTTGCTGACCATGATCGCCCCGGCCTGGTCTCCGATCTCTCCCCACGCCTTAAGCTGGAATCCAGACTGCATCAGGCGGCAGAACTGCATGAAACGGACGGATTGCCCGGTGGGGAGGTCCGTGTTGAGGTCCCGTCTGGAATTATCTTTCTCGGTGTGGTCGTGTTCAGTAAGGAACGATTGCAGGTTGGCCTGTATCTTGGTGTTGGATTCTTCTGCCATCATACCACCCCTGTCAGTTTGAGCACGAGGCCCAGTCCGACCAGAGCAATGATCATTATCAGTATCCAGTTCATCTTGAACGCCTGCTTGTCGATGGAGCTGCTAAAATTGGCCGCCAGCTTCGACTCGCACACCTTCTTGAGATATTCAGGGGATACCTTGTCGTATTCCGCCTGGTAGGAGAAAGCGTGGTCGATAGGGAGCATCTTTCCGTTCAGGTCTAGATTATCCTCGCTGAAGATTAGAACGCCCACACGCCGGGGCTTGAATATGCGCTTGAACCGCTTCTTGAGCCTGAGCCCGAACCCATCATACTTGGTAAGAGGCACCCACCCCTTGAGACCCATGATATAACGGTAATCCTCGGCGTACGGCCTGATATGCTCGGGGAGGTCCTCTGGTGTGTATTTATTTGGGTCATATTTGGTGACGCCATAGGTGTGATCGTGATAGATGGTTAGGGCATACACTTCGGTGAACTTCCACTTCGGGATCCTTCCCGGCCTGGTGATGAGCCACATCAAGAAGCCGGTGGAGCACAATGGCATGCCGATGAAGAACAGGATTATCGTGGTCAGCATCGGTGCGAAGAAGGGCGAAAGCATGAATGCAAAGCCCAAGCCAGCGATGGCCAGCCAATACTTGCGCTTCCAGAACTTGACCGCCCTCATCACCCCATCGCCTCCAAGAGCATCATAAGACCGACAGCGATGAACATCACCATGATCCCGACCTGACCGGCGTTGGAAATGATGGCGTGGATCAATCGGGAGAACTCGGAATCGACCGAGAGCTTCCCGTCGAGCAGGGAAGTGCCGACTATCTCATAGGAGAGTTGTTCCATCGAGCCAGCCGATTGAGAGTGGCCGTAGGGCATGACCCGGCCCTGGAACAAAATGCAGATAGCGTCATCCATGTTCTCCCGATTTCGATAAACAGTGCTCGACGGAATGGTGTGATAACCGTCCTTCTCGATCATAGTCTTGGAGGACGAAACGTCGAAAGCCTTGGCCCGGTTATCACGGTTAATGTATAGGGCTTTCATGTGTAAATCACTGCTTCACATATCACACACCTTCATATTATACTATTCTATTCTATAATTATACATCAATTTATTTTAATTTAATTTCATTTATCGGATTGATTAATGGAATAGTATAATAGAAATTAAATCAATGTTGGTTGCATGTCTGGTACAAAGGTACAGAAAACCGTGCTGCTGCCCTTAGATCATCTCTCTAAGATAGATGCCTTTGCGACGAAGCAGGGAGTACGGTTCCCCACAGCTTTTCAGATCGTGATAGAAAAGGGGCTCAAAGAAATTGAGAGGATGACGGGACCGATAGAGGGGTAGAGCGGAATCCTCTACCCCGGTTGAGTTCGATCTCCCCCCATTTACACATCGCGTGTAATCGTTTTTGTACCCGGGTCCGGGACACCCCAAGGAACCGCGCGATCTCATCATAGGTATATCCTTGAGGGTCTAGGTAGAGCGCTTTGATGCGTTCGTCGAGGTCCTCCCTGATCTGCTCAATCGCTATCGCTTCCATCCGACACCTCCTTCTTGGGCTCGTCGCCCCAATCAATGCTTGCTTCGAGCTTGTCGATCCGCGCCTGTATGAGCGCGGTCCTTGGATCGCCATCGGGGAGCTTTGAGAACTGCCTTTTCATCCCCATAAGCATCGCTATCCTCTGATTGTTCGCTCTTATGTGGAACCATTCTTTTATGTTAAATTTGCTTGACATTTTCTACCTCCTATTTTACACAAAATACCCGGGTGTAAAGACTCATTTAGGGCCTTCCGTGAAGTGCTTTTTTACCCAGGGGTCGATGAAGTTCTTCCAAACCTCATAGTAAGCCCAAATTATGACCGCTGTCGCTGCGATGATAGCCCAAAATTGAAATGCCTGCTCATTGAAGACGGATAGAACTAGGTTGTCGAGCATAATCCCCTCTCCTCTAGCTTCTTGACGTATCGTTCGAACTTCGGAATGTTCTTGTCTAGCATCGCGGAATACCGGGCGAGGTCCTCGAGCGGTGCATGTGCCTTGGTGAACTTTAGGCAGTAGAGGATCATCGCAACGTCCGGCGCGGATTCCGTGACCATTTTCTTCTTGTCTATCTTAGGCTTCATGTTCAGCCCTGCCGTTCATTATATGGGATGTACCCGATCACTTCACCACAATCGGGGCAGTAGTAGACAATCCCGAGCGGCCCGGAATACCCAAGCATCTCAGATGTATTGCCGTCCCATTGACAATATGGGCAGGCGTAATCACGGCCAGCTTCGAGTTCGTGATTTGAATCCCCGACATCGCTGAACCATCCAAGCTGGCCGACCCCTATCAACATAACAACCCCGGCGACAAATATGGATAGGACGGCCCACTGCCAGAGGGTGCTTCGGCCATCGAAGTCGTGAGTTGCCCGATACCCAATTGATGGGTACTGCTTTTTGAACTCAATGTTCCGCTGAACGCGGAGCACCCTTCTTTCCTGTTCGCCCTCTGTTATCCTCTTGTGTAATTCCTCGAACGTACTCATGTTAAAACCTCTCATTTTTAGGGTGTATCAAAAACCCAGGCTGTTCCAGTTCTTTTTCATCGATATGACAAAAAGAGGTCTTATTGTCATCCCCCGTTTTTGGGGGGTTAGTATTTAAAGCAGGGCACCCCCCCTTTTTGGCGCGGCGTTGTAGGGTGCGTTTGCTTGCTTTTTCATCAGGGACGCGAGGACGCCCGAGGGTGAAGCCTTCGGCCTTCTTCCTCGCTAGGCCGTCCCTAATCCTTTCGCGGCCTATCTCCGCCTCGAACTGCGCCATTGCCCCGAGTATAGTAATCATCAAGCGGCCTGTGGCGCTGCCGGTGTCGATTGGTTGATCTACGCAGATGAGAGCCGCCCCCCACCGCTCCGTTTCCTTAATGAAGTTGAGCAGCTCCACGGTTGAACGCATGACCCGATCAAGCCGGACAACGATGACACCTTTGACGGTGCCGAGTCGCAGAGCCTCCTTGACCTCCTTGAATTTGGGCCTATTGGGGTCTGTCCCACTCTTGAAATCAACGTACTCCCCAACGACCTCGTACTCTCGGGCGATGGCGAAGGCCCGTAGGCGCACCAGCTGCGTTTCGGGGTTCTGGTCCTTGTCAGCCGTGGACACCCGGGCGTAGAGGGCGACCTTCACTGCTTGACCCCCTTCTTTTCCCGCTTCTTCTTGATTGTCATTTTCTCACCTCATTAACGAAATTTCTTTCATACCGTGCTAAAACAATTGCGTTATTGATTCCAGGGTGCTGTCTAACCCAACAATCTGTTAATTTGGTGTTAGAGCTCCCGTATATCCAGGGACTCATCAGATAAACTACGGGAGCAACTCTTAATGCGTCCTTTATGAAGTTCGCGGATTTCTGCTTATAATTGGCGTACCAGGGAGGATCGGAGAATACCGCCCCGAATGAATCATTTTTAAACGGGAGCTCTTCCATATCCCCGACCACATCAGGAGGACAAAACAACGAATAATCTTCATATTTGTCCATCCGTACATCGCCAAATAGGGACTCTCCGCAACAAACATTCAGTAAAGGACGTTCCTTGATGGACTCTTTAAGGAATCTTTCAATGTCCTTCGGCCAGCTGAACGCTTTAATGTATCGTGTCATTTAAATCAGATCTCTGATTTCGCTTTTGTACCTGGTTTATGTCTAAGTTTATGTCTAAAAGACCCGATTTCTGGGTAATTTCATGTCCGTTTTGTTCTTCCAATTCGTCCTTTGGAACCCAATTTCCACGACCCTTGATGATTATAACTGGACAGTTCCAGCAGAATCGTTCATATTCTCCCTCATGCCCACAGTTCGAGCATTTCTGATTTTCGACCTTTATAATTTCGGGAGGGTTGTCGATTTCTGCTGGTGATTCCAATTCCGCTGCCAGTTCTGCCTTTAATGATTCGTTGGCATCGGGGTCTACTCTGGCTATTGCAGCTATTTCTCTGTATCGCATAGCCGCATAACCTCTGTCAATCCATCCGCCGTTTGTTATCATCGTTTAATCCTCCTTACACTTTTGTGCCTCAATTATGAATCAGTATATTGCCCTCTTATGATACCTACGCCAGACTCATGATCTGCTACAACCAGGGTAAACGGCTTTCCGCATTTCGGGCATTGATAGATTGAAAGGTTCGACCAGGCAATATCAGATATATCGTTAAGCTCGACCTTACAATCTGGACAATCAAAAACCCATTCCATCAGTTCGTTTTCTCTTGGTTTGTAAATCTTCTTAGATGTCATTTTTTCACCTGTCCGTTTTGTGCCTTATTTGTGACGTTCCAAAAGTGCGATGGCTTCTAATGGCTTAACATGCTTCGGAACGTACGACTTTTTTACGTTCAGGATGCTCAAATCAAAAAGAAATGCTGATATTTCTATCAGACACTCGGGTGAATAAAAGGTCTGATCGTCAGGGAAAAATACGTATCGTTTCCAATCAGGCCAATATTGAATACAACCAAGATATTCGCTTTGTCTGGTATTCTCAACCTGATAAAGCGGATGTCCATACGCGCCCTCTCCCGATTCTGTGATTTTAACTCGATTCATCGTCACTTTCCCCCTTGATTTATGTCTAAGTTTTTGTCTAAATTGTCCGATTTCTGGGTAATTTCCTTTCGTTCTTGTGCCTGAATCCTGACCTTTTCCCACGCCCTATCTGCTCGTAATTTACGCGCAAGAATCTGATTTGGTGAGGATTTGCTATTGACGGCGGGAGGCCATGCCTTTTTCCGTAGGGTTTGTACCGATTGCTCCCATGATTTGTAGACCGGGCAATCTGCACATGATGGGGTACAAACTACGTTTCCTACTCCATCACATGTAAAATTCGGTTCATCTAAAACATGAGATAGAACACCCGCTTCGTTTTTGGTCAAAAAGCTCATGTCACTTTCCTCCCGAGATCATGCTAACACGAACCCCATGACAACGCCGGTGGCCAGTCCCAGAATTATCAGCGCCACGCCTAACCATCCGTTCCCTGGCTCGTTCTTGAATGGGTCGTTCTGCTTGCATCCTTCACATGATCCGCCCACGCAGAGCCCATCGTAATATTTCCGGCAGGCCATTTTCAATGACCCCCTTCCAGTCCGATGGGCTTGACGCGCCAGACGCTCTCGGCGCGGTATGCCAGCAGGGATAATGTGGAGGTGGTCATTCCCACACGCTCCTAAGATAATCGTCGGGACTGTCGCAGACCTTCTGAACCCCAGAACTCTCACCTTGCTTGAATCCATCATCGAAGGCATCGCAGACCATAAGAACGACCTGTATCCAGATGTTCCTTGGGACGCAAATCTTATCTAAGCGGTCCCTGACATCCTTGGATAGATCAAGCATGCGTTCGGTCAATACAGGCAACTCAGTGTAAGGTGCGTCTGTGTAGAATGGGTCGGGGCATGAGTCGAAGGGGATCCTATCTCCAGCGGTGAAGTAGTCTCCAGCCATCAGACATACCCCCTAGAGGGTATTGCTGTTTCCTGATCCTGGTGTAGTAAAATTTTAACATCTAAAATCTTAATTTGATATTCGTTAAGGCATCCGGGGAATGAAATCCCAATGCTAAATGTGTGGATGATCCTAACTAATCGCGACCGTAGTTTGTATCTTATTCGAACCAAACTAACAATATCGTTTTCATATTCATCGGCTTTGGCACGAAAATCCCTAAGCGCCTCACTTATATCCTCATAAACTGAAGCACTATACCAGTTTATGAAATTCTTTGGGAATACCATGTATGCTGTTAGATAATCCATTAAAACTCCCCCAGGACCACTGCCAGCTGAGAATACCTGGCCGGCTGTGCCGTCTTGATGTATTTCATATAGCACGGCAAAGAGCAGAATGGCTGGTCGTCGGTGAAGGCGTAGATATCTTCATAATCGACCTTCCGCCGGCATGAGCCGCACTTTTGACGGTCACCAGGTCCCATCAGAACCCCTCCAGTATGGCTTGTTGTTTAGGGATGCTCATGGTCCCGCGTTTGTATTTCAGTACCCAATGATACCCACAGTCGCATTCGATGGCGATCTCGGTGTCCCGCTCCACAAGATAGGCAGTGTTCTCCCCGCATTCCGGGCATTGTTCGGTATCATCGTTGGGATTGCTTATTCTCATGCTCAATCGCCTCCGTTGCCGGGGTTGTTGCGGATCATGATCGTGCTCAGTTGATCGTGGTTGATCTGCCACGCTTTGCCGTTGATGTTCTTGAACACGCCGGCTTCGATGAGTACCCTCCAAAAGAATGACGATTGGCATCGGTCTGATGTTATCTTTTCCGAGCATAGAAGGTCCCATTTCGATTTGTTGATCACCTCGATGTTATCGAGATCGGTCCTCACCGCCTGAAGAGCCTCGTAGAGTTTTACCATTTTTATCAGTCTCCTTATCTCGCTCTCTATCTCCCTCTCTCGCTCCGCTCTCCTCGCACGCATTCTTGGAGATGGGTGCCTCAGAAACCCCCCTCTTTACTCCCCCCTTTACCCCCCTCTTACCAGCATGTCCACTAGACCACACTACCCACGGAAAGGGGTAAAGACGGGGTAATTTCCGGCTCAAATCGCCGGGGAAATCATCACAGTTCTGCTGTCCAGCATCGCTCCGAAATCCGGGTTTTGAAGGGTTTTTCCAAGGCTCCCCCTCCCAAATGCGAGAGGAGAGAGGAGCGAGGAGAGTGAGAGAGTGAGAGAGGATGGTTGATAGCAACCCATTCCGCACCTGTTCTTCCCATCAATGAATAGGAACCCCGGAGAGAGTGCAGAGGGTGCTCCGGGGGAAGGGGTTTGAGATCCAACGAGGGGGCGCGATGAACCATTAGGTCCGTCATTCAAAATCAGGTGGTAGGGAAGTTGGGAGAGACTCCGGACCTTCTCAGGGGTGGGTTCAAATGCGGGGTGGAACCCTAGATCGAGCTTGCGCGTCGACTCATTACCACACTTACGCCCCTTGCTCGTTGTGCGGGGCAGCATCACGGCACCCCCGCCAGATTATCTAAGTGGGAACTGTACCTTATGGCCTCTGCCAGTGTTTCCTCGGACATCCTCGGACGTCCTCTGGCCGTACCTTCGCCGGAGCGAGGGGAAGCCCCTCCTCCGTTGCGTACTTGAAATAACTGTTCAGAGCCCATCGATAGGTGTCCAAAGACCCCTGGCTCAGCAACCGGTTCGAGCACCAGCGTAGATACGCAGCTTCGCGTTCCTTCCACGGTGGCGCTCGGGGCAAACACTTCAAGCCTCCAGTTTTTGAATCTTGAGGTTGATGGCGTCCCTGATAAAATCAGAGATCGGGATCCCGCTCTTACGAATGGCTTGAGACTGCTCGGATAGAAGCCGGACAGTTATGGTGGTCCCGTAGATCTTCTTGCTCATTAGTTACTGTAATACAGTAGCCAACTATATAATGATTTTGTCTTACACTAAAGTATCGAATCTCAACTTCCCCCCAGAAGGAACACATAGATGAACACCCCGAAGGTGATCATGCAGATCATGAACGCCCCGATCATTACGATTGGGTCCTTATGCGACATCAGCTTGGCGGTGAACACTGGGGTCATTATGAATCCGACCACACCGATAAAGCCCATGCCCATCTCGAACCATTCCCAGTCACCCATGAATATGTCTCCGGTGGCCCCAGAACCATCATCACCAGCAGTAACATTCCTAGTGAGTGTGAACTCAAAGATGTATTGAGGTTCAGTGTAAACAACAAGGGTGTCATTTTCTACTATGGATTGGTAGAACATCCATGAATAATTACCAGCAATACCAACATCATAAGATCTTCCAGTGATATTGTAATATCCAGATTCCAGCACCGTTTCCCCATCCACTGTTTCGCTCCAGGAAGACGGTATCTGTGGAACGAAAACGCTCCATATGGGTGCTGCCGGACCCTCCATTTCATACTCGCAGAAACGGACTCCCGAGGTGGTTGTGTTATGCCGATAGAATTGAGCCAGAACCGATATTCCTACAACTGTGGTCTGGTTCTCGGTAAGGTAGTAAGAACCACCATTGCTGAACGTTGAGTTTGTTCCATCATCGAAAGTGAACGTCACAGTTAATATGTCGGTATCAGTTTCGTCGTAAGCGGCAACGTTTGGCGAAAAGCCCATCAGCCCTATGATAGCAACGATCGCTATGGCTAGAGTAGCCAGTACCGTTTCTTTCTTGATCAAGGTATCAGCTCCTTTATGATGTAGAACGCGATGAACGCGATACAGGCATAGATCGGAACGCTGATCAGGTAGTCCAGTATCCAGAACCCGGTGTCGATGCTGAATGTAAGCAGTCCAGTGAGCGCATTCCAAGCATTGCTAGCGCTCTCTGTCTCATCAATGAATGACTGGGCCATCGCTATCTCGAAGCCGAAACCAGACTCCATTATGGCTTTTGCGTTTTCTGAGGTCGTTCCTACTGGGAATAGGAAGTATATGTTCATACCACCTTTGAGGTCGATATGGACATTTGCTTTCACTCCCTCATCGGTTGTCTTGAGGTTCAACAGGACCCGCTCAAAGGAGATCCATTCCCATTCCTTGTCCCACCATCCCCATTGCTGATAACATAGGAATCCCTCGTCCGCGTTGACCATGTTTATATCATCGGTCTCAAAGTCGGTGTTCCCGCTTATCGGATACACGCGAACCCGTTGATCTGCGGTAGGATGGTAGAAATCGAAACGAGTACCATCGCATGCCGGTTCTCCAGTGAAAAGCGGCTCATTCACATAGGTTCCCCAATTGGTGGATTTGGTAACAGAATGAATATATCCGGTGTGGGCGCTATTATTCGTCCAAAAGGTCATGCTAGCCATTTCCTCCGGGGAGAAATGCCGCTTGATATAGTCATCGGAGTTGGGTGTATCTCCGGACTTGAACGCCGCGCTGGAATAGGCGTACATGAAGCTGAACAGTGCGCTGAACACGATCAAGAACACGATCGCCTTCATCACATTGCCGTCATCGGCCATGCTTAACCCCCTACCCACCTGGCCAACGTCTTGGCCATCATCGCGGCTACGATTAGGATGATTATAATGGCCACGGTCTCATCCAACCAGCCGATGGCGGTCTCCACGAACACCACCAAGGCGATGATCGCCAGCATTATCTCCGGTTTCTGTCTGGTCACCATCATCGGCAGGGCGCAGGTGAATATGAGCACCGCCGAGAGCAACAGCTGGGCCGCAATCTCATTGGTCCCGGCGAACAGAGCGTCATTTACCAGATCTGGAATCGTAGATATGTCGAAATCAGTCATAAAGCTCCTTCACCCCCGTTAGCATCAGGAACAGGCCAACGGCCACGGACAGGAACAGATAGATGATATGCACATCGTACAGGACGAACAGGCCACACAGGGTCCACGCGATGCCGGCAACTGCCTTTAACCGAGGCTCGGCGTAAGCCAGCAGGGTCATCATTCCAAGCATGCCGAGAGTTACAGCTATCAGATCTTCCATGTTACCTCCTTCCGGACCCGCGCGGCCAGGTATAGATGAGCGAAATACGCCAGGTGTCCCAGGCCAATCCCCGCCCCCACTAATCCAGCGATGGGCAGTTCACGCGCCAGGGTCGGTGACAGGAGCAGCCAGAACGCCCCTGCCACCATGTTCATTCTAAAGTCGTAAAGAGCGCCGAGGCTCATGGTGCCAAGGAGTCCTGCTGGAACCAGGACCTCGACCAGCATCTTAGCTCCTCCTCATGTAAAACACCAGCAGGATGAAGGCCACACCAGCGGCGATGAGTATGTAGAACAGCGCCTTGTTGATGTCCATGAAGGACGGTGTGTCTTTCCAATCCGGGGGAGAGTCCACATCGTTCACGGTGATGGTGAAGTTCTGATAGGCTACCGCGTGGCCGATGGTGATCCTGAGCACCACATCGAACGATCCGGCGCGGTTTGCGTATCCGTCCAAGGTATCAGTGTATTCATTAAGGTGAAGCCAGGTGGGTTTTACCAGGCACTTAAGGTCAGCGTCCTCAGGGTAATAATCAATATCATACCTGTAATTTTCGAACTTTTCCACGTTCAGGTCTGGGCTGGATATGAATCCTATTTCCTGGGAATAGATGGTAATGGTGTAGTTCTGATATGTGCTTCCTTCGGAATTGGTAGCCCTGAGAGATACCTGGAACGCTCCCGGGTCCCTTGGGTATCCACCAAGGTTCCAGTTGTTCTCATCCCACCAGCACCAATAGGGAATGGTCACAGCAGTGATCACGGCATCGTCTGGATACACATCGGCGTCATAGAAGTACCACTCCATCTCCCAGGCCACTATGTCCGGGGAAGTTGTGAACACTGGAGGGCTGGATAGCATCGAGAGCAACAGAACGCTGTCCACTACGGCGGTTATGGGTATCGTGAGGTTGCCGCTGGCGTCTGCGGTTATAGGATTATCCACACCGTCCCATTCGGCATTATAGACAGCCCCGGGCTGAACCCCCCCATACACTAAGATGCCGGAAACACCGACCCCTATAAAGTTAGCAACCAGAGTATGATCTGTATATGGCCTGAACGTGGTTACGTTCACTTCCAGGTCTCCATCGGCCCAGAAGGTCATGGAGAACTCCCCGGCGACGGTAGCCAAGGTCATGGTGTCGTTGGTGACCTCTATGTAGTAGGGGTCGTAGGTGTCCCAGAGCGTGACCTCGGTGTTGTTGAGTATAAACAGGATGGGAGTGTCTATCTCAACGCCCGAGCCGGGGTTCTCCGGCCACGCTGAGGCGGTTCCGGGGAATAGGAGCATAAATGCTACCATCACCCCAACCAATGCCCCCATGACCCCCTTTCCGTTCATTTGTCATCCTTCCTGTCACCTTTCTTGGTCTTAGATGCCCTTCCAGCTATCGAAGTTGTGGTTCCACTTGTAGTAGATCACATAATCATCCCCACTAACGGTCGCTGCGGTGACGGCGATCTTCTGATAGACAGCGTTGAAAGTGAACGCTGTGGTGGGGGCGCCGTTCTTCGTCATCAGGATGATCGAAGTAACCGCTGGAAGGTATCCAGGGACCCCGAACGAATCACCAACACCTATTGTGCCGGTATCTCCAGCACCAGTTCCGGTCCTTGTTGTCATGGTGACGGATGTGATCTTCAAGTAAGCGTATGCGGTCTCACCATTCCACCCGCTTGCCTGGGTGAATGTCTCGGTATGGCTGACACCATTCGCGTCGATACCAACTATAACCAAGGTAAATGCTGTTATCTGTGAATGTGTGATTGCCCACCGAATCGTTCTTGGGCAATCTGGCTGTTTGTCGATGGTATAAACGATTGGAGTGGCCGCTGAAAGGTCTTGTCCGGTACGGCAGAACGAACCAGTAGCCATTGAAACATTATACATCACCGATTGAACGTAATCCGAATCACCTGGGGATTCGTCGATCACATCACCGGAGACCACATAATAGTTCGACAAGCTGACCTGGAAGCAGCTGGAAGTCAAATATATCGCCCTGGACGCCCCGGTGGTGCTGAATGAGTCGAACACCGAATAACGGGCGTTTGCCATTCTGAGACCGTAGTTCGACGCGCCGCCCAATATCCTCATTGAGCTAAAACTGGAATACGCACCTGAATAATAGAGTTGGCTGCTGTCGCCGTTGGCGGCGTTGTTGTTCTCTACCCAAAGGCCGTCAACACTGGCGCCGTTGACGTAGTTCATATAGACCCCGGCCTTGGTGTTGGCCTCGGCGATGCACATGGTCATCACCGGCATCAGAACATTGTCCATGTAGAAGCCGCGCTCGGCGTTCCAAAGGGCATAGACGTTGTCCAAGCGAAGCATTGTTCCAGCCACGACCT
>Ga0302243_1001670_pt1 | contig 14566 bp, 13 predicted proteins | sample AAG_UR_Met_MG_FD_193514 | JGI IMG/M metagenome (GOLD analysis project Ga0302243, IMG submission 193514) | Enriched activated sludge microbial communities from anaerobic digester in WTTP, New Holstein, Wisconsin, United States - AAG_UR_Met | ecosystem: Engineered > Bioreactor > Anaerobic >... | reverse complement strand
ACTTTCAAAGCTGAAGCTCGGTTTAGAGTTAAAACGAAAGTATTCCCCGAAGTCACAAATTCTGAACAATTCCTACCCCACATTTCTGGAGCGGCTGAATATATATTTTTTCCGTGACCGTGGAATTCGTGAGTTTGTTGTAGCTCGGTTGCAAGTGTGCAGTTTTTTGTTTTAACTCACAATTTTTTAACTCGTAAACAAGTTATAACTCGGTTGCAAATGAAGATGTTTGTGGGATGTGTGTACCTGGAGGGCAAGTGAAAATTGTGAGTCAAAACAAGTAGAGGGGGGAGTTTTGACTCTAAACCGACCCTTTTGTGTTTGCAACTATATTCTGAGGTAACAGGAAATTTTCTTCGTTGCCTTCTACTTTCAAAGCTGAAGCTCGGTTTAGAGTTAAAACGAAAGTATTCCCCGAAGTCACAAATTCTGAACAATTCCTACCCCACATTTCTGGAGCGGCTGAATATATATTTTTTCCGTGACCGTGGAATTTGAGGGAATGTTGTAGTTCGGTTGTTCTTGTTTTAACTCACAATTTTTAGATTGGGAAACCATTTATAGTGCAGTTGGAATTGTAGAAGCAAGAGTGATGCTGATAATTGGGTAAACGAATGAAAATTGTGAGTCAAAACTTTCTCCAAGGTAAAAATTGTGAGTTAAAATAGAATATGCACCGGGGTTAAAACCCGTCGTTATCTAACTGCCATCACTACAGGATTTATCTTTTTATATAAGGTTTATGAATATTAAAACTATATAATATATGGAGTTACAGATATAATATTTTCTTCTTCCCCCTAAATTTTCCTAACTCCTACTAAATAAATATAATTCCATTTTCTTCCTTAATAGCATTGCTTACTCATTGCTTACCCATTGCTAATCCCATCCGTAATGGGTAAGCAATGCTTCAGCAATTCAAGCTGGGAAAAGCTCTGAAAACAATGGACTTTACTTAACCCCCAAACATCAACCCAACCTTTAGGATGGGTGGATGATGGGTTAAAATTAAGAACGGTGTAATAAATTGTGTAGCCGGAGCTCCGCAAAATCAAAAACTTTTTTTCTTGCGGAAGAACTGCGTCCTCCGGCTACATTTTTGCGGTTTATTCAGACAATAATTCTACATTTAAAAGCCCGGTTTGTAACAGAGGCATTCTGTTAATAATCCGATTTCCTTTAATAAACCAGGCGCCTCCACAGTATCTTTTTTCTTCTATGGTATTTTCCTCAACGCAATTGCAGACCATAACCGGTTTACCAAGTTTTTGATATTCATTTAGATAGAAGGGAAATTCTTCTTCGTCCCAATTTTTCTGAAAGTCATTCCTGCAGGGAAAACTCCTTGCCATAATATGTAAATAAAAATCCGGTTCTGCCTGGATAAGACAATTAAGTATTTCCGGTTCAAACAAATCCCCGCAGATTAAAACTCCGATTTTACCGTAAATAGTATCTGCAATCCCCGGAATATTTCCACAAGCATAGTCGTTTGAGGTAACTTCTGAAGGTAGCCAACCCCTGGATATTCTGTGATAATGAACGGCAATCTGACCAAATTTGTCAAACAAGACAAAGCTGTCATAAATACAACCCTTTTCTTTTTCCAAAAAGCCAAAACCGATTCCTATGGAGTATTGTATCGCTTTTTGCTGTAAGGATTTTACTTCAGAAGAATCCATTGCAAGGCAATTTTGGCTATCCTGAGTGTAGATTCCTGTAATGTTCAAGCCCCCTAAAGCGGCTTCAGGAAAAATAATCAGGTCGCTTTTGCGGGCAATTGCCTGATCAATATATGTATGCATTTCGGCAAGTGCTTTGTCTATATTTGCTACTACCGGAAATACACAGGCAGATATTTTCATTTTGTTGTTCTCCTTTTTTAGCGGAGGAACGGTGTCCTCCGGCTACACTTTGTTTTTGTTTTAGCTCACAATTTTTTAATCAGGAAATCAGTGCAAGCTCGATTGTAAAATTTCCCGAGGGGCTTACGCCACCTTCTACATCGTTGTTTCGCCCTGACGGGCTTTTGGTGAAAAAGAAAGGTAAAAAGAATAGAACTTCAGGGGCTTTCATTTTACGAGGGGCTAACGCCACCATCGCTATCATTGTGTCGCCCTTTGGGCTTTTAATGTATCTCAACCGTCTAAACCTTTTCAACTGTCTAAACCCTCTCAACCGTCTAAACTTTCTCAACCTTTTTTAATTTTCAATTCTCAATTTTAACCTATTTTCCTTGTAAATTTCATTTTTCCTTCTGTTCTTCATTCTCTTTTCTCTTTGTGAAAAAAACCTCAGAATTCAAGGTTGATAGTAACCGGACCTTCATTTACAAGTTCTATCTGCATTTTTGCGGCAAAAATACCTGTTTGGACATTAATATTGTTCTGTTTAAACAGATGCACAAATTCCTCATAGAGTTCTTTTGCTTTTTCCGGAGAAGCAGATTGGGTAAAATCGGGTCTGCGTCCCCTTTTACAATTAGCATAGAGGGTAAATTGAGAAATAACTAAAACCGAACCCTGAATATCTAAAACACTTTTATTCATTTTGTCATTTTCATCATTAAATATACGCAGTTCCAAACATTTCCGCACAGCAAGAGGTAAAATTTCAAAGGTATCGTTAGTGGCAAAACCGACAAAAATTAGAAGACCGTTCTCTATTTTGCCGACAATTTCGTTATCTACATAGCAGATTGCTTTACTAACTCTTTGCAGGGTAATACGCATCAGTCAATTTTAAAGCCATGCACTTCAAAGCAGCCGGTATCGTCAATCCAGATAGACCCTTCTTTAAAAGGAGGAATATAAATTCCAAGGCGTCCAAAACGGGCACCTGGTTTAATAAAACCGGCACTAATTGTAGCGCGTTCCCAGTCCTCGTTTACTTTGGCTTTTATTTTGAAACGATTGACAATTTTGCCATTTTCTTTAAAGACAATAAAGCGTAACTGTGGTCGTGGCGGATGAGGAGAATTAGTTTTAAAATAACATCTTAAATAATAACCCCCATAGCGACGCACATTAAATGGCTCACTTAAAATCAAAACAGAATTATCAGAAGCATCAATCCGCAGAGATGTTTTCCCTTCCAAAGTCACTTCCGGATCAATAACTACAGGGCTTTCCCTGGTCTCCTTGGGATTAAGAATAACCATCCAACCCTTTAAAGCTTCTTCTCCAATAGTGGAATAGGGACTGAAACTATTATTCTTAATCAGGTTTGGGCTATCTTTCACATCCCGTTCGGTGAAACTTAAAGTAGTAACTGTAGAACAGGAGCCGATAAAAATTAACAGCAAGACCAATAAGCAAGGACCAAATAAACGCTTAGTCATTTAATAAAACCCCTTTCGTTTAAATATTTTAGAACAACTCCCACGGCAATAGAATTTACTAATAAATTAGAACCTCCATAACTTATAAACGGTAACGGAATCCCCGTGGCTGGAACCAGACCAATATTCATTCCAATATTGATGAAGGTCTGAAACATAAGATAAGCCGAAATACCTGCCGTGGCAACTTTTCTTTCGCGCACCTTCAATTCTCCGAGATTATGAATAAGACGCAAGAAAAAAGCCACAAACAACAACAGTAAAAGCATACAACCGATAAAACCGAATTCTTCCCCCAACACGGAAAAAATAAAATCCGTATGATGTTCCGGTAAAAATTTCATATTCTTTTGCGTTCCTTTCAGCCAACCTTTGCCAAAAACAGAACCGCTACCAATAGCAATTTTGGCTTGAATAATTTGATAACCCGCTCCTAAAGGATCGCGCGTGGGGTCCATAAAAGTTAAAATCCGATTTTGTTGATAATCCTTCAATCCCATCCAAAACACAGGTGTTATCAAAGCTATAAAAACATTGATGATGCCCGAAACAGTAATCGCTACCCAGGAAAGATGGGATTTTAATAGTAAAATAACCAAAATCGCAATCCAAAAAGGAATGGCAGGCAACCAAACAGAACAGATCACACTTACAACAGGACTGATTATCAAAAGAATAAAATATAGCGGAACATCCGCTGCAATCAACATTGCAATTAGCGATGCCCAAAAAACAAGAGTTGTGCCAAAATCAGGTTCAAGAATAATAAGCAAAGCAGGCAATAGAGTTAACAAAAAGCCATAAAGTATCTGCTTGTATTCATTTAGATTCTCTTTGGAAATAACTTTGGCTACTAATAAAATAGTAAGTAATTTGGCACTTTCCGAGGGCTGAAGATTTATTCCTCCTAAAGAAAACCAACGGTGAGCTCCACTCACTGCAGGCGTGAAAAACACTAAAATTAAAGCCAGGATATTAAGAATATAAAGCGGTAAAATTAGAAGGTCAAAAATAGGCATCGGAAGGCGTAACAGCAAAAGAATTACTCCTAAAGAAAGGAATGCAAAGATAATTTGTTTCCACCAGTTGTTTTCTGTGTGTATCTGACCCCCGATAACCGTTGTAGAAGCACTGAAAATAATTAAACAGCCAAAAATAATCAACAGCAGTAAAAGAGTAAAAAGCACAAAATCAAACTTTTTTCGGTTAATGAACATTACTCTCTTCCTGGGGTTGGCTTACAGAAGGTTCCGTTTCCGGTGTTAAAAATCCGCTATCCTCTATTCCCTGTTCCTGTTCTTCTTCCTCAATTCCTTCGGCAGTTCTGAATTGAGGAGGCAAAGGTGCAACCTGTTTAATAATTTCCAGATTACCCATATAATAGTTAAAAATCTTAGCTGTTAGAGGAGCAGCCATAGCTCCGCCGCCACCTGCATTTTCCAAAAAAACGGTAACTACAATTTCCGGTTTATTTGTAACCAGATAGCCACAAAACCAGGCATGTGTTTTTCTGCCCATCACATTTTCTGCGGAACCGGTTTTACCGTATATTGTGGCTCCGTTAATTCTGGCATTAGCTCCTGTTCCACCTGGAGCATTTACAACAGACCATAAACCCTGTTGAATTGTTTTCAGGGTTTCCGGTTTCATAGGTAACTTCTTTTTTGTTAAAGGCATAACCTGTTCGCGGGTAAGGCGCCCCCTGCCTACAGTTTGTTTTAATAAATGTGGCTGAACCCATAAACCATTATTGGCTATAGCTCCATAAAAGGCATTTATCTGTAAAGGTGTTGTTAGCACTTCTCCCTGGCCAATTGCCAAATTAACTTTGTGTCCTATAATACCTTCCTGTTTGCCAAAGGTCTTTCTGTACCATTCGGTATTGGGAAAAAAACCCTGCCTTTCATTAGGCAAATCAATCCCTGTTCTTCCATACAAATGTGAATCGCGCACATAGTTATAAAAATCGTCCAAATTTATCTTCAACGACAAATCGTAAAAATATGTATCACAGGATACCCTTAAAGCGTCAACAATACTGGTACTACCATGCCCACTGCTATACCAGCAACGGAAAAAACGGTTGCCAACTTTAAGTCCTCCAGCACAAAAAGCCAAACGCGTTTCCGGTGTAACCAAACCCCTGTCCAAACCGATTCCTGCGGTTACAGGTTTAAAAACGGAACCCGGAGGATAAGTTCCGTAGATGATTCTATCCATCATTGGCTTTTCTGCACGATTCAGATATTCCCAGGTTTCGGGCGAAATTTTTTGCATAAAGAGATTAGGATCATAATCCGGCTTGCTAACATAAGCAAGAATACCTCCGCTGCGAATGTCGCTTACAACAATTGCTCCTTTCATTCCTTCGGGAAAAATACCGGCAACAAATTCCTGCAGATCATTATCAATAGTCAACACAAGAGAGAGCCCATTCAAGGGTTCTATATATCCCCCGTCTTCAAAAAGCTGTAAACTGCGTCCTTGAGCATCTACCTGAACAATTTCCCTGCCGTCTTTTCCGCGTAAAAGAACTTCGTAATAGCGTTCCAGACCTGTTTTTCCGATATAGCTATTGAGGGAATAATCCTCTTTCTGATAAAGTTCATATTCTTGCTCGTTAATCCTTCCTACATAACCGGTAAAGTGATTAGGATAAAGATAATTGCGGGTGGAGCCAATGCGAAAGGAAAGCTCCGGATAATAATTCAGTTCTTCACTTAAAGTCAGCACCGTTTCATAAGGGATATTATCTGCCAGCAAGATTTCTTCGTAGGTCTTAAACCTCTGTTTAAAGATGAGGTCTTTCAATTCACTTTCAGAAATGCCGAAATTGCGTTCCAGAAATTTGCTTAAATCAGGTAAATTCTTTATCTTGCCGCTTGTTAAATAGAGATTTTGAGAAGGCACATTTTGCACTATAGGTCTATATTTATGGTCATAAATTTCTCCCCGGGTGGCAGTTATTCTTCTAATACGGACAAAGTTGCTTTCCGCAATGCGTTGATATTTAGCTCCTTCAACAACCTGCAAACGAAAAAGAGATATAGCCAAAAGAAGAAAAAGAATTGCCAGAACAAGGGAAAAGGTTACAGTCGTTTGATTTTTAATCATTGCTGATGTTTAAACGGACTTTGCTTAAAAGCTGCAAACCCCAAAAAACAATTAAAGATAACAAAACATTATAGCCAAAACCAAGCAGTGATTTTGTTAAAAGCGGACTGGCAAAACTGAAAGTTACCCCGAAAACAAGCAATTGAATAATAGAGAAAAGCAGATTGACAATTCCAATAGTGAGCATCTTGGCTACAAAACTTTCCGTCTCAAAGGGCTTACGAAATTCATTGATAGCTAAAGCCAACAGACAAAATACAAAGGCATACAAGCCAAAAGTCATCGGATTTACCGAATCAAACATCAGTCCAATAATAAAAACCACAATCAAAGCAAGGTCTCGCGGACGAGTCCAAACCGTATAAATCAACCAAGGTAAAAGAATATTAGGAATAACATTCCAGATAGCTAAAGCAGGCATTACCAGAATTTGGAGATACAAAAAGAACAAACCCAGAATAAAACTCCAAATTCCTTTCCAAACCATTAGTTATCCACTCTACGCACGATGCAAAAAGGAGTTAATTCGTCACCCTGACCTTGAGGATTATCTTTCATTACTTTTTCCATAAAGTGTTTGCTGACATTTGGGCTACTGCCAATCATCCAACAACCACCAATATCATTAATATCCATAACGGCAAATTCATAGCCAAAACGGGAATGTAAGTCCTCACAGACCTCTTTGGGATGCACAGGACCTTTAATAACCATATCCGTGTAAGGTGGAACAGGAGAAGTAGTTGCAGCATCAATTAAAGCGGCTTGTATACCTGCAACTCTGTAAAAATCACCCTTCCTGCCCAAAAGTTTACCTATTGCTCCAATAAAAGCTGCCAAAAGAATTCTGAGAACACCTGTTTCTTCAATAGCGCATTGCATACTGGTTGGAGCTCCTAAACCAATGCCATAAGGAACTTTGGCAACAAAGCGACTAAGCAATTTTGCTAAAGGAGAAACTTTTATTTCGGCAACTGGAATAGCACGTCCCTGAGTAATAGCCAAAGGGCTTTCACTGATAGTTAAAATATCTCCTGGTTGCATTAAAGGCAAGGCATACTCTTTAATAACTTCACCAATATCATCCTGAGGAGTTAGGATTTTGGTTTTAACAGGAATGCGTTCAAACTTCACTCCTCCAATTGTGATAATGGGCTCTGTTTGTTTACTTTTACTCATTTTTAACTGCCTTTTTCAAGATAAAGATATGTTCCAGGTTTTCCACCAAAGTAAAGGGATTGATATCTGCACTGATAAATAAATTATCCTGCGATTCCCGAATGCGTTTTATTGTTCCAACGGGATAGGATTTGGGAAAAAGACGCGAAAGATTGGAAGTTACAATTGTATCACCAACTGCAATATCCGAACCAAGCTTAATTAAATTCATAGCAATTGAGCCACTAATATCCGCTTGTAAAATTCCCTGGACGGAAGTGCGGGAATCCATTACAGGCAATTGAAAACGGGGATTGGAAAAAGGAAGAACAATAGAATGGTCTGACGAAACCTGAATTATTTTACCCACAATACCATTAGCAGAAATAACTGGATCATCAATTTGAATTCCGGAGCCAATTCCTTTATCCACAATCAGATTAAGTTCCTGATATTGACCTGAAATGCCGATAATTTCTGCCTGCACCAAATCCGCTTCACCAATATCAAAAGCTATGGAAAAAGCACTTGTATACTGCTTCAATTCATTTTGCAGAGCTAAATTTTCCAGAGTGGTTTCTGCTAATCTTTTACGCAGGGAAAAAACCTCCTGTTTCAATTCCTGCCTGGTTTCCACTGCTTTCAAAGACCTTACAAACGGAAAGAAAACCGTATTACCCATCCAGCCGGCTTTTTTAAGGCGACTTTCATTGCTGCCAATTAGCATTAACAGCGAAAGGACTATTAAAATTAGGGGAACAAGGTTCTTCTTCAGCATCTTATATCCCTATTAAAATAGGGTATTATCTTTTTACTAAGCTTATCCTGAAGAGGAAAATTCGGGTTCAATCCTCAATTCTTTTAATAAGCACTTGACGGTAACGGTCTATATCATCCAAAACCTTTCCAGCACCTTTAACAACGCATTCTAAGGCATCAGGAACAACATGGACAGGTAAATCAACTGTCTTGCGTATTTTTTCATCCAGCCCTTTTAACAGAGCACCTCCACCGGTTAAAAATATTCCCCGTTCAGCAATATCGGCAGAAAGCTCGGGAGCAGTTCTTTCAAAGAGGCGTTTTATGGCATCAATAATTGTAGCTACTGTTTCAGAGATTGCTTCCCGAATTTCTTCAGAAGTTATCTTAATCGTTACGGGGTAACCGGATACAATATCTCTTCCGCGCACATCCATTGTTAATTCCTGTTTCAAAGGATAGGCACTGCCAATTGTGGTCTTAATTTTTTCTGCGGTCTGCACACCTACATAAAGATTACTTTTTTTCCGAAGATAGTTTATAATGTCGTTATCAATTTTATCTCCGCCTACCCGGATAGAATTTTGAACAACTATGTGCGATAAGGAAATAACGGCAATTTCACTAGTGCCACCTCCAATATCCATAATCATATTTCCGCAAGCCATATCTATTGGTAAGTCAGCACCAATAGCTGCAGCAATAGGTTCAGAAATTAAATGAACTTCACGCGAACCAGCATGCAAAGCACTGTCGCGCACAGCTCTTTTTTCTACTTCCGTTATTCCTGAAGGAACACAAACAATCACTCGGGGACGGACTAAAAGGCGTTTCTTTTGTGCCCTTAAAATAAGATTGCGTAACATCAGTTCTGTCACTTGAAAATCGGCAATTACACCATCTTTCAAAGGTTTGATAACTCTCACCTCATCCGGATTTTTACCCAGCATAAGTTTCGCCGGATTGCCTATAGCAATAATCTTTTTGTTGTCAGTTGAAACAGCAACTACCGAGGGTTCGTTGATCACAATTCCACCATTTTTCTTATAGACCAAAGTATTGGCTGTTCCCAAATCAATTGCAATGTCATTAGCCATCATTCCAAAAAAATCAAATACGGACATTCAAGACCTCTCTATTATCTGCTGGCAAGCAGGATGAATTTTAATAATAACAATTTTGCTATCTTATACCTTATTTTTTATTTAGTTGGCTATGTCAAGTAAAAACGGTTTGTTACCTCTCATAGATTTTACAGAAGTGGAATCTCACAGATTTCACTGATTTCACAAATTGGCAAGAAGAGCATACAGATTTTGCCGATTTAAGCAGATTTTTTTACAAAGAGAAAAGAGATTTTTTTGTAGCACCGAAAACACCTAATACACAGTGAAATATTCCAATATAACTTTCAGATTGAAAATGCATAAATATTTCTTATCTTCTCTGGATGCAGGAATGACAAAGAACTCTTCCTTCAAAATATGATATAATTTGCTCCCAGGCCTCTTGACCTCCAGATGCCCTTTTACTTCTCTCCACTAATTTTAGAATTCTTCCCCCATTTGCAATCGGTTTCATTCAAATAGATCGTTCCCCCTTTGTGGACTTGAATTTGGACATTATCTCCAATTTCAACTTCACCGAAGATATTCAGTTTGGCACCTTTTTTAACCGTTATTTTGCTGTTATCTTTAATGATCAATTTGCAGTCCGACTTAACGGTTACATCCGCTTTTTTCTCCAGGGTTATATTTCCTTGTAAGATAGCCAGATGGTTCATTTCTGCTTTCCCTTCTACTTTTTTGGGCAGGGTTGCGCACATTTGCAGTAGGCGTCCATCACCAGGATCAATACTAATTTCTGGTGTATTGGAATCCGAATAAAACAGCTCCTTAGAAAATGGGTCGTAAAGAGCTACATATTTTCCCAAAATTTCTTTAGCGCTGTTATCTATATTAAACTTAACAGTTTGAGGTGGTGCTGGCAGAAAATGGTCATCCAGTTTATCGGGAGGAACATTCAGCAAGCTATCGGAGCGAGTTGGGTTATTGACCATAGAAATATATTCCGTTCTGCGGTTGACCAACATAAAATAGGGATATTTTCCTTCTGCTTTAAAGAGACCGCATTGCACATAGCCATCGTAAAGATCAACATCATTTTGCACAAGTTTTTGAGGTAGAACTTCAATTGCCTTTACCATCACAGGTTTCAGTTGTTCAGGATTTTTATATCCGGTAGTTAGAATGGCATCTGCATCAAGCCATTCCCGGGGTTCAAGGTAATCAGCATAAAAAATTATTTTTTGATTTGCTTCTTTTAAGCCCTCCCAACCTGGGCGGAAGGTTACTTTTCCCGAGGGCGAAACATCTATAGTAGTAAATTCCTGGAAACCGAGTTTCATTACATTTTCTTCATAAATCCGGTTATAAATTCTGTAGGTTAAAATTCCATCTGCTCCATAGCATAGAGGCAAAAGCTGTAAACATTTCTGCATATATTTGGGAGGACGAAGTAAAGCCCAATAACCATTTTCGGCATCCGTATAATTCCATTCTCCGTATGACTGCGGACAGGGCATATATTTAGCTCCTGTTTTCATACAGAGTTCTTTATAATGTTTATATTGGTCTAACATATCATAATCCAGCCGTCTTTGAACTCCTCTTCTTTCTGTAGGGTTATTCCATTGCATCCATCCCCAGAGAGGATATATATCAAAAGCAATCAATTCGGGCTCCACTATTTTAGAATACAACCCGATATGATCATACATCATATTGTTCGGTTTAATAACATTTTTCCGGTGCAAAATGGAGCAGGTATAAAAGCCCGAACAACTGGGAGCAAAGGTTTTAAGGTCTTTGAAAATATCTTTTTCCAGTCGGCGAAAAGAACTGAATTGTCCTTGAGTGGGTTCATCGGTTAAATAGAAATACTTTATATTGTCATAACGGGAACAAAGATTATACATTCTGTTTCTGACAGCTTCAATCAGTTCCGTATCTGTCTTCTGGCGTTTATACATTGTATCTTCAAACTCCACATAATCAAGCTCTAAAATGCCTTTCCCGTTCCAATAAATCTGAGGATTGAGGTTAATCAGCAAATATTTCCATATTATATTGCTATCTAAAAGCCCTGCATAATAAAGGTCTTGCAGAGATATTTTAAGCACAATTTCCTTATGTTGCCAAACAGAATTGCCTTCCTGATCTTTAGTGATTAAGGGAAGTTTATTATATTCGCCTACAGTAAGATAAGAAACCGTGCCATATCTGGAATTATAAGTATTATAATGGCGCACCTGACATTCTTTATTTGCCTTATCAAAGCCGTTGAAAGAAAATCGCATCAGTTCCGTATTAGGATCATCAGGTATATTTGAACATTTAAATGCAATAGTAATATATAAAGTATCATCGCCTGCCGGATTATCTTTAATATCCCCTTTCCTGCCATCAATCATTTCACGCTGTATGAATCTGAATTCATTACCTATATTATATTTTGTATAACCCTTTTCCTGCCACCGGAATTCCAGTTTGTTAAAGGCATAACCTGGCTGTCCGTTTTTTAATTGCAAAAGATATTTTCCGGAAGCAAGCTCATTAAAAACAGGAGTGCCTGTAGTGTAAGAATTGTTATAAAAATACATATCATCCAGCAGATTTTCTCTAAAAGTGGAATCATATTCTGCTTCAAAACGCCAGTAATTAGCTATGGAAAATGCTTCTGAACCGTATTCCGGATTTTTACTTCCTTCCGTAAATGCCATATCATAAAGCAAAACATCCAACTTATGTTTATCCATTGCCTTTAGTAAAAGGTCAGACCTTTGAGGAAAATCACCCGGCAAAAAAGTTATCACAGAAGCATTATAATATGCCGTTTGCATTGAATCAAGCAAAGTATAATAGAAATCGGGAATATTCTGAAAGCATCTAAAATAGGAATAATTCGCCAGTAAATACTTATCGGAATGCTTACCGTAAATCGGACTGAGCATTATTAACACAAGGGCAAAAATCAAAAATCTTATGCGTCGCATTTCAACCTCGCTAATAGCTTATTATTTATCTGTTTTTCAAACACATAAACATCTTATACAGGATACATATTTAAGGAATAACTGTCAAGAGATTATTCTGCGTTCTATTATTCTCGTTCGGAATCTCTCCTTCTCATTCTTAATTCTGAATTATTTCTCTTTTCTCTTTGTGAAACCAATTCTCTTTTTTAGGCAGGATATCCAAGTTTGCGGAAAAGTTGGGAAACGCTTATCAGTTCAATTCCCATATTATCTATCTGTTTCAGGAATTTTTGTAAAGCGTTTAGTTTATCGCGATTATGGCAATGGGTAATAATTACAACCGGCTCATTTCTGCCCTTGTATTTTGCTAAACCCTCAATTTTATTGATAATTGTAGCATCGCTATTATCCGGAACATCCAGAAAGATATCTCTTTTGGCTATTTTCACTCCCAGGTTCTTGCCAGCGGTAAAAGCTGCGCTTTTATTAGTTGTAGCGCTATCCAGAAAATATAAACCAAGATTATCCAGTTCTTCCAAAATAATATTCATTGTAGCAAGATCGGAAGTAACCTCACTGCCCATATGATTATTGGCAGCAACAGCATTAGGAATTTGAACATAAAAATCCTGTAATAAATCGGAAATAGCATATTTATCCATCCCTGTCCGGATATATCTTTTCCCAGGATTAACTTGATGATCAAGTGCCTGCATTGGAATATGAATCAATGTTTCGTGATTTGTTTTCTCTGCTAAACGAGCAACTGTTTGCGTATATGGCAAATCTGGAAGAATAGAAAAGGCAATTTCTTTCGGGAGAACGGAAAAATCATCCAATAACTGACCTGCATTTTGGCCAAAATCATCAATAATAATGACAACTGGAGGCATAGCATCTGTCTTAGACCAGGTATATTTATAGGACTCAATAGCTGTCATATCCGGGGTGGAAACGGATTTGCTCTCTTTTTTTTCTTCCGTTTTTTCCATCTGTTCAGATTCAACTTTATCTTCCGGAATTTCGGTTTCCGTTTTTTTTGTGCAACTGACCAAAAGTAAGCCCACGAGCAAATATATGATTAGGATTGTCTTTTCCATTTTATTTTATCTCCGGTTTTAATATTAAATTTCTTCACTATTCCGGCGTTCACTTCCAAAACATACTTATGCAGAGAACTGGGTGTGATTCTATTTTCACTGAAAGGAATTGCCTTTTCATAGATATAATTGATAGTGCCATCGGAAGCTATAAACAGGATATCTAAAGGCAGATAAGTATCCTGCATCCAAAAATCATAGATATCAGGAAATTCAAAAATAAACAGCATAGCTTGATTTTCAGCCATTGTTTCACGATATTTTAAGCCCCGCATCAGTTCTTCTTCTTTTTCGGCAATTTCTATGGCAAAAGTGGCTTTTGTAATTCCTTCGGGAGAAATTATTTCCAAAGTTCCATCCTGCCGAAATTCATATTTGGGTGTTGGCTCAGGAGTTGGTGATGCAGTTTTTTTACAGCTGAACAGAAAACAAATCCCGATCAGCCCTAAAACAATAAGAATTCGCTTGGGCATAAATGCCTTTCTTATTTGGCAAGCAACATTTTACGGGTTTGTTGATAATCAGGAGTACTTAAACGATATAAATATACTCCGGAGCTAACTTCTTTTCCTGTATCATCCAAGCCGTTCCAGACAAAACTGTGTTTTCCTGAGGGCAGAATACCGGAAACCAAATGACGCACAAGCTGTCCTTTAAGATTATAAATATTCAACGCGACCGGGGTATTATTTTTTGCCAGCATAAAGGACAAAGTCGTTTCCGGATTGAAAGGATTAGGACTATTGGGCAAAAGATAAGTTACTGTTTCAGGAGCATTAGGATCATCTGTTGCATTACCGGTATTTACAAATTGCGAACCTGGCACTCCGTTTACTGTATAATAGAGAGTAAAATCCTCAGGATTAGGTTCCAAAGTTATATATAATGATTGCTGATCAATTTCATAACCTGCATAACCGTAAGTGCCAGTTTCATAATTTATTGCCTGCACAAATGGCTGGTTGGTGTAAATTCCCAAATGATGAACCTGATTGATATAATTGGGTGCTACAGAAACAGTTAGGGACTTCAGTTCATCTATATTGCTGAAATTCA
>Ga0302243_1001658_pt1 | contig 14657 bp, 11 predicted proteins | sample AAG_UR_Met_MG_FD_193514 | JGI IMG/M metagenome (GOLD analysis project Ga0302243, IMG submission 193514) | Enriched activated sludge microbial communities from anaerobic digester in WTTP, New Holstein, Wisconsin, United States - AAG_UR_Met | ecosystem: Engineered > Bioreactor > Anaerobic >... | reverse complement strand
GGGGTTTAAGGATAGTGGAGGTCCCAATCTCGGTGCGGTACGATGTACCGAACGGCCATAAGCAGAACCCGGTCAAGCACGGGTTTACCGTTTTCAACCGGATGATGAGCTACATCGGGTTTAAAAGACCCATGATTCTGTTTGGGATTCCCGGAATAATCATATTCATCTTGGGGACCTTTTTATCCTTCGCAACCTTCGTCCAGTTCAAGGTCATATTCCAGTGGACATTGATAACCCAAGGCATAGCTGGGGTATCATTCTTTGGGGTCGGCCTATTCCTTATGTTCGCAGCCCTGATCCTAAACTCGCTCGGAGTATTGATTCAGACCATCACAAACAATCTGAGAAAGGACTGATCGTTGACCTCGTACGGAGGAGGGTCCTATATTTCCAAAGGGCTATCATGATCCTCTTTTTCTCTTATAGGTCACGATCCCGATCGATAAAACGAACGAAGCTCCAAGTATTGCTATCAGCCCATAGAGCACATTGAGACCGAGATCGTCATACTGATAGATCGAGGGGCCTAAGGGATTAGTGACCGGGTCCACAGGCGGAATGTAGTAGTAGCTGGTCAATCCGGCCGAATAGGGAATCCCATAGGTATCGTTGACCTGATGTGTGATACTATCAATATCCGTATACGTCAAGGATGCGGTATCTCTTACGTTCAGGGGATAGATATAATTATACTGGGTGTTCCAAGATGATATGAACAGTAAGGTGTCCGTATCATTTTCATTGAAGCTGTAAACCAGGTTCTTATTGGGGATATGCAGACCACCGAAGATAGGGAACCTGTGCCAATCAGCGGTGATGGCCTCATTACCCCGGTGCTCCGGTAAAGCCGCCCATTTAGCAGCGATCACATCCGAGTCCGAATAAATGGACCAACTCACTGAATCATCTACTGCGAAGGAGGTGTTGTAATCTCCGGCCAGAGAGAACGCAGCGCTGGTGTTGGTGAACAATATCGCTGAAACAAGGACAATTGCTGCGACGAAACTAGCCTTGCTCAAACGATCACTGATTCCGGCCATCCCCTTCTTTCGGAAATTGATTATTTCTCTGATGTACGAAATAAGGCCAGTTATCCCTATAAGCAGAAAGCCGCTAAGGAATATCAAAGAATAATGAAAGAGGCGACCGTAATAGAACATCGATGAGAAGTAGGGGACGGTGTAGCCCATTACGATCAGGACCCCACCGACCAATCCCAGAGCTAGGAAATCCCGATGCGCGCTCTTTCGGATTCCATTGACGTTCATGATAGAATATATTACACCCATTATGCAGAGCAGCTGCACCACGATGAAGAGCAGTTTAGGTGTATTGTGCAGTAGAGAGCCCTGATCTATCAAGATGTACTCCAGCATGTCAAGGCTTTGCAGGTTGAATTGGCCCGGCAGTAGTGTTGCTGAGCCGGCCTGGCTGACCGCATTTCCTCCGCGGACGAAGAATGACAACATCACCCCCGAGGCAGCGTACGTGTACCAGACGAGAAAGAAAGCGCCACTGATCACCAGCAAGTCAAGCGAAACGACCTTTTTACGTAGCTGTTCCAGGGAGAATAACTTAAGGCCAGAACCCAGAAAGGTTACGGTCCTCATATACCAGGGCTTGTCTAGATTGGCTCTCCACCCATCCGCCAGGCTGAAGAACATTGAGAAGATGATCATCAAACCGAACACGCCCAGGGTCAGGAAGGCGATGGCGTAGTGCGACACCATCACGCCCAACAGGAAGATCAATGATAAGGTTCGTTTTTTGGAACGGGATAGGTCAGTTCCGAACATGACTAAAAGCAAGGCTACCAGGAATATCTCCGCCATCTCCTGCTTGGCCAATTGGATCATAAGACCATAGAACTCGACCATGCCCATGAAAACAAACGCGGCCACGATCCCGGCGTGAATGCCGAACTGGTCTTTCACTATCAGGTAGATGGCCACAGGTACGAAGGCATAGAGAAGAGGATAGACCAGCTTGAAGATCATTATGACGTCTATCTCGGTCATGTTGAACAGGATCGGAATAAAGATCACTATGGCCATCGAGGTGTTGGCCCCCGCTCCGACAAGGACAGCGCTGCTTTCCGCGTAGTTCCAATAACCTTTGGCGATCGTGTACGTCGCTCCTGTGAATTCAGAGAACACGTCATAGCCCATCAGGTAGTTCGTTAGCAGGGAACGATGGAACAGCAAAGCTAAACCAATCGATAGGATGAGCAGCTCGTAACGCTTTACCTTCGCAGACAAGAATGCGAAAGGTGTCAGACACAGGGCTAACAGGAGGTATTGTAATATCTGGCGGTCACCGTCATAACCAGCCACCATCGCCCCGATCGTCGCCAAGATCGGTAGGAACGCTGCCAGTGCCCAGGTCAGTAAGGTGCTGATCTCGATCTCGTGATTAGCTACAACAGCCTGGTAGTCTCGGTCCCGGTGATGGACGAGGGCTAAAAGCATCAAGGTCGTGATGATGTAACCAACATTGATCGGTCCGAAAGTCAGGGGCTTTTCTATCACGCTCAGGTAGTGAAGGCCATTGAGGCCAAAGCCTAGCACGAACAGTGCCGCTATCCCAAGCACGATTGATAGGATCAGCGATTTCCAATAACCAAGGTCATGAATGCGAAAGATCCTCAGCAAGCAAGCGCCAGGGATCAATATTATGAAAAAGACCAGGATGTAGCCGAGAAGGTCTAGAAGCAGCCCGTTATCCATCCACGCCCTGGCCAAGACGAACATGGTAAGGAAAATGACAAAGCTGGCTCCGATAAGCAAGAACCTTCGTAATGGCCAATCGTTCAAGAAACGCCAATTCCCGCTCCCCCTTTCGGCTTCATCCATTGCAAATTCCTTACTCCAGCAGATATGCCAGATTCTGCACAATCTCCCTGTTATTATTTATCAATAGCGTTAGGCCGGGTTATCTTCCAGTGCAGGGATATCGAATACATGTGGGTTCTAATAATCAATAAATAGACAAAATATTGTGTACGAATCGAATGCGTGGAACTCAATTGAGCAAAGAGTTGCATCTATTTTCAATGCCGATCTTAGCGATAGTCTATTTGGTCCTTTATTTCCTTTCATACAACAATCTTCTTCTGGTCCTGATACCGATAATTGTCGGTATAGCTCCGGGATACGCTATAACGAAAATGGTCGATCTGAAGAAGTTCGATGTGATTGAGTTCTATGCCATCATGGTGCTCATCAGCACGGCGATCGGTGGGACGATATACACCGTGTTCCGCTTAGTATTCCATGTTCACGACATCCAGACCACTGGCATGGCCTGCGGCATCATTGTTCTCATTCTTTCGATCATCCCGATCGTAATGAGGAACGAAAGCCAGCCCCTCTCTCGGGAGGGAGGTCTTTCCATTTCAAGAAAGAAGTTGTCCATGCCCCAGAAGATCGTCGCGGTCGTATGCGTAGCCGTCATGATCTTGGCGGCGGCGGGTTCTTCATATTTGTTAATGAACAAGGAGACCGCCGGGTTCACCGAGTACTACATACTCAGCGATGGAGGGTCGGCAAAGGACATACCACGCAATTATTCCGTCGGGCAAGGTCAGAACATCATCATGGGCATCGTGAATCACGAGCAGAAAAGGGTGAACTATACCGTCGAGGTTTGGCTGGTCAACTTTACCCTGATCAATATGGCGGTGAATGTGACCGAGATGTACTTCTATGACCGGTTCAATCTTACTCTGGACAACGTTGATGTGGAGGTCGAGGGTCCTTGGGAGCCGCAATGGGAATCCTATTACGACCTGAACTTCAGTGTGAGCGGGGATTTCTATATCTATTTCATGTTGTTCAAGGACACGGCGGAGGAACTTCCCGAGCCCTATCCCATGGACCCGGTCAAGGACTATTCGAAGACAAACGCAAGCTGGAGGATCGTCCTCTGCGTAAACAGTCAAATCCAACATCTGCGCATGCCTGTCGCGATCAACTAGTGAGACCATGCTGGCCGCCTCGCCTCTTCCTCTATTGTTGAGGGTCAGAAGGTCTCTTCAAATTGTCCTATCTCCCTTCTGAGAGTGGTAACAAGGCTTTATAGGAACAATCGAATCCTCGTCCGAATCTCTTTGATCGGTCGCAAGTCCTATTTGTTGTTGGTTGGCACCATGCTGTCAGCTCTCGCCAATTTCATAGGTGTATATTTCCTGACCAATTACCTGGGTCCATCGGAGTACGGGGCGCTGGTGTGGGCCATCGCCATAATGACTTCCCTCAACGTGGTGGCGGACCTCGGCTTCGATTCCGCGCATATAAAGAGAATCTCGGAGGGTAAGGACCAAGAGGACCGCCTAGCCACTTACATAGCGGTCAAGGCTGTCCTTATCTTCTCAATGGCATCGATAGCCACTTCCCTCCTCTTCATCTGGCCATATCTGGGAGGCGAAGGTCTCTCCGAGGGGACGGCCGCCCTCCTTATGATATTCACGGTCTACTTCATCCTCTACGATCTGGCGTCGATTTTCTCCTGCACGTTCATGGCAAGGGAGGAGGTGGCCCGATATGCGATCATAATACTGGCGGACCCCATGGTTCGTGTGCCCTTGACCGTATATCTGGCGGTCAATCACGCTTCTTTGACCGAGGTGGGATTGGCATATGTATGCGGTTCGTTGGCCATGCTAGTCATGGCGCTAGCTGTGTTCTTCAGAAGCAAGTTGAAGATAGGCAGTCCAAACTGCTTCAAGGACTATTTCTCCTTCGCCATCCCAATTTCCACGATCGCCATTATCACCATTCTATCCACGAACCTTGATAAGGTCATCATCGGCATGTTCGATGCCTCTAAGGCAGTAGGCTTCTACGCCTCGGCCTTCACTCTAATGCTGATGGTCAGCGCCATAGGTAGCGCTGTGGCCAATGTCACCTTTCCCGCCTTCTCCCGTCTCATCAGCGAAGGGCGGAGGGAGACCATACGTGACAGCACCTACCTGGCGGAAAGGTTCATCGCCCTAGTGGTCGCTCCCATCATAGCATTCTGTCTGATATTCCCTGAACTCATACTGACCACTCTTTTCGGGGATAGTTTCGCAGAAGCCGCGCCTGCCCTGCGACTTCTCTCGTTGGCTTTCTACATCAACATGCTAAATGGGGTTTATGTCTCGCAGATTTATTCTTTCAACCTTCCGAAAATTGCAGCCAAGATAAGTGTCGCCTGGTTCTCGCTGGACATGGTCCTTGTGCTCTTTCTGGTTCCGAGTATGTTCATGGGACTATCCTTCATTGGGGCTGCTATCGCCTACACGGTGTCGGTTTGTCTTAGCTCCGTAATGACCAGACTGGTAACCCGAAAGCTCAGTGGGACCAGTATCAACCGGAAGGTCATCCCCATAACATGTGCCTCCCTGGTCGCTGCAGCGATCATGCTTCTGGTCCATCATTTTATTCCTCTAGCCGGTCTGCTCGGGTTGCTGGTTTACGGGGCATCCCTGCCACTGGTCTACATCGTCCTTGTTTACGGTACTGGCATCATGTCCAAGGACGACATTAAATATCTTCTCGATGTGGTAAACCCGTTCAAGTTGCTTGGATATATGCGCAGCGAGGTCAGGAAGTAAGCGCACCGCTCCTCTATTGGTTTTTATTTCAGTAAGCAGTTCCGTGTTCGTGGCGACGAACAAGGTCTCCGTGATCATTGTATGTTACAACGTCGAGCCTTACCTTAGGAGGTGTTTGGACTCCGTGATGGCCCAGAGCTTGGAGGACATGGAGGTGCTTGTGGTGGTCACCCCATCGCCGGATGGAACTGAAAACATCGCCAGGTCATACGAGTCGTCCCATCCAGGAAAGGTCCGGGTCATTATCAGTGAGGGAAAGGGACTGGGGATGGCTCGAAACATGGGGCTCGACCATGCCTCGGGCGACTTCATCGGGTTCGTGGATTCCGACGACTGGATAGAGAGGGACATGTTCCAACGGATGCACGATTCGGCCGTGAGCGAGGGAGCTGATCTAACCATATGCGATTACTGGTGCGATGTCCAGGTCCCTTCTGACGTTCCAACCACCCGGAAAATCCTATCCTTAGCCTCTTCATTGGCCAGGAAGAGGCTGGTCTACCATGGATTGACGGACCATGGTTACGGGGACACAAGGTCCAATGCCATAATGAGCGGGACCACAGCGGTCTGGAACAAGCTTTTCAGTCGAAACCTGTTGAAAGGAAAAGGCTTCTATCCAGATATCGTACCAGAGGATTATGGATTAACGATATCGTGTATATGCGATGCGAAAAGGATAGTCTCGGTCAGAGCCCCCCTCTATCATTACCAGATAAGGGAAGACTCCACCCTTGGCGATATGCGTTTCTTCAAACAGGACCCTTATCAGCTCTTCAGCTCGATCGCCCGGGCCAGGGATAATGTTCTGAACGGCCACACCGATATCTTGCCCGCCTTCGACGACCGGGCGACCCTAGGATTGTTCAACTGGAACATCGACCATATACACCACATAAGTGACAAGGGTGCCAGGAGGGAGAAGGCAGAACGCTGGGCACGACTTCTAAATGACACCCTACCTGGTTGGCGCGACCGGCAACCTGTTCGGGACTGGTCGGTAGGCCTAACCTCCCTGGAGCACCTGGCCGATTGCTATGAACAGGAACGTTTCGACGAATCCTACGACGACCTGATCGACAAGGTCACCAGCCCGCCATATGCCCTGGTCATTTCTCTTTTAAGGTCCCTTCGAAAGTTGTCCAAGATCTGAGTATGTTGACCCTGAAAATTAATATCGAACAATCGGATATCCCGCCAAATCATGTCCGTAATCACATTCATCGATCGATTGGTGATCAAAGCTTACCGTCGATTGGTCATCCCCAAATGGACCAATATCGGTCATGGTGTGTTCATCGGAAGAGGCGTCCGATTCGATCACATTCTGCACGGCGCCCTCATATCCATAGGTGATGGCGCTTACATCACCTCTGGGGTAACCATATTGTGCCACGATGCCTCTGGGGTTCAGAGACTCGGGTTCTTCAAGGCCGCCCCAGTGATCATCGGGAGGAATGTCTTCATCGGAGTCAACGCCATAATCATGCCCGGTGTGAAGATCGGGAACGATGCTATCGTGGGAGCGGGATCCGTGGTCACCCGTGACATACCGGAGGGGACGGTAGTGGCCGGGGTACCGGCCCGCGAGGTGCAGCAGGTGGAGGACCTGATAAACAGGAGGGTCGAGATGGGGGATAGCTTTACGACCGTTCCATTCTCACGATGCCGGAAGTTCCTAATGGATAAGGAGACCAAAGAGCTCATCCAGAAAGCCTACGACGATAATGGATTCATAATCAAGGGTTGGTGAGGGCTCGTTGTCGACCATCCATCTCGGTCCCAAGATGGCCGTTCGCGGCGAAGTGGGAAATTGGTGGGAGGTACTATGTGCCCATGGTAGAGGGATGCGCAGATGAAGATTTGCATGGTCTTGTCCACTCCTTTTCCGCCCTGCGACGGAATAGGATATCATGTCTATTCCTTGAGTAAGGAGTTGATGAGCTCCGGCCATGAGGTCACTGTCATTACCCGGGGGGCGGGCGGGGTTTTTAGCAGTGAGGAGTTCGAAGGCATCGGTATTCTCAGGGTTCCTTATCTGCCCATCTACCCACTTCACGTGTGGATGCACGGGATATGGGCAGACCGGTACGTCCATTCATTGCTGGACGAATGCGACATTGTCCATTACCACGTCCCTCTAGTGCCTCTGCTGGACCACCGTGCACCGGCAGTGGTGACGGTCCATTCCTCAATGATAGAGGAGATCGACCAGACGGAGAGCAGGTTCCGCATCCGTAAGCTAATATTGCAGGGAATGACCCGGACCTTCACAAGATGGTATATGGGCAGGATCCTTATGAACACAGACCGGACCATAGCTGTCTCCACGTCGGTCCAGGAGGAGCTCGGTAGGCATTTCAAGGTCTTCGAGAACATCGAAGTCATACCGAACGGGGTCGACACCGACTTCTTCATCCCATCCACTAAAGGTTCGGATAAGGATTACATCCTGTATGTGGGGCGGTTATCCTACCGCAAGGGGCTCCTAGAGCTCATGGATGCCTTCGAACGTCTGGCCAAGTCCAATGATGTGGACCTGGTCCTGTGTGGTCAAGGCCCACTAAAGCCAGTCTTGGAGGAGATAGCTAAGAAGAAAGGCCTTCAGGAACGGGTCCTTTTCACAGGTTTCGTGAGCCGTCAGGAGCTTCTTTCCCTCTATCAGCACGCCCGGGCCTTCGTCGCCGCTTCCAGCTACGAGACCGGTCCCCTGACCGTATTGGAAGCCATGAGCTGCGGGACCCCGGTGCTGGTGACCCGGGTGGGCATAATGCCCGACGTCATCAAGGACGGTGAGAACGGGCGATTCGTGGACATCGGTGATGCATTGGACCTCTCCAATACCTTGGCTGAGGTCCTTTCCGACCGTGAAGGGGCTTCGGTTTTGGGGGCGAACGCTCGAGCCACCATGCTGAAGGGTAATCAATGGCAGGGCATCGCCGCCCGGATAGGTATGTTGTACGAGAGCGTGGCCTACGATGGCCGGCCTTGAGATCCCAGGATCTCGTAAGCTTTAGCTATGTCCTCCCACGAATAGTTGGCCAAGACCCGTTCTCTGGCCTGTTCCGCCAAAGGTAGAAACTCGCCCGGCCTTTTTTCTACATCCGATATGGTCCTGGCCAAGGATTCAACGGAATCGAAGTAGAGTCCCTTGTCTTCCAATACCTCCCGGTTGAATCCGTTGTCATGCGCTAGGATGACAAGATCTGAGGCCATTGCCTCCAGGAGGGAAGGGTTCGTCCCTCCGACACTATGGCCATGAATATAGGCGAAGCAGTTCTGCCGGAGATAGGTCAGGTATCGTTGGTCATAGACATGTCCCAAGAATACCACGTTTTTGGATTGGGAGCGCACCTCCCTTCCATACTCTTCGTTGGTGAAGTTCCCGACGATCACCAATGGACGCCCGGTAACGGCCTTTTCGTACGCCTGCACGATGGTATGTATGTTGTTCTCCGGCTCTAGTCTAGCGATGACCAACCAATAGCTCTTCTCGAACAGGCCGTGGGCGGCCATCTTCTCATCGATACCCCGATCCGCGGTCACCCTCTCCTGGGGATGCACACCGTACGCTATGTATACCGACCTCTCCCTCGATCCTTCCGGCACATGTTCCATGAGCTGGCGGCTATCGACGATGATCCCATTGGCGAATATTGAGCAAACGTGAAAGGTCATTCTAAGGACCCATTTCTCCAATTTGGAGAACTTGTCCCGGCGCCACTCCATCCCGTCGATGTTCACAAAGACCTTTCTTCCTCGCAGCCTGGGGAAAAGTATGCATGGCGCTCCCAACGTTCCAAGAAGAACGATCTCGTCCGCATAGGATGGCGCGGTAAGCAGGAAAAAGGTGTCATAGACCGTCTCGAACACCTTGCGGGCCGTATAATTCACCGGGGGTCTTATGGGGAAATATTTCAGACGGGCGCCTTCATACTCCTCTCCTAGCACATGATCGTCGATCTCACAAGTGCAATACACCTGTGTTCCAAGCCGTTGGAGAATGGGCGCCACCTCCTTGACGAAGGTCTCGAACCCGCCATAATTGCCTATTCCACGGGCTCCAATAAATGCCAGGGACCGTTTGCTGACCATGAGCACACTCGTTACTGGCGAATCTGTGATTTACTCCATATACCTAACTATGAATGAAGAAATCCCGATAAGCAGAGCAAGTCCTACGGTACATGTTGGAACCTCGAGATGGTATGTATTGACTGAATGTAAAAAGATCCACCTGGAGTTGGGAGGTCGTCCTAACCCACAAGCTCCAAGACAAACGGTTTGAGGTCAGATTCCATGCTCCGGAATATGAGGATGATTACATCCCAGGAAAAAAAGCTGCCGCATCAGTATAAATATTGATGACAATATTCAATGAAGTCAATCCGAGCGTTGCAATCATGATCAGGATTCCAGTTTATAGGCCCACGCTGTCCGGGAACGAAAGCATCTATGTGCAGGAGTGCATGAATAGTGGATGGATATCATCGAAGGGCAAGTTCGTGGACCTTTTCGAAAAGAAGTTCTCTGATTACCTCGGGATGAGGCATAGCGTATCGATTTGCAACGGAACAGCCGCCCTGCATGTCGCGCTCCTGGCTTTGGGGATAGGACCGGGCGACGAGGTGATTGTTCCAACGCTCACCTATGTAGCTTCCGTCAACGCCATAAAGTATGTGGGTGCCCGTCCAGTTTTCGTGGATTCCGAACCGGACTCCTGGCAGATTGATCCCGAAGAAATTCGAAGAAAGCTTACCGATAGGACCAAGGCCATACTGGTCGTCCATCTGTACGGACACCCTTGTGATATGGATCAAATCATGGAAATCGCTGAAGAACGCGGCATCAGGGTGATCGAGGATTGTGCAGAAGCGTTCGGCAGCCGGTACAAAGGACGCCTGTGCGGAACGTTCGGGGACGTGTCCACGTTCAGTTTCTACGGTAATAAGACCATCACCACCGGCGAAGGAGGAATGGTGGTCTCCAATGATGACGATATCGCCGATATGGCGGTCAGGTTTCACGGTCAGGGTTTGGCCAAGGACAGGGAGTATTGGCACGACATTATAGGGTACAATTTCCGGATGACCAACATTTGCGCTGCAATCGGATTGGCCCAGTTGGAGAGGGCTGATCTAATAGTTACGAGGAAGCGCGAGGTGGCGGAGATGTACATTAGTCAATTGGACCGAAGAAAGATAGAATTTCTCCGGGAGAAAGAAGGAATGTTCAGCAGCTACTGGATGTGTTCGGTCCTATTCCGTTCCCCTAAGGAACGCAGCATGGGCCGGGCCGATCTTCTCAAGGCTGGGATAGAGACCAGGCCGGTATTCAACCCGATACACTTGATGCCTATGTATGAAGGGGGACCTGACCAATTACCAGTGGCCTGCGATTTAGCCTCGCGGGGCATTAACCTACCATCTTTCCCGACGCTCACCAGCGATGAGATCGAAGAGATATGTGGAATACTCAACTCCGTTCATAGCTGAGTCCGTCCATTCAGGAGCTTTTCCAGATCTAACAATTTTTTTGACCGTGCCTTGATGGGCTTACAGGGTACGCCACCATATATCGTCCATGGCTCTAGGTCCCTGCTCACCAGGGAGAACGCTCCGGTAGCGGCACCTTCTCCCACAGTCACTCCAGGAAGGACGATCGTGTTAGCCCCCAGCAAGGCATGGCGCTTCAGGATTATCGGGCGACCATCGATCGATGTGTATTCCTCGGGCACGGTGGGGTTGGTGAGATGGAATCCAGAGTAATCATCGGAACCGCTAAAAAGGGTCGATTTCGAGGATACGCCCGAAAAATCATCCAAGGTGATCCCAAAACGGCCATGTAACCCGACATATGACGCCACATGCACATAGGAACCGATGGTCACCCGACCACTAATCAGGGAGAAGTCGTCTATGCGTACATTGTCCCCGATATCCATTCGCTCCATCCCATAGAAGTTGGCGGACCTGCTAATCTGAACGTTATGGCCTAAGGATCCAAAGGGAAGCCCCTCAAGCTCATCTTTTGAATAAAATCCACAATTCAATCATCTCCCCCCCGATTCCGTACAACAATAGAGCAGCACTTCTGTTGCGCCCTGACAACTCACTGAAAGGTATGTTATCAAATAGAATTATCTATGCGCATCCTGCTTGCGCTAAGGTACAAAGACGTTATCCAGGTTATCACATGCACAACGTAGCAATCATGGGTGACAACTTCTACAAATGGGGCGGGGGCATCGATTTTATTTCGTTGGTGCTCAAGGCCCTCAATGATGAACGCAGCTCGGTGAAGGTTTTTTTACCGAAACAGCAAAGGCCGACCCCGGGCAATCTGCTGATAAACACCTGGAACATCGTGAAGTATGATTTCCCCCGGGTCTTGCTCGACCCCGTAGGGATCAAGAACGGTGCTTTCTCAAACACTTATCAAAAGGACATTGACCGAAAAGAATTCATAGACATGATCGCACAAAGCTCTCTGCGACCAGATGTGAGGGAGTACATCAACACTTCCCACCTTGTGCGTTCACTTAAGGCTGAAAATTTCGATGTGTGTTTTCCGGCATTTTCCTGCCTAGGAAAGAATTTTCCAGTGCCATGGATAGGATACGTTTTCGATATGCAGTTCAAATATCTTCCACAGAACTTCACTGCCTCCTCAAGGCAGTTCAGGGATCGGGAGTTCCATCGAATGATGCATAATTCCTGGTACCTAATCGTTGCTTCCAGGGCTGTAAGGGATGATCTCCATAAATTCTATCCAGGCAGTGATGTGCACATTTTCTGCTTGCCCTTCTCCCCTGCAAAACCATCCTTCGATCCGTCAGGGGACCCCGCGGCCCTCCTCCAAAAGTATGGTGTAAAGAACAGATATATGATGATATCCAACCAGTTCTGGGCTCACAAGAACCATATCACCGCCTTCAAGGCATTCAAAGAACTCATGGACGACGGGATCGACGAACTTGAACTGGTCTGTACCGGTTCCACTGACGATGGTGGGAGCTCCAACAACTTTGTCAATATCATGGCGTTCCTTAAGGAAAATGGTCTGGAGGGTAGTGTTAAGATACTTGGCAGGATCCCTAAGCAGGACCAGCTCCGATTGATGTACAACTCACTGGCCTTGATCCAACCTACAATATTCGAAGGGGGTCCTGGAGGTGGTGCGGTGTTCGATGCGGTGACTTATGGTGTCCCGGTCCTATTATCGGATATTCCAGTAAATAGAGAGGTCCAAGCCGAAGGGATAGAGTTCTTCTCCCCCGACGATCATTGTCAGCTCGCCAATCTCATGAAGTCCATGTCTAGTAGTCAGCCGAAATTTGTGCCTTATCAGAACTTGATGAGGCAAGGGATACATCGGGAGCAGGTATTGTGCAGATTTTTCAATGAGATGCTAGACAAGGTCATTGACGAATATCCAGCACCTTAGTTCATAAGCAGTTCAGGAATGATTAAGGATAATTACCGACTTGGGTCATTATAAGTTAGGAAAAAGGGAAATGTAACACGGCTCATAGCGGTCTCAGTGCGGACGGAGCCGGAATTGGTGATAAAATGCGAAGAAAGGCATTGATAACAGGGATCACAGGGCAGGACGGGTCCTATCTAGCCGAACTGCTGCTTGAGAAGGGGTACGAGGTACATGGAATGATTCGAAGGAGCTCATCCTTCAACACCGGGAGGATTGAGCATCTGTACATGACCGATTACATCGAGGACATGCACAATGAGAAGCGGCTGCACCTGCACTACGGGGACATGACCGACACCCCCAGCCTGCTGACGCTGATACAGAAGATCCGGCCCGATGAGCTGTACAACCTAGCGGCACAGTCGCATGTGAAAGTCTCCTTCGAGACCCCGGAATACACCGCCAACGCTGACGCGTTGGGTACGCTGAGGCTGCTCGAAGCCATCCGGTCCTTGGGATTGACAGAACATACCCGGTTCTACCAAGCATCCACCTCCGAGCTCTATGGTCTTGTCCAGGAGATTCCTCAGAACGAGACCACTCCTTTCTATCCTCGAAGCCCTTACGGCGTGGCCAAGCTCTATGGGTATTGGGCGGTGGTGAACTATCGCGAAGCGTATGGTATGTTCGCGGTGAACGGTATCCTGTTCAATCACGAGTCTGAAAGGAGGGGGGAGACCTTCGTCACCCGCAAGATAACCCTGGCCGTAGCTCGCATAGTCGCCGGACTTCAGAAGAAGCTCTATCTCGGCAACCTCAACGCCAAGAGGGATTGGGGATACGCAAGGGACTACGTGGAATGTATGTGGCTTATGCTCCATCACGAGCGTCCCGAGGACTTCGTAATCGCCACCGGGGAACATCACACGGTGCGCGAGTTCTGTTCCTTGGCCTTCCGGGCTGCAGGGGTCGAGCTCCGCTGGGAGGGGGAAGGGGTTAACGAGAAGGGCATCGACGAACGCACCGGAAAAACGCTGGTCGAAGTGGACCCCCATTACTTCCGGCCCACGGAGGTGGAGGAACTGCTCGGAGACCCGAGCAAGGCCAGGCGCATCCTCGGTTGGAACCCCAGCAGAACCAGCTTCGATGAGCTGGTCCAAAAGATGGTCAAGGCTGATATGGACTTGATAAGGCGCGAGATACGGGCCATGGATTGATGGGAGTGAAGACCATGGATAGTAGTGCGAGGATATTCGTCGCCGGACATCGCGGGCTAGTGGGCTCGTCCTTAGTCAATTGTCTGAAGAAGGAAGGATATCACAACCTGGTGCTCAGGACCTCCAAAGAACTTGACCTTAGGCGACAGTCCGATGTGGAAGCCTTCTTCAAGGAGGAGAGGCCCGAATACGTCTTTGTGGCTGCGGCCAAGGTGGGAGGTATACTGGCCAACAGTACCTATCCTGCGGAATTCATCTATGACAACCTGATGATCGAAGCGAACGTCATCCATTCTTCGTATCTTTCCGGAGTAAGGAAATTACTCTTCCTAGGCTCGTCATGCATATACCCCAAGTTCGCACCCCAACCCATAAAGGAAGAATATCTTCTCACTGGAAGCCTGGAACCGACC
>Ga0302243_1001655_pt1 | contig 14738 bp, 10 predicted proteins | sample AAG_UR_Met_MG_FD_193514 | JGI IMG/M metagenome (GOLD analysis project Ga0302243, IMG submission 193514) | Enriched activated sludge microbial communities from anaerobic digester in WTTP, New Holstein, Wisconsin, United States - AAG_UR_Met | ecosystem: Engineered > Bioreactor > Anaerobic >... | reverse complement strand
TCGCGACGCGGTGAAGTAGTCGTGAAGGCCCGCATAACCAAAGAGGTGCCGCCGGGCCTGGTCTGGATGGCTTTCCATTTCCGGGAAGCCTGCGCCAACTGGCTGACCAATCCGGTTTATGATCCAATAACCCAAACGGCGGAATACAAAGCTTGCGCCGTGAGGATTGATAAGCTGAAATAAGAAAAGTTCAATTTCCCCCCTGAACACTCAGGGGGGAAATTAAGTATATCCCTCCAACTCCTACCTTTGATCATTTTCTCAATCGAAAAAGACCGACTTGACATAATCTTCAGTACTGGTGTAAAAACAACCCAGGTGATGGAGTTCACCTTATAACCGCCCTGGCCGCTAATAACTCCTACAGGATAAAAAACCTGAAGGAGCTATTGATGGAAAACAATTCAAACAAGATAACCCTCTCCCATATTCGGGACCTTCTGCAAACAGTTCACCAGGCCACCGATAAGTTTCAGCTTTCTTCGCTTACCCGGCAATTGGAGGCCGCTGATAACCTGCTTTTACAAAATCCGCCCATTGATGTGGCCGTTCTGGGGCAGTTTAAGGCCGGCAAGAGTTCCTTTCTCAACAGCCTTCTGGGACAAAACGTTTTGCCTGTTGGCGCCATTCCAGTCACCACTGCCATTACCCGCCTGCAATATGGCGAGAGAGAACGGGCCGTGGTGCAACATTTCAATGGGAAAAAAACGGAAATACCATTGGCCGATATCGTTGAATTTACCTCGGAGGCCGGCAATCCCGGCAATGAAAAAAACGTGGCGATTGCAGATATTGAGTTGCCTTCTTTACAAAAATATCCGGGCGTGCGGCTGGTTGATACACCGGGATTGGGAAGTATTTTCAAGTACCACGAAGCCACTTCAGAAAGCTGGCTTCCAGCCGTGGGCACCGCTCTGCTTGCCGTCAGTTCCGACCGGCCCCTGTCCCAGCATGATCTGGATTTGATTCGTGAACTTACCAGCCACACACCGAATATTATTCTTTTGCTCACCAAGGTCGATCTCTTGTCGAAGGAGCAGCAGGAAGAAGTTACTGCTTTTTTCTCCCAGACCCTCCAGCGGGAGCTTCACCGGACGCTGCCTGTTTATCTGTATTCAACAAAAAACAATACTGATGAATATAGAATCAGCATTGAGCAAGACATATTTCAAACAATTGCCGCCAACCGGGATTATGAATTTCTGCGAATTCTGCACTACAAAACTCAATCTCTGGCCCAGAGCTGCCTCGGCTATTTAAGAATCGCCTTGCAGTCATCTTTGCAGGCGGACTTGAATCGGGAGGGTTTGCGTAACCAAATTCTTAATGAGAAGGTCAATGAATCGCTGATGCGCGAAGAACTGGGCATTATCGCCCGCGAGCATCAACGGCAAACCCGTCCTCTTATTGCAACGTATCTTGAACCGTTTTCGATCCCCCTCATTAAAAAGGTTAAGAACAAGCTGGAAAAAGATATTCCAGCATGGCAGGGCAATCTCTGGCAGCTTTCCAGGTATTATGAGTCCTGGATCGCGGAAACCCTTTCGGGGGAGATGCATCAGCTTTCCAAAACCGAGCACATTCATTTTCTGGGCACCCTGAAAAAGGCACATGCTAAATTTTCCAGATCACTGGAGGCTTTCCGCAAGTTTCTGGACGAAAATATTGAAAACGTCCTGGGTGTGCGGCTGGCCCAGGTTGACTGGAATATTGATGTGGCCGAACCCGACCATCCGGATATCGCTTTTACTAAATCCTTTGACATCCATCTTGATCTGCTCTGGTTTCTTATTCCCATGTTTTTGTTTCGGCGGATTTTTGAACGCCATTTCATTTCCGGCGTTCCGAAGGAAGTGGAAATCAATTTGTCGCGGCTGGCCTATCAGTGGGAAAAGAGCGTCAATAACGCCGTTGAGGCCATGCGTCTTCAGGCGATTACATATATCCAGGAAGAACTTGCAACAATTGAATCACTGCTTTCCCGCGCACAGGGGCAGACGGAAAACATTAATCAGGTGATCATGCAAATAGAAAAATTATCTGCAAGTTTGCCTGCATGAAAAGAAAGGGGAAAAACAATATTGAGAAGAGCCAGGTATGTCAGGCACATATTGATAACTCGATGATCAAACATGACAGGACACCCATCAAAAGTAAACTGAGTGTCAGCTACCTTGCATTGTCTCTACGGCGATATTGCTAACCTGGGAAATACGTTTCAGGCAACGAAATCTTTGACTTTTCTGAACTATAAATATTAATTCAAATTTAAGTATTTTTTGTTTTCTGATGGTGCTAAGCAACCAGAATAATTCAACAACATGTTTTTTATTAAAAATTTTTCCATTGACAAAAAAGCTTTTATTGTTTACTAGTGCCCCTGCTGTCGTAAGGATAAATTTCTTTGCATCTGCGGGTGATGGGGTTCACCTTTAAACGCCTTTACTGCTGATAACTCCTGCAACTAATATAATGCCGATGTGATTTCACAGGATAACGAGGAGGCAAGTAGGAAGCGCCGCAAGCGTATCAGAGGATACGTTGAGGACGCCGCCGCCCCCGGCCTGCGCCGGGACAGGCTCTGTACGCAAAGATTAAATTTAAATTATGAATGAAATCAACTACCTCCTCTATCAGCTTATACATCCTTTAAGCAACTTCTTAAGAAGAAATAGCAGCCGTGTTATACACGACTAAATAAAATATTAATGGAGGAATAAATGGCACATAAACCGGTAGAAGTTGTTGAATTGGCAGGGAATGCAGGTGTGTATAAAGGAAATCTAGGCATACCGAATTGGCTGGTCAGAAGTTTTATGGCGGGGCTTTTTATTGCGGTAGGCGGCGCGCTTTGTACTGTCTGCGGGACCGGATTGGATAAAACACTGGGCCCCGGTTTCAAGTCCTTGATTGCCGGCGCTGTCTTCCCTGTCGGCCTCATTGCTATCGTCCTGACAGGCATGTCTCTCTTCACGGGCGATACAATGCTTATTCCCATGGCTGTCTTTCAGAAGAAAACCACCTGGAGCAAAGTGTTTAACGCCTGGCTTTGGGTCTATATCGGGAATTTTATCGGTTCCCTTTTCTGGGCATACATTATGGTTTTCGGTCCCTTCTGCAAAGGAGGCGGCCCTGAATTAACTGCATTCGGAATAAATGCGATTGGAATTGCAGAAGCCAAAACACTCCCTTACATAGCCGCCGGCACCATCGGGCTCTGGTCCGCATTTTTGAAGGGCATCGCCTGTAACCTGCTCGTAAATGTGGCTATTCTGCTGGCTTTTTCATCAAAAGCCATGATCGGTAAGTTTTTCGGCATCTGGTTCCCCATTATGGCCTTCGTCGCAACAGGATTTGAACACTGCGTTGCCAACATGTATTTCATTCCCGCAGGCATCATGCTGGGCGCCAAGGTCACATGGGCACAATTCATCTGGTGGAATTTAATCCCTGTAACTATTGGAAATATTATAGGTGGATTCATCTTTATCGGCGCAGTTTACTTCTATTCATTCAAAAAAGAGCTGTCCACAATGTCGCCGTCATAATAAACAACCCGGCAAACCAGTATCCTGACCCGAAAAAATGTCGGGGTACTGGTTTGCTCCCCCGACGGGGACTTTTACACACCTTACTGCAAAGCGTCGCGATATTCCGCCAAAACAACTACTAAGTAAATTCAACCCTAGGTTCATGCTCTCGTCTTGTCCGAAGAAAAGAAGACGGGTGGGATCTTTCATTCATAATATTTAAAACCTTCTGCAAATAAATCTTTAATACAACAGCATATACTTGTCAGTAATTCCTTTCTAAAAATCTTTTAATCCGTTCACACAAAAATTATATGTCGGATTCTGCTAAATAGACCTTGCCAGAGGCATATTTTTTATGTATAAAGCCCCGTTTGTTTGCGACATTATAAGAACTTTTTACCGTTATTCATACAAATGTTTTTAGAGTGTCACAAGTTCATTTTTAGCCTTTTAGGAAAGGAAAGGGAGGAGTTAGTTATGGCTAATGAAAATTTGGAAACTAAGCGATGGGGGATCGCCGCAGCCGCCGTTATCATTCAGCTTTGCCTGGGTACGGTGTATGCCTGGTCCGTTTTTAAGAATCCTTTGATGAAGATGCACGGATGGGACGGCAAAAGTGTTCAGCTTACCTTCATGCTGCTCATGGGAATTATTGGATTAGCCGCCGCTTTTGGTGGTACTTTGGTTGATAAAAAAGGTCCCCGTATTGTGGCCACGATCGGCGGCATCCTTTTTGGCCTCGGTACTTTGCTGGCGGGTTACGCCGACCAGACTGGAAGCATTACGCTTCTTTATCTTGGTTTTGGCGTCATTGCCGCTCTCGGAAATGGTTTTGGTTATGTCACTCCGATCGCTACATTGATTCGCTGGTTTCCTGATAAACGCGGTCTGGTAACAGGACTCGCCGTTATGGGTTTCGGCGCAGGTGCTTTTTTTATGGGAAAAATCGCCCCGATCATGATCAAGTCCTTTCAGCAGATTGATCCTACCGGAAAATTGATCACCTCCGGTGTATCGACAACCTGGTATATCTGGGGTGTGATATTCCTTATCCTTGTTACCGGATCGGCACAGTTATTTAAGAATCCTCCGGCTGGTTGGCTGCCTGCCGGTTTTAAACCAGCCTCTACCAGTACATCTGCTTCTGATTCTTTCACTTTAGGCGAGTCTTTAAGAACTCCCCAATGGTGGATGCTTTGGGCCATGCTGTGTTTGAACGTTTCCGCGGGTCTTGGCCTCATTTCCCAGCATTCTCCGCTGGCTCAGGATATTTATAAAAAGACTATGGGGCTGACGGGGACTCTAACCCCTGAACAAATCGCCACTGTCGCCGCCGCCGGCGGCGCCGTTGTCGCCTACGCAGCAATATTCAATGGTCTGGGACGACTTTTCTGGGCTAAAATATCAGACAATATCGGTCGTAAAATGGTTTTCATGATCATGTTTGCCACTCAGGCGGTTTTGTACATCCTGATCGCTAAAGGTTTTGTTGCAAGCTACATTCTTTTCATGGTTGTATCCTGTTACCTTTTGGCCTGTTACGGCGGCGGCTTTGCTACCATGCCCGCTTTTGCCGCCGATGCCTTTGGTCCGGCCAATATTGGTAAGGTATATGGTTTTATGCTGACCGCATGGAGTGCCGCCGGTCTCATCGGCCCTTATGTATTTGAAGTTTTCAAACCTCAAGCGCTGTACATTGCTGCGGGCTTGCTTATTGCGGGCTTCTGCGTCGCGCTGGTTTACAAAGCACCATCAGGTAAAAAAGCATAATTTTTTATAAGAAACAGGTATTAAGCCCCTTTCGTTTTCAATTTCGAAGGGGGCTTTTCTTTGTCTGATTAATGGCGACAATTTACTTTATAATGTTTTTAAGCTTGTTTGATCTGCCTTCACCTTGACACTTCTTTCCCATCTGTTTATAGTTTAATCATGAATATTGTTGGAATTGATATAGGCTCCGTAGCATTGTCGCTGGTGATAATGGATGAAAAGAAAACAATAATTACTTCATCCTATCAGTTTCATCATGGTGCCATCAGCGAAACTCTCCGCTCCATGCTGAGCGGTATTGATTTCAGCCTTCTGGGCGGCATGGCCATGACTCTTTCCGGCCCGGAAATTTTGCACAACATCTCCCGCTACGACCCGCAAATAGCGATAATTGCCGCCGTCAAGCACTATCACAGCGAGGTCGGCAGCATTCTCTTTGTCGGCGGTGAAAATTTCGGACTGATCACCTTCAACGAAGAAGGTGATTATGAGCGCTATCGATCCAACTCTTCCTGCGCCGCCGGCACCGGAAGTTTTCTTGACCAGCAGGCCAGAAGATTAAATCTGAAAAGCATCAACACATTAAGTGCAATTGCTTTCTGCAACAAGGAGAGTACTCCCAGGATCGCCACACGCTGCTCCGTCTTCGCCAAAACCGATCTGATTCATGCTCAGCAGGAAGGTTATTCCATAGGCCAGATCAGCGATGGACTCTGCGAAGGTCTGGCCAAAAATGTCATCGACACGCTTCTGCCGGATCAAAATGTTCGTACACCGTTGATTCTTGCCGGCGGCGTGTCCATGAATCAGGCGGTGGTAAAGCATATTCGCCATCTGCTGGATGTAAAACCGGTAATCGGCAAATACAGTCATCTTTACGGCGCCATCGGCGCCGCCCTGCTTTATCTGGAAGAATTGCCGCCGCAGAAGCTCTCTTTTACAAGCTGGGATGAGCTCTTTGTCGATGACAAAAAGGAAAAAATTTACGGCTATCCGCCGCTGCAATTATCATTGTCCTCATACCCTGATTTTACCGGTCACGAAAATTATCTCTACACACCCAAACAAAACGGCGGCGGCATCGAAATCGACGTCTACCAACCATTGAAAGCAACCGAAGAGTCTTATCTCGGCATCGACATCGGCTCCACCAGCACCAAAGCCGTCATCATAAATGAAAATAACGAAGTATTGACCGGCCTCTACACTTTGACCGCAGGCCGGCCGCTCCAGGCTGTGCAGGCGCTTTTTGAGGCCATTGAAGACATTTCCTTCAAGCACAACTGTACTTTCCGCTTCCGCGGCGTCGGCACCACCGGTTCCGGCCGGAAGTTCATCGGCCGGATTATCAACGCTGATCTGATGATCGATGAAATTACGGCCCACGCCCGCGCCGCCTATGAACTGGATCATGAAGTTGATACCATCATCGAAATCGGCGGACAGGATGCGAAATTCACGAACATGACCAACGGAATGGTGACTTCCTCCGTCATGAACAATGTCTGCGCCGCCGGAACCGGCTCTTTTATCGAGGAGCAGGCGCTGAAACTGGGCGTGCCGCTTACCGAATATGCTTCCCGCGCCATCAATTCTCCGGCTCCCGTTTCCAGTGACCGCTGCACCGTTTTTATGGAACGCGACATCAACAACTACCTCACGGAAGGCTATACCATCGAGGAAGTGCTGGCCAGCGTTCTGCATTCGGTTTGCGAAAATTACCTGGCAAAAGTAGCTGTGGAAGCCAACATCGGCACGAGAATCTGCTTTCAGGGGGCCACCGCCCGCAATAAAGCGCTCGTCGCCGCCTTTGAATACCGGCTGAAAAAACCGATCTTCGTATCCCCCTTCTGCCATTTAACCGGCGCTCTGGGAAGCGCATTGATCACGGCGGAAACAAGGGTGCAGAGTTCTTCTTTCCGGGGGCTGTCTTTATATAAAGAAGCAATCCCGGTCGAAAATGAAATTTGTGAACTGTGCAATAACAACTGCAAAATAAACAAAGTGACAGTCCAGGGCGAAACGGTCGCCTTCGGTTTTCTTTGCGGCCGCGACTATGATACTAAACAATATGTCGGACCGACAAAGAAGCAGTATGATTTGATCAAGGAAAGAAACAAGGTTTTTTCGGCAGCGAAAAAGTCCATCAGGGATAAAGCGCCTTTAAAAATCGGTATTCCTGCGGCGCTTTATCTGGCGGAGGAAATGCCCCTCTGGAAACATTTTTTTAATACGCTCGGCATTGAAACCGTCAGCGGCGACAACTTCAAGAACGCCGTCAAATCCGGCAAAAAGCTGGCAGGAGCGGAATTCTGCGCCCCGATGGACGCTTTTTTCGGCCATGTGCAATATCTCGTTGACAAATGCGATTATATTTTTCTGCCCGTTTATCTGGAAGCCCGGGACTCGAAGCAGGACGCCTATCGCTATTATTGTTATTATACCCAGTTTGCGGCAACGCTCGCCTGCGGCATCAAAAGCCTGCATTTAAAAAACAAGGCGATCATGCCTGTAATCGATCACCGTTCGTTCGCTTCCAAAATCGAACTATTCACTCTGCTCAAACCCATTTTAAACAGCAACTACTGGGAAATATTCAACGCCTATGAAGCGGCGCTCTCTTTCTACAATGAAAGGCGCAGCAATCTGCCCAATATCTTTGATCGTGAAATAATCGGCGGCACCGATGTTAACGTCGCTCTGCTCGGCAGGCCCTATTCTATTTTGCAAACTTCAATGAATAAGGGAATCCCTGACATCTTCAGCAATTTGAACATTAAAACATTTTATCAGGACATGCTGCCGCTGCATCGTGAAGACACGTCTGAAATAGATCCGCTGCTGATGCGGCTGCACTGGAACTACGCTGCCAAAATTCTTCAGGCGGCGCTCTTTGCCGCGCGCATGCCCGGACTTTATCCGGTTTATATTACTTCCTTTAAATGCAGTCCGGATTCTTTCGCTATCGAGTATTTCAAACGGATCATGGATAAATACGGCAAACCTTATCTTATTCTCGAACTGGACGAACATGATTCCAAGGTCGGCTACGAAACAAGGATTGAAGCGGCCATCCAGTCATTTCGCAACCACTATAAAGACAAATCACCGCACACCAAACCGGCTCACTTTTTATCGCTCAATTCCGAACATGTCACGAAACTCAATGGTAAAACCCTGCTCTTTCCCTGTTTTGATCCGCTCAACGCCAAACTTATCGAAGCGGTTCTTATCAAAGAAGGCGTTGACACCCGGATGGTGCCGCTCACGGAAAAGACGATACAGTGCGGACTCCGAACAAACAAAGGACAGTGTATTCCCGTTAATATCATCGCCCAGGGTTATATTGATTATATCAAAGACAATCTCCTTGATCCGGCTCAAACAGCCGTCTGGTGTTTTGAAAGCCACGTTCCCTGCAACATCAGACTGTATCCCCAGTTGATCAAAGGAATAATGGAAGCTTCGGGCGGCGGCATGGAAAAAGTGGATGTCTATGTCGGCAATCTCAGTATGAACGATATTTCCATTCAGGCTTCCATTGAAGCCTACTTTGCCTACATGTTCGGCGGCATGCTGCGCAAAATCGGCTGCAAAATCCGTCCTTACGAAAAAGAAAAAGGCATGACCGATAAAGCTGTCACCGAAGCTCTGAACATTTTTTACAACACATTGCTCGGCGGCCGAAACAAAGATGATGATTTGGCGAAAGTCATCGGCATGTTTAAAAAAATTGAAACTATACCTGCTAAGCGCCCCAAGGTAGCCGTCTTCGGAGATCTATACGCCCGCGACAATGATGTCTTTAATCAGGATCTCATTCACTGTATCGAAGAATACGGCGGCGAGGTGATTACGACGCCATTTAACGAGTTGGCCAAACTGGTTGCCGACCCTTACATCCGACGCTGGTTTCATGAGGGGCTGTACATGGATGCTTTATTCACCAAAACTATAATGACCTTAGTCGGCCAGCTGGAAAAAAACTATTATAAATCATTTAATGAACTGCTTCATGAAACCGCTTTGGATACTGATTTTGATTATAAGGATATTTATGACAATTTCGCCGTTAAAACGCAACATTTCGGCGAGTCTGTCGACAATCTGATTAAGATTACCGCGCTGATTAAACGTCATCCCGACATATCGCTCTTCGTCCAGACAAATCCCGCTTTTTGCTGCGCCGGACTGGTCACGGAAGCGATGGCCCAAAGGATTGAGGAAATTTCCGGCATTCCCGTTGTCACCCTTAACTACGACGGCACGGGAAAAAATATTAACCAGAAAGTTCGACCCTATATCAAATATCCGCGAAATAAATTAAAACAGGGGGCTTCATCTTGAAATATAAATACGGCCTTGTGGTTCTCTTTTTTTCTTTTTTCCTGCTTTTTGTCGCCGGCGCAGGAGCCGACAACCATAAATCTTCAGCAAAAAATGGAGCGTCCGCCGGACAGGCGCTCATTGACGCCCTGAAAATTGACATGCCGCTGTCGTTCTGCAACGAAAGAGTCCCTGTAGATGAAGCAGAGGTAAAAGAAAGGCTGGAGAGAGAATTTCTCTATGCGCTGGACAATAAAGATCAGGTTATATTGTGGCTAAAGCGCGCCAACCGCTTTTTTCCTCATATCGAACAAGTTTTAAAAAGCAATTCCATGCCCGACGATTTGAAGTACATCGCCATTGCTGAAAGCGCATTGAAGCCGCTGGCGACCTCAAACAAAGGAGCAGTCGGTCACTGGCAATTTATCGAGGGCACCGGGTCCAGGTACGGATTGAAGATCAATTCCGACATCGATGAACGCCGCGACTTTTATAAATCAACGGAATCGGCCATTGCATACCTTAAAAACCTTTATGCGCTCTTCGGGTCCTGGACTCTGGCCGCAGCCGCCTATAATATGGGCGAGGAAGGCCTGAAGGCGGAGATGCTGGTGCAAAAGGTAAATAACTACTATCAACTTTACCTGCCCCAGGAAACGCAGCGCTATGTTTTTCGAATTTTATCGGCCAAAATAATTATGTCCGATCCCCAAAAGTATGGATTTTCTCTGGCGAAAGATGATCTTTACCAACCTCTGCAATTCGATCAGGAGGAAATATTCTGCCCTGAGCCTGTGCCGGTTTCGTTAGTCGCCGAGGCGGCCAATACTTATTTTAAAGTGATCAAAGATCTTAATCCTCATCTGAAAAATTATTGTCTTCCGGCGGGCAGACATCAGATTCTGATTCCCAAAGGTGCAGCCGCCGGCTTTGATAAACGCTATGAAAACCTTTTGCAGCAATGGCAGGACGAGAAAAAAGAAAACGTTTATATAATAAAAAAAGGCGACAAGTTATCGACTATCGCCGCCCGTTTCAAGGTGCCGATGAAAGCAATTGTAATCTGGAATGGAATTACCTATAGCAAAAAAATGGTGCCGGGGGACAAGCTGTATATTTTCCCCCCTAAAAAATAATTGTGTAATTCCTGCTTTTAATTTATTATTATAATAACAAAATTAAAAATATATTCCCCCCCGAAAGAGAAGCGATGGAAAGCCAAACTTCTTTGCCAATTCAAAGGCTTACTGCGGTTAATCCGGAAATCCCGCGACATCTGGAAAGAAGACTGGATTCTTTGCCGGCCTCCGGCGCGTCGTTTGAAGCCAGCTTAAGCGAAAGCATCATCGATGTTTATGAGCGGCCGGCTGATAATATCTCTGTTCCGGATGAACGTCGGGGGATTGACCGCCGAATCTGTTCCAACCGGCGGCGTTCCTTTTCTCCGTCATCTCCCGTACCGTCGGGAGCGACAATTATCAACGCTGCTTCATATTCTGCAGAAAAGCCGGCAAATCGCGCCTCCCAGACAAAAAATATAATGCCGGCTTCATTTTCCTCAACGCAAAATAAAGGCAGCCTGATCGACACCTGGGCATAGCATTCTACCCGCCATTCTTTTGACAATAGTTTTTCTTTGCAATAAATTCTTGATTTCTATTTCTATCTGATATAGAAGAGCGGATTGTTTAAATATTTAGAGACTCCTTGCCTGCAGCAAAACTGCGGGCTTAAGAGCCGAAAGGAGGAAATTTTGAAAAGATACGAGGTTGTAGCTATTGTCAAGGCTGATTTGACGGAAGAAGACCTTGCCGCCATCACCGAACGCAGCCAGACAATAATCACCGAGCGTAAAGGTGTTATCGCGAAGGTGGAAAAGTGGGGCAAGAGACGTCTGGCCTATGAAATTAAAAAACAAAAAGACGGTTTTTATTTTCTTATCGACTTTGCCGGTGACGGTCCCATCGTTGCGGAGATTGAAAGAAATTTCAAAATCGATGACCGCATTTTGAAATTCATGACCGTGAAAAAAGAAGGCGCTGTAACCCGTGAAGGGATGGAGAAGGAAACCGCTGCAGCCGAGACCAAACGAGCACAAAGCCGCATTGAGTCGTCGGCAGGTGCCGGTGCTGCTCAGCAGGGCGATAGAGGTGCCGGAGATGCAGCGTCCCGTCGTCCCGCCCCCAGAAAAATTATTAATAAAGAAGAACAACCTACGAGAGGAGAATAAACTATGCCGGCACCCAGTGGAGACAGACCATCCCGCCCGCCCCAGAAAAAGTTTTTTCATAGAAAAAAGTTTTGCCGTTTTTGCACGGATTCCAATATAAAGATTGACTACAAAAATCTGGCCATTCTGAACAATTTTGTTACGGAAAGAGGCAAGATTATGCCCCGCAGAATTACCGGTAATTGCGCCAATCATCAAAGAGAGCTTACCGCTGCAATAAAACGGGCCCGTACAATCGCCATTATGCCTTTTGTCGCCGCTGAAGGCAGATAAGAGAGAAACACTAAAAAAACTTGCCGGTATTCGTGAAGTCCAGATGCCGGCAAGTTTTATTTTCAGTCCGATATCAGACAGGTCATTGACTTTGAAAATATTCAGCATTCTAAGTCCCGGCAATTCTTTTTTCAGAATTTTGTTAATTCTTGCCTTTTTTGTTTTAATAATCGGTTTTGTTCCCGCTGTCGGTTCCGTGTTAATTATTTTTCTGCCGATGCTGACTTTTTTTTACGGCACCACCAAAGGAAACAGTAAAACGGCCGCCGCTTTTTTAATTCCGGTTCTTTTTACTGTTTTTGTTTCTTATTTTTTGCATTTAAAAACACCGTATCCGGTAATTTTTATCCTGGGTGTCGTAGGGCTGGCTATTTCCGCAGTTATCCCGAAAAACAGGTCCATAGCGAAAATATTAATTTATCCCACTCTTATCATTGTCGGGTCCATCTGCGCCTTTTTTATTATTGCCGGTTATCAACTCTCGGTTCATCCCTGGAAACTGGTGCAACGATTCGTGGAAACGGCGATCGGGCAGAATATAAATTTTTATTCCCAGTTGCCGCTGAGCAAGGAAGAGATAGACCTGGTCAAAAACAACAAACAGTTGCTCATCAATGTTTTTACCAATATTTTCCCGGCAATGGCGATTATCGCATCTTTTCTTATTGTCTGGGTCAATGTTTTGCTGGGCAGGAATTCGCTGCGTAAAGTGGGATTGATTCTGCCTCAGCTTAACGGTTTATCACGCTGGAAAGCTCCCGAATTTCTTATCTGGATATTTCTCATTGCCGGTGGACTGCTCTTATTTTCCCACCAGCAAATTCGGCTCATCAGCATGAACGTCTTTCTTCTGGCCTGTTTTCTTTATCTGCTGCAGGGGCTGGCTATCGTCAGCTTTCTTTTTCAGATGAAAAATGCACCGGTTTTCCTCCGTTATCTTTTTTATTTTTTGATTGTCCTTCAGCAATTTCTTATGATACCTATAGCCCTGGTCGGATTATTTGACGTATGGGTTGATTTCAGAAAATTTATTCGCAATAATCAAGTTGTTACCTGACACCATTCATTTTTTTACAATAAGGAGGATTTTATGAAGGTTATATTAAAGCAGAACGTTCCTTCTCTGGGCAAAGCCGGTGATTTAGTCAAAGTAAACGACGGATACGCCCGCAACCTGTTGATACCCAAAGGACTGGCCATCGAAGCCAACGAAAAAAATATCAAAACTTTTGAACATGATAAAAAGAACATTCTGCAAAGAGCGGAAAAAGAGCAAAAAGCGGCTCAGGATCTGTCCGCCAGACTCTCCGATGTTACTTTAACCATTCCCCGCAAAGTCGGCGATCAGTATAAGATATTCGGTTCCGTAACTTCCAAGGACATCGAGCTGGCGCTGCAGGAAAAGGGTTTCAACATCGACAAAAAAATGATTATCCACGATGAACAAATTAAATCGCTGGGTGAATTTAAGGTAAAAATCAAGATTCACAGCGGCGTGGAAGCAGAGATTAAATTAAATGTCGTCGGCGAATAATAGTAATGAGAAATTCTGATCCGTCTTTATACAAGGTTCCCCCGCAAAATCTGGAAGCCGAGCAATCGATTCTGGGTAGTGTTCTGCTGGAAAACAGCGCCATCAACAGCGTGCTGGAAGTGATGTCTAAAGACGACTTTTACAGTGAAGCGCACCGGAAAATATTCAATGTCATGGTTGAACTTTCCGAAAAAAATGAGCCGGTCGATATTATTACGTTAAGCAACGCGCTGAAAGACCGGAAATTGCTGGACTCCATCGGCGGCACCGCCTATCTGGCCTCCCTGGTGGATAACGTTCCTTCCGCGGCCAACGTTACCAATTATGCAAAGATTGCCAAAGAAAAGGCGATCCTGCGCGGTTTGATCGCTTCGGCCACGGAAATAATCAACAGCTGCTACGAAACCGGCTCCGATGTCGATCAGGTTCTCGACCAGGCCGAAAACAGCATTTTTGAAATCGCCGAAAATAAAGTACGGCCTTCTTTTCATCCGATTCGGGAAATTGTCAAAGACAGCTTCCGCTCCATCGAAGATCTTTACGCCCGTAAGGAATTGATTACCGGCGTGCCGACCGGCTTTGAAAAAATCGACGATTTGACTTCCGGCCTGCAGCAGTCGGATCTGATCATTATCGCCGGCCGTCCCAGCATGGGAAAAACCGCGTTTGCTTTGAACATCGCCCAGTATGCGGCGCTGGAGGCGCAGACTCCCGTGGCCGTTTTTTCGCTGGAAATGTCCAAAGAACAGCTGGTGTTCCGTCTTCTGGCTTCGGAAGCCAAGGTTGATTCCCAGCGGTTGCGCAAAGGATTCCTGGGCGAAACGGACTGGCCGAAACTGACGGCGGCCGCGGGTCGCCTGTCCGAGGCCCCTTTATTCATTGATGACACGCCGGCCATAACTGTATTGGAAATGAAAGCGAAATCCCGCCGCCTGAAGGCGGATGCCGGACTTGGTCTTATTGTCGTGGATTACATTCAGTTGATGCGGGGCGGCAACTACCGCGAGTCGCGTGAGCAGGAAATATCGGAAATCAGCCGTTCGCTGAAAGCTCTGGCCAAAGAGTTGAAAGT
>Ga0302243_1001654_pt1 | contig 14749 bp, 22 predicted proteins | sample AAG_UR_Met_MG_FD_193514 | JGI IMG/M metagenome (GOLD analysis project Ga0302243, IMG submission 193514) | Enriched activated sludge microbial communities from anaerobic digester in WTTP, New Holstein, Wisconsin, United States - AAG_UR_Met | ecosystem: Engineered > Bioreactor > Anaerobic >... | reverse complement strand
CCGGCCCCGGTCGGCCCCCCTGAGGCGTCGTTTATGCGCATCACAGATCGCCGTCCTGGCCAAGCATGACGACGTGCGCCACGCCATCCATGTCCACTCCATAGAGCACGCAGCCGTGCTCTAGTATCTCGATCAGCGGGACGCCGTGGTTGTCCTCATCGTCAGAGACGACCGAGGCCCAGACCGAGGTCCAGACCGAATCCCAGACCGAATCCCAGACCGAATCCCTGACCGAATCCCTGATCGAGTCCCAGACCGAGGCCCTGACCGAGGCCCTGACCGAATCCCTGACCGAATCCCAGACCGAGTCCCAGACCGAATCCCAGACCGAGGCCCAGACCGAGGCCCAGACCGAGGCCCAGACCGAGGCCCTGACCGAGGTCCAGACCGAGTCCCAGACCGAGGCCCAGACCGAGGCTATGACCGAATCCCAGATCGAGGCCCATTCGGACTGAGTGTAGAATCGCACATCTGATACGGCGATCGCGCGATGATGAGCGTCCCTGGCCGTTAGGCGTCTGACATGCTCGCTGACGGCGGCACGGACGGCGGAGCGAGAGATAGTTCGGTCGCCTGGACGCAGCGCCTTGACACGCTCGACCATCGCATCGCGGCGTCCGAGGTCGAGCGCCCCGAGGGCCGCATGCAGCTCCTTGACCATATTGCTCCACTCAGCCCAGACTGCCGCATCGGCGGCCAGTGTATCCTCAGCGTACCATTCGGGCAGGGTTCTCGCCTCGTCGAGGCGCAGAGACCAGTCGTCCCTCTCGGCGCTGAATATGTCGGTCGGAGCGATCTCATACTTGACGTGATCGCGGTCCACGAGCTTGCCGTCGCTCAGTTCGTAGTGCTCCATGATCTCGCCGTGGCTGTTGGTGTCCTTGAGCCACAGCACACGCTTGCCGTCGCGCTCCATTCCTGGGCGCAATAGTACACATGACCAATACTTACACATGCTCCTCCCCTCCGGCCCCGGACGGCCCCCCTGTCGTTTCTTTCTCGATCTCATGATGCGTCATTCCCCCGCCCCCGTCAGAACCCCAGCGCCAGCTCGTCGGCCAGCCAGTGCGACGTAGCAGCCAAGGCAAAACCAAGCAGCGACAGCGACCGCCAAGTGCGTCTGTCGCGCGAGCCCCGGAACCAGATGGTCCAGGTCAGGGCCAGCGGCCCCGACGCACACAGCAAGGCAAACGAGCAGTGCTGGATGAGACACCAGGCGATGTAGTCCGGCGCGTACATCCATCCTCACCGCCCCCCGCGCCAGCAGGCCCCGTCGCCAGGGGCCGGACGCACCTTGCCGACATGCTCGCATCGCGAGTCGTAACAGGTTGAGCAGCGCGGGATGTCCGGGACCGCGCCCGGCCCCCACTGCTCGCACGCTATCCGGAGCCGGGGGTACTTGAGGCAGCTCAGCCCCCACCCGCAGCTCCAGCATTTCGGCGGTATCTCGCGCTCGATGAAGGTTATCACGTCGTCGATGGTCATGTCGCTCATTCTCGCCTCATCTCCTTGACCTTCCCGTCCGCCTCCAGGAACACCTTGCACTCGTAGCACGCCTGGTAAGCCCGTCCGGTCTTGGACGTTTTATTGATCGCAGTGCTCCCGCAGGTCGGGCAGCAGTTCCATCGCTTATCCGTGGCGTCATAAGGTTCGCCCTTAAAGTCTGTCTTAACCGCCGGGGCGATGGCCTGCCGGATGGCCGCCTTGGCGCTCTCCACGGACCTGAGCATCGTATCTATCGCATGCTGCGGCAGCTCCGGCTGTAGGCCGTCTAGGTCCATGACGATGCCGACCGTCCAGTTCTCCACGCCGTCGCGGGACCAGCCCTTGACCTCGATCTCGCGGATGGATGACATCTCAATCATCCTCCTGGACCGGCCAGGCCGTCGCGCATTGAGCGCACACGGCTATCGGGCACTCCGGGCCGCTGGCGGTCTGCGCCGCCGCGTGGACCAGGGCCTCGCCGCACATCGGGCAGTATCTCAGGCGGTCGAGCGGGAGGACGAGCTGCACCGTGTAGGTGGGCATCACTCCACCCCCATGACCTTCCGCGCATGGTCCAGCGCGGCCTTGGCGATGTCCACCCGGCGCTTCGCTTCCTCCGCGTCGCACCCGGCGTCAAAATAGACCTTGAGCGCCCCGCCCTTGCCCGCGGTCCCGATCTCCACGCTGTCCTTGCGTTGGTCCTCGGAGCGATGCGTGACGATGCTCTCGTTCTCGCGGACGCGCCCGATGATCTCCGCCGCCATCTCGAAGGCACGCCGCTGCGCCCGATGCCATTCTTTGGACCGATCCGGTCCGTTGTCCTCGTCCAGCTTGGCCTGCCGGCAGAGGTCGTTCACGATCCCTAGCGCCTCTCTGATGCTTATCTCGTCGTTGCTCATGTTCGATCCCTCGTTGTTCGCCAGGCGGTCATCCGGGGATCGCGGATAGAGGCAATACCGCCTGGCGTGGTATTCTCTCGTTCGACCCGGAAGCCCGCGCGGCGCTCTCGCGCCGCCCCTGAATGGGTTTGGAAGATATTAGCCCATCGCATCGAGGTTCGCGAGCTTCGCGAAGCCTCGCATCTTGGCCCCATAGACCGCCTGCTGGCTGATGCCCAGCCGGGCGGCGGCCTCGCTCCCCCGCTCCCCCGCCTCGGCCCCGGAGACCACGTCGGCCTCCTGTGGACTCAGGCCAAGGTCGATGAGATGGAGCCGCCTGGCGTCGCGGTCGTTCATCACTATCGTCTCTCGACATTCAGGTAGATCAGGCTCGCGTCCTCGCGGGCGACCTCTCTCGCCTCGTAGACGGTCAGGTCGTCCCTCGCGCCCTCGGTGGGGTCGGCGTACTTGCTCAGTCTCAGTCCATGCTGCTCGGCGTACTCGATCGCGTCCAGTCCGGTGTAGGTTGTCATCTTACTTCCTCTAATACAGTATATGGTTTATAAACTATATAAAACTATCTCATCTAGAACAGTAATGGAGAAAAGATAAGGGGTTTATTTCCACAGCTCCAGAAAGAGCGATATGACCATGGTGGCCGCCGAGACGCCGACCGCCACCCACATTGGGATGACCCACGCCTCCCTGGCCTTGTGGTCCTGGTCGATCTCATCCTCCTTGGCGATCTCGGCCATGCGCTTGGTCCGCCACTCCTCAAGCGATTGCAGCCGCTGGCGGTACTGGACGCATTCCTGGCTGGGGCAGGGCTTGGCGGCGATGAGGCTCTCGATGTTGTCCACCTTGACCAGCAGCGTCGCCAGCTTGACCTCGTCGCTCATCCCGGCATACTGCTCCAGCCCCATGCCCCCTCACTCCTTCCCGGCGACCAGGCCGCGCACGAACGCGTAACCGACGTAGGCGACGCCCAAGAGCGCGATGAACCCGTCCGGCCTGGCGGGGTCGTAGCCCATCAGCCACGAGGCCAGTCCGGCGGCCACCGCGGCGAAGAAGAAGGTCTTAAGATGCGTCTTAAGATGCTCCTTGTCCCACGGGGTCTTGGGGTCATCCTCGGCTCTCACGATGGTGGCCAGGCCCGCGATGAGCGCGACCAGGCCGCCTGCCAGCAATATCTCGATCATTTCTTACCACCTCTTTCTCATCATCTTCCTGATGATCTTGATGACGCGGACCAGCAGCCGGGCGAGGCCCGACACCGGCGGGACCGGAGGGACTATCTGGGACGCACTCTCCCCCGGCCCCGACTCCGGCGGGCTCTCCGGCTTGTCCTGCGGCTTTTGTTCGATGCTAGGCACATCCTCCGGCTTGGCCTGCGCCCCATCGCTGTCGGCCTCGGAAGGAGGCTTCTCCGGCGTCTCGCCCTCCGGGGTCTCATGCGCCGGGTCGGAGGGCACCAAAGGAGGTTCGACAGGGGGTTTCTGCTCGGAGGATACGTCCGGCGCATGAGCGTGATACGGAATTCGGGTCGGGATGGGGGGGCGGCGGTATTCGGTGGGGTTCCACCACCTGATCATCCAGCAGCGGTCCGCGCCCAACTGGTCGAGCGTGGAGGCCATCATCGGGTCGTAGGTCCCGCCCTGGTACAGCGCCCCGGTCTCCCCAAACACCAGGGGCTTGCCCGCCTTCCGGGCCGCTTGAGCGAATGAAGGAAACTTCTGCCGGAACAGCACGTCGCGGTGAAGCTGGCTATTCTCGCCAAGGTACACGTGCGGCGTCCACACGTCGCATCCGGCGGCCATGCGTGGTATGATCTGCTCAATGCACTCGGCGGTCATCCAGGGCATCGCTCCGTTCCCGCGCTCGTCGCAGTAGAGCGTGGAGTCCATCGCCGTTCCCATGCCCAGCGGCGTGCCGGGCCTGATCTGCTTTCCCCTGACCGCCGAGATGATGCCGTCCTGCCATACCGCGTAAGCGTTCAGCAGCTCGTAGCGGCCAGCCGGGTATCTGCGTCTCCAGTACCCGGTGATGACGTGCATGTAGTCCGGCTCGTTGAGGAGCTCGAGGCACAACAGCGCCGGGTGGCCGCTCACCTCGTCGGCCACGTGGGCGGCCAGCTCGACGAACCGCCGGTAATCCTGGCTCGATGGGTCGAACAGCCCGTATGCCTGCGAGCAGGTGTTGGGGTCGCTGAACCCTCCGAGGGTGATGATGCACCGTATCCCATAGACATGAGCGGCGTCAAGCTGCTCCAGGATGGCGGCGGCCACTCGCTCCTTGCCGGCGCTCATGATGACCTGCCACGCCTGGGGGTCGTGGCCCCAGGTGCGGTCAATGGTGACGCCCCTGGCCGCCAGGTTCGCGTATCGCGTGCAGTGGAAGGCCCAGTCATCGGCGCTCGGCAGGATCGTGGTCGAGCCCTCGTTCGCCTTGCCGGTCGAGCCGAACGCCTGGTTCATGTAGCGCACGCTCCCGCCGCGCAAAATGTTGATGCCCAGCGACGGGTCCGAGAGGCCGTTCATAACCATGCGCACCACATCCAGCATATGAACAGCATGACCTCCACGGCCACCGCCGACCACGCCCACACCGCCACCGCGGCCCCCACGTCAGTTATTCGCTCCAGCTTGTCCATGTCATTCCTCACGGGTTGGTTATGGTGTTCCCGGACACGGTGTTCCCGGCCCCGGTGTTGCTGATGCTGTTGTTAGGCTTGCTGCTGATGGTGTTCCCGGTGACGGTGTTATTGTTTCCGGTCAGCGCCACGTTGGGATAGCCCTGCGAGCCACAGGTCTTGATGGTGTTGCCGGAGATCATGGACCCGTTCCCCCTGATGCCCAGCCCGGCCTCCCCCGCGTCCGTAACCGAGTTCCCGGCACATGAGCCGTTGTCCACGGCGAACTCGATGCCCCCGCCAGCGGTCCCCGCTGGATTGGTGATTATGTTGTTCTTGACCACGGTCCCCTGGCCCTTGACGCCGCCGAAGCCCACGTTTATCGCCGGATGATCTCCGTCCGTCCCGCAGTCGATGAGCACGTTGCCCTCGATGCTGCCCCCGCTTATGCTATCCTCCGCGCCCCTCGGGGAGAAGGATATGCCGGTGGTCTTGGTGCGCTCCACCTTGCAGTTCTTCACTACGTTATTGTTCAGCGTCTGCGCGATGCCGTCGTTCTCGGCGTAAAAGTATATCCCGCCCTGGGTGATGTCGTGGACGTGCGCCCCGTCCACCAGTGAGTCGTTGCAATAGGCGAGCATGATCGAGTCCCAGTAGCAATCGGAATACTCGCCGCCGGTGATCGTCACGCGGTCGCAATACTCACACTCCACGTTGTCATAGGTACCATGATGCACGTAGAGCGTATCCAGTATCAGGTCGGAGCAGTTGTAGAACTCTATCGGATTTCCGGCTGACCAGACGCCCGCGCGGGAACCGCGCTTGCCGTCCCAGGTCCCGCCCACGATCTCGATATGGTGCTTGCCGCTGGCGTACACCATGTGTCCGTTGCCAGCGGTGCTCCAGTACGCGGTCCCGTCCAGCTCGATGATGGTATAGTTCTCCGGCGCGATGGCCCCGGAGAGCGCGAAGGTTCCCTGTAGCTTCACCTTCTCCTTGGTGGACCGTCCGGCGGTCAGGGCGGCGATGGCTGCGTTGATCACGGTATGCGCGGCGGCCCCGGAGGTGAGCGTATTGCCCCCGGCGTCCTTGGCGTAGTAAGTGCCTCCGCTCACGGTGACGATGTATTTGGCCGCCACGGTGGGAGGCGGGGCCGGGGCGAGCGGCAGGGAGTCCCACCCGTCGGGGATGGCCTGCGCTCCGAGCGCGGGCTTGCTGGCCGGAACGATGCACGCCCAGTGCACGCCCAGCGAGGTCATGGTGTCGGCGGTGCTGGATACATACACCTGGTTGGAGTCGCAGTAGCGGCCCCACTCGTTGTTGCATACGGGCATGCCGGCCTGGGTACACGCGGCCTTGATCGCGGTGTGTATCTTGGACTGCCCGCAGGTGGTCCCGTCGCACAGCCCGGAGTTCTGCGAGTCGCAGAAGATCGGGGAGAAGTGGTACACGTGGCAGCCGGCGATGTCCATGCCGTCGTTGAGGTCGCGTATCAGGTTCGCGGGGTTGGTGATCGGCAGCACCGTGGCCCTCGTTCTCCACGGAGGCCCGGCCAGCGGCGTCCAGCCGTTGGTGATGTTCCACGTCTTGGTCCGAGCGGCGCGTATCTTGGTCGCCAGCCCGCTCCCCCAGGCCCGCATGGCCGTTTCCACCGTCCCGCCAGTGGAGTAATCATCCCCATACTGAGCTGTCCAATACACCGGACAATGCCGCCAGTTGTCCGGCTCGTTGCTGAGCTCAAGCGCCACGAAGTGCGGGAAGTCGCCGACCAGGTCGCCAACGTGGACGCAGAGGTCCGCGAAATTGTTATACGAGGTCGAACCCTTGTGCAGAATGTTGTCCGTCAGGTATCCGGTGGCAGCCAGGTGCTGGCCCCGGGTGTCCATGGTGGTCTGGAGCCTGCGGTTGGCGTATCCATCCCCGCCCTCGCCCGCCGGGGTCTCGGCGAACCCGCTCATGCACAGCTGGAAGTATATCCCGGCGCTCTCCAGGCCCTGGCACATGGCCTTGGTGATGCGGTCGAAGTCGGTGGCGTTCTTCCGCCACTTGGTGTAGAGCGAGTCGAGGCCCCAAGCCGAGTGCGCCCCGATGCGCACGAAGTTATATCCAGCCCCAAGGAGCGCCTTGCCGTAGCGGTAGAAATAGGTGGCGATGTCCTTGGTCTTGCTCACGTCCACGGCATCCCCGCCGGTCACCGGGCAGGCGGAGGTCGAGTCTGGATCGTACGAACCAGACGTGTCGGCCACGAAGCCGCACCACGTGGCCGAGTCGTTGATGCCCTTGAGGTGGATGGGGCTGCCGTCCGGGCCGTTGAGCACGCCGCCGGACACGGTGACCTTCCCGCCTGACGATGGCTCTCCGGTCCCTCCGCTGCCCCCGCCCGGATCGACGTAGTCCAGCGGGGTGTATTTGCCCTGAGTGTAGTCCTTGGACGCCCCGGAGGTCTCCAGGTTGCGTATCCGCTCGTCCAGGGAGGTGGTGTAGTCGGCGGTGAGCGCGTCCAGCTCTCCGAGCGTCACCATATCCCGTTTGGCAGGATAGCGCAGTTCCAGCGCGGTGACGACCATGTTCGTCCGGTTCTTGCCGCTGCCGGGGTCGGTGATGTCGCAGAGCTGGCCGAGCCAGGGGGCCTTGAAAGGGTCCTGGATAGCCTGTATCTGCGCCTGCTCCAGAGGGTCTTTGAACCTGGCGATGTATTGCAGCCCGGCGGTGCTGATGTCCGCGTCCGTGGAGAGATCAGGACGGTTGAGGGTCTTGGCGACCTTGCCGTAGGCAGCGATGCTGGCGTCGTCCTTGAACACCCGCGGGACCGGGCCCTCCCACGAATACGTTATCAATAGAGAGTCCTTGGCGAAGAAATTATGACGCTCGCTGATGCTCTCGTAGGTGTTGTTGACCATCCAGAGATTGTACGGGGGCATGAACGAGCAGGACGGCTCAAATATCCAGCCGAAGAAGTCGGACTGATGCTTGCCGATGTTGGGGTCTCCATCCTCGGTCTTGCCTGCCAGGTACTTGGTGGCCCCGGCGGTGCGGCCCCCGCCCCCGCCGGACGTCCATAGTACCGATATGATGGATCTGGGCTGGCGAGGAACGGCGATGCCTTGCAGATTGTAATTGATGCAGTCGCAGGTCGTAGTGAAAATGTAGGTGGTCTGCGATGTGTTGACCTCCGGGGCCGGCAGAAGCGTTAGATGGTTGCACAGCTGCCCGGCGTCCCTGGTCCATCGTGGCTTGCCGGAGAAGTCGCCGGGCCCATAGGACGGCTTGGACGCGGAGCGGAAGGTTCGCGGCTCGGCATACACCTTGTCGTCCGCTGGATTATAATACAGCTGCCAGCCCAGGGCGTCGATGAGGCTCTTGACCGAGGTGAACGAATTGGCGTGGGCGAAGGTCATTCCCTTGGTGGTCTTGCCGGAGGTCTGGATGGTCGCGTTCTCAACGTTATACGATGCGTTCAATCCTGCGGAGGCCACGATGTCGTAGATGATCTCTCCGAGGTCCACGGGGGCGTCCTTCGTCCCGTAGACCTTGTTCACCTCCGCGTCCAGCAACAGCTTGAGCTTGTCCTGCACCTGGACCGTGGTGCGGCCCTTCGTTTCCTCCGGCGTGAGGGCGTAGCCGCGGAAGATGATCTTATTGAGCGGATACGGCTGGTCCTGGCCGACGGTGATGACGTATTTGCGGGTGATGGTCACGGGCATGGCCGCGGCCACGGTCTTGATGAGGTCCAGCTTCCTCTTGACGAACTCCAGCGTCCCGGACATGATGGCGTTGGATTGGTTGCCGGTGATCGTATGACGCATGAGCGCGGCGGTGACGTCCACGCCGTCCACCTTGACCTCCACATCGTAGGTCCACGAGGTGGTCATGCGTATCTCACCTGCTGCCGCACCCTCAAGGTATAGGTGATCTCCGGGGACGTGCCCTCGGAGACGCGCCCGGAGAACTCCTCCACGATGACGTGTATCGGCTTGTTCTGGTTCGAGTTCTGGTCCTTGCTGGGGTCGTCCCGCAGCGCCCAGAGGTGGACGCCCGCCGAGTAGTAGTCCTTGTGGTACAGAGCGAGGAACCGGGGCGAGGCGTCGTCATACTGCGAGCCGGTGACCAGCCCCTCCATGTCTTCCTCCCACTTGTACAGCAGCGCCCATGTCGATGCCCCATAGGTCCCGGAGATGGTGACGGTCCGCTCCGCGCCGTTGCTCGTCATGAACTCCTGTTCCTTGGCCGGGCCGATGAGCTGCGAGGATTCGCACGGCTCTGAGACGACAACCTCGAAGGAGAAGGTTCCCAGGTCGTAGCCTGACGTATCATACGTGGAATCGCTGGTGGCTATCTTGCCGGTCAGGGCCACGCTATCCTCTCCTGGCGGCGATGCGCGTGCGGTAGTAATGGTCCACGCGCCGGTCGATGGCGTCCGCGATGGCCGAACCAGGTATCACGATGGTGGCGCTCATGCCGGAGGCTTGCTGCTGAGGATTGAGCACTACCTCGCCTTGATGTACGATGGCCGCGCCGGTGCGGGTGATCTCTCCCCCGGAGGCCAATCTTGGAAACTCGGACTCGCGGTATGCCGAGGCGTGGGCCGGGCGGATGGGGACGTTGCCGGCATCGAGGGCGGCCTGCTCCGCACGTCGCTTGGCCGCTGCGATCTCCGCGGAGGTCGGCAGCAGTTGGAGGTTCGCCCCCAGGGCGTTGGCGACCTTGGCCAGCGAGTTGTAGAATCCCACGGCGGCGTCATATATCAGATTGGACACCACGGACAGCCCTTTCATGATGTTGTCGATGTTCACCTTGGTGGTCGTCATTATGGACCACGCGCCGCCCAGAACATTGTTGAAGGCCGTGACGAAGGACACTAGCGAGTTCCATACGTTCTCCAGACCCTTTATCATGCTCGGCCAGTTGACCACTAGTTGCGCGAACGGGTTGCCTAACAGGGCGGCGATCTGCGAGAATATGTTGTCCCCCGGCTTGTCGGGGTTCGATGAACTCAGAAATTTGAACAGCTTGGCCCAGTCGATCTTGGACAGCGCGTCGGTGAACACCTTACCGTAGATGTCCATGAGGGCGCTGGACTGGTCGGCGGCGGTGGCGTTGGGGTTCGCTCTCCGCCACGCGCGGAACTGCTTGTTGATCTCCCTCCCGATGGTGCGGAAGAACAGCGCCACCGGACGGAGCAAGGTTGCGATCAGATCGCCCATCGGTCGGACGATCTGCATGAAGCCGACGTTGAGCTGCTTCATCACGCCCTTGAGGGCCCCGCTGCTCTCGACGAGCGTGGAGAACATCTTGCCCATGATGCTGGTCAGTCCCTGCACCCCGGCCATGACCAGGCCGGCCACGCCCCCGGCCACCGCAGCTCCGCCGAGGCCACCGGAGGCCGCTCCTCTTGACTCCTTGCCATTGGCGAACTTCTGGAGCGGGCCGGGCAGCTTGGCACTCTTAAAGCCTTTCTCCGTGCCCTTCTGCACCCCCGCCGCGGTTTGGTCGGCGATCTTGTTCATCGCCCCCGCCTGACCAGAGGAGATTATGCGAACCTTGAGCCCCACTTCCTCGACCATCTCACATCCCCCATATCTGCTTCGCTTCCTTATGCCGCGCCAGCGGCATGAGGTGGAAGAACAGCGCCTGGTCCACCTCGTACATAAGGTCCGGGTCGCGGGGCATCGCTCCGCCGCGCATCAGCTCGAAGCGCATTATCCACCCCGCCTCCGCCCCTCCATATTTGTCATGCTCATAGCACCACGCTATGCGGAGGAGGTCATCCGCTCCAAAGGGCTCTCGTTGACCTCCTGGGCCTGCGCGTACAGGTAGTCCATCAGCGTCCCGTCGAGCTTCCGCAGCTCGTCCAGGGTGTTTGGCCAGGGAGCCTCGACGGTGCATGCCTTGATATATAGCAGGACCGCCGTCCCCATCTCCGTCTCCACCTCCATCGTCCGGCCCTTCGTGGACCTCAGGAACTTCCTGGTGCTCTCGTTGGTATATTCCTCGACCTCCCCGGCGGTCAGCCGCTTGAGCGTCACCGGACCGAGGTCCCAGGGAGAGAGGTCCACCGTGCGTTTCTTCTCGAACATCCGATCACCCGTACCTCACCGGCTCGGCGGTCGGCCACTTGGTCACGACCAGCGAGCAGGCCCCGGCCCGAAGGTCCACGCTCTCCATGACCTCGTCCGATGGTCCGACCACGGGGTCGGAGTGCTTGACCGGGATGACGTTGGTGAAGGTCCAGGTCCAGGTGGGCGCTGGCGACCCGGCCATAGTGATGACCAGCTGCACGCCCTTGGCCGCCGTGCCGACGTAGCTCGGAGCGCCGGGGGCGGTCGCGGTCCCGTTGATGGCCGCCCCGAACAGCGCATCATCGAAGTCCCCCGGATCGGTGAACAGGTGGACGAAGGAAAGCTCGTACTTCCGCTCGCCCCACCGCGCCCGTGTGGGGAAGTTGCTGCCCGCCGACGGCTTGAGCTCCGCGCCCTGGTCGATGCGAATGGTCCCCCGGTCGATGTTTGATATTTCCGTGTAGGCTGCTCCAGTCCAGACCTTGAACTTGGCATCGGCGAAGGTCGCGGGGGCCTTGGTCTCCTGCGCCCATGTGCTGGTAAATCCAGCGGGCACGGCGTTGGAACGCATCGGCTTGGCATACTCGCAATCAAGGCTAAGTCTTAGGGGGCTGGAGGAATTGGCGTCGATGTCCAGCTCCGCGCTCTTGACCAGCGTCCCGCAATGCTGCGTAAATCTAGTCTTGGAGCTGCTGAGCACTTCCGCGATCTGAACCTCCATCGTGGGATGGGCGTCCGCCTCGGAGAAGGTGTAGGTGTAATCCCCGGCCCCCCCGCTCACTACCAGCGAGCCCAGCGCGGGCTCCAGGATGGACGGGGTGATGAGGTCGTCCTCGATGGTCATGGAGCCCTTGAACAAGCCGTGCTTGTATGTCTGGACGGACCGCGAGCCCGGACCGTAGCGGTCCATGATGCTTGGGTCATGGTCCCTGGTCGGGATGCTGAGCGCGGTCCCGAATATCTTGTTCACCTTGCTGGCTCCGGCCCCGAAGTTGGCCGCCCCGCCGGCTGTCAATTCGAGACCCCACAATGCTTTTTGAGCGCTTCCAGATACCATATTAGCCCACCTTCCTTGACTGCATGATAGTTACCTCGATCGTCCACACTCCAAGCTGCGGCCCGCCCCCGTGGTCGGTCCCGTCATCGAACTCCAGCGGCCCGTAGCCGTCCCACGGCGCGACGCGGTTGGCCCACAGTATCCGCTTGACCTCATCCTTCGCGGCGTCCGCCTTCGATTGAGAACGAGAACGAATATCTACGGTGAACCGATGCCGGATGTTCCTCGAACCGTAGCTCGCGCCCTTGACCGTGGCCGGGGAGGCGATGTGATATACTCGTACGAGCGGCTTCTCGCCGTCCAGCGGGGCGGGGTTGCGGCCTGACGCGAAGACCGCGCCATCCTGGAGCGTCCACGCTGACGAGATGAGCAGCTTGAGCAAGTCGCGAAGCTCGGTCATTCCAGTTTCCTCCGCACCACGTATATCTGGTCGGCCATCATCCTGGAGTCGGTCTGCGTGGCGTCGATGATCTCGCGGGACCGCTCGGCGATGAATTTGGCGATCGGTTCGAGGGAGAACAACTCTCCCATGAGCTCGGCCACCTTGGACGCCGCCTCCGCCGTGGCCGGACGGGCGAACGGTCGGGCCTCCGTGCCTTGCCGGTAGATGCTCCAGCGTATCGCTTCGGTCGCCCGGTCCAGCTCCTTGCCGGCGAGGCCGAGCTTATCCGCCGCCCACCGCCGGATGGGGTCTCTCGGCGGCATGAACTGAGCGTGGCCGGCTGCCGGGCCAGTCCCGAACTCCCGATAGCCGGCATACGGCACGCGGAACTCCACCCACCATTCATCATCTTCTTCGAGCAGCGCCCGGACGCGGCGGAGGGCCGGGGAATCCTCCCATTCCGCCTCCACGACGGTCATCGGTCGCTCCTTGCCACGTAGTATTTCTTTCGCGGCGCGGCGGCGGCGATGTAGTCGTCCAGCAGTTTCCAGGCTTTTCTCTCATAGGTGGCGATGGCCTGGTCGATGTTCTCTCCGAGCTGGATGGTCCCGTCGATGGAGGTCGAGGCGGTCTTGCTCCCGTCCATCCTCATGCGCGTGTAGAGCTTGGAGATGCTGAGGTTCAAGCTCGCGGCCTTGAGCGCGGAACCTGAGCCAGTGACCCGCATCGCTTGAAGCCTGGCGTCTATCTCCGCATCGGCCATGTCGATGAGCGCCTGGATGGTGGCGGTGGCGTACACCGTCCCGGTGGCGTTGACCACGTCGGTCGTCGTGCAGTAGCTCAAGGCGCGGCCTCCAGGTCCTCCAGTAGTTCCTTGTCGGCTAGCGACGGCCACACCACGCGCTTGACGATGCGCTTCCTTAGCGGTCGGCGCTTGCCGGTGTATTCCGTATCCTTATTGTAGGTCAGGGAATACGCTCCTTGGATGAGGTCCGGCACGTGTGCGTAGATGCCGTTCACCGTGACATTGCTGGCGAGGGCCGACCCGGCGGCGGCGCTACGAACTATTAGGTCGTTGAGGCTCTGCCCCGCCGCCAGCTTGATGGTCCCCGGCCCGGCCTGCACGTACTGCGAGGTGCCCGCGTCCAGCGCCCCGGCGCTTGAGTCGAAGTTGCCGTAGTTGCGTATCACGCCCTCACCCCCGAGCAGGACTCCTCTCGTTCCTACGGTGATGCCCCTGGCGGTGAGGTTGAACCCGGCGAGGTCGAGGGTGATGGTGTAGGTCGCGTGGGCGGAGGATACCTCCAGCCCATTGCATGACACGGCCCCACCCAGAGTCAATGTCCCGTTCTGTGTGGAGATGTCAAGTGACCATATCTTCAAATTGCAGGTAATGGTCATTGCTGGAATCGTGGCATTAGTGTTGTAATAACGGAACGAGAGTGTCCCTGTTCCAGAGATGTTCCCGATGGTGGATGCTGATAACAGGTGGGTCGGTAAGTTGAACGTCCCTGAGAGGACCACCGAGCCGGTGTTGGTGAACACACCATCGACCTCACATCCGTTGACTGGTGCCTGAAAATTCACCCTCTCCCCAGTTATCTTCAATTTTCCAATCTTGTCGTAATCGGAAAGGCGGAGAGTTGTGTCGTTGCCGCTCATTTCAAGATTTGGTTTGCCCGCACTTAACACTCCACCAGTATGTGCGAATCCGCCTTGGCAAATTACCCAATTGCTGCTCCCGGTGAACCTCCCCGCCGCCTGCGAGTACCCCCCGGCCCCGATGGAAATGTCCACATCGCCCTGGGTGACGGTGCCGGTGTATCCTGTTGCTAGAGTAATTGAATTGGGGATTGCTGTTGCTCCCGCGATGTCCCAAGTGCAGTTCCCGCCCTGGGCGAATATCACATCGTCCCCGGTCGCGGGGGCCTGGTCGGTGCCCGAGCCGTCCAAGGCGGTGTTCCAGTTCGCCACGGTGGAGGCGTTGCCAGATGCTCCGGCTTTCCAGTAAACAGTAACCAATCAAATCGCCTCCTCAGAAACGGGGTCGGGGATGCCGGTCGCCAGCTTGTCCCTCAGCTTCACGGCGGCCACGCGCTCGGCGTCCACCGGGCGGGCGTTCACCCATCCGTCGATGGTGCTCTTCTCGGCCTCGATCTCGGCCTCGATGCGCGCACGCTCCTCGGGGTCGATGGTGACGGCCAGCCTGGAGATGGAGTCATTGATGCGCTGCTTCGACGCGGCGACCTCCGAGCGTAT
>Ga0302243_1001651_pt1 | contig 14766 bp, 13 predicted proteins | sample AAG_UR_Met_MG_FD_193514 | JGI IMG/M metagenome (GOLD analysis project Ga0302243, IMG submission 193514) | Enriched activated sludge microbial communities from anaerobic digester in WTTP, New Holstein, Wisconsin, United States - AAG_UR_Met | ecosystem: Engineered > Bioreactor > Anaerobic >... | reverse complement strand
ACTCTAAAGACAGTGATATATTCTGTCGCATTGAGCTTGGCGACCGTCATGTTATTAGCTATGGCTCAAAACTTTCTCCTTCCATTCGCGGGTGTAGCTCACCCCATGACCGCGGATATATCAATCACATTGCTACTCGCCCTCATCGCAGGATTAGGCACTATTGCGTGGTTGAGAGACCATGATTTTATTAATCCGCGGAAAATCGATACGAGTATTTTTTCACGCTCCAGTTCTCTTGCATTATATCTCCTTCCATTTATGGCGATTTTCTCAACGTTTATACAAAATACATGGGGAGATAACCGCGGGCAGTATGTTCTGATTATTATTATTTCCATTACCTTCGGTGCGGTCTTCTTAGTAAAAAATGTTTCTAGAGAGACACAAGCAATCGCCCTCGCCTGCATCAGCCTATCTCTAGTGCTCCACTCAGCCTTGGTCAGCAAGAATATAGTTGAGTGGGCAGACGTCTCATTCGAGATATGGGGTGCTAACCAGGTCATCATCAATGGTGTCTGGGATCCCAGTATGTTCGAGCGCACTAATGAATTGGCGAGTTTAACTCTCATTGGACCATACCTCCATTTTATTAGTGGCGTGGACCTGATGATTGTTTTTAAAATAATTTACCCCCTGCTATTTCCACTCATACCCATGGCAGTTTACGCGATCTCGCGAGATCGTATCGGAAATCGAGAGGGTCTTGCCGCCGGATTCATTATTGCTGCTTCGACCATAATGTATACAGAAATGCTAGGCCTCAACCGCCAGGCCATATCGGAAATTTTTTTCTTAGTCGTCCTAATGGTACTCATGTTAAAGGATTTTCGTGGGGCGACTAGGAGTGCTCTGGTGATATTGATGATAGTTGCAATGGCCATGTCCCATTATGGAACGCTTCTTATTATCGGGGCCATATTCTGTCTCTCTCTGACAATCTATCCATTTGTGCGGGCCATCGTCCCCCAAAATAGGAAAAAAATTCAGAAAGGGACATTGAGTGGATATATTGTCGTGATAACACTGATTTCCCTATGTATTGGGGCATGGTATTTCTTTATTCTAGATTCGGAGTTGACCGAGCTCATCCAACGGTTGTTTAATTATTTATTAAGTGGCTTTTCTGTGATGGGGCCCTATAATGGCACCATTATGGAGATGATTTTCGAACATAGGGGGCCTTGGTATTGGCTCGATATACTAACCATTGCTACTAATGCCCTGTTAATCATTATGGTTATAATCGGACTCACCTACCTACTTTATCACCGTGACAAACAATACAATCTGGGTCCGGGGTACATCTCCGTTGCCATCGTATCAGCTATTGTTTCTATAGCAGGACTGTACAGCATAAATATTTATGAGGCCTTGAGCGAGATGCGTTTATCTCACTATTGCTATCTCATTTTAGCCCTTGTCGTCGCAATAGGCGGCTTCCGATTGTTCGAGGGAAGGAAAATCAGGCAGAAGATCGTTAGAAAACGAATCGGCCACATATCATTGGGTGTTGTGCTCATTACCTTTTTTCTAATAAGCTCTGGTTGCCTCAATATTCTAGTCGGGCCGGTTTATCATTTCGAACTTTCTCCTAAAACATTGCCTCGTCCAAATTTTACTGACGAACAGATTGTTGCTTCCGAATTCAGCATAGAGTCCACAGGTTACGGTGCTAAATACTACGCAAATGCGAACATGGCCTTTTTAATGGAGATGCAGCTCGGCTCATTTCGCCCATTTCTCGGCACATCGACCCCCAGAATTGAACAAGTGGTGGGTGCCTATTATTTCCTTGATGCCTCTGATAAAAATGGCATGTTGCTTCTCCAAGACCAAGCAGGGGTTCGAACAGAGAAACATCTTGCACCAATTGATCCAGCTACGTACACATTCTTTCATATGGTCAGTACAATATACACTAGTGATGGGACGAGTGTCTTATATTACAATCTGTAATTAAGTATAGTTGTTAAGGAAAGTGTGCTTTTTACATTCACAAAGTATACCCAAACCTGTGTATAAACATGGATCACTCCCACACATCACCCGTATAGGTGTACTCCACTGAGATCGTATACACACCCTCGATGGGAAAATGATATATGATTCGATTGAGAGGGCCTTTTCGATTAAATTGCATATTCATTACTATCGATGAAAGGATTTTGTAGAGCTATTTCTTACATCAAACGCTATCCACATGCGGGTTGTGAAAGGTTGATAAACCAAGGTAAAAAACTAATATTGTTTACAACGAACTACCCATTTGGTACAGTATCTGAATCATTTATTGATCCAGAAATCCCGTTTCTGGCATCACTATTTAAAGATATAGTCATCGTTCCACTTAACCATCCAAAAGATGTTGAGCGCATAGAAAGAAGCCTTCCAGATAATGTTATAGTAGATTGTTCATTGTGCGAGGAGAGCCGAATCAGCATAAAAACCACGAGGTCGATATTGCGTTGCATTTTTTCCATCCGTTTTTATCAAGAACTAGCACAGAACATTCATATTATTAAGAAAAGAATGTTGAAGCGGTTAACAATACATCTATCTGAGGCAATTAGAGTTGAGCGCTGGTTAATAAAACAAATCGAGAATGAAGCAATTAGCATACCTACGACGGTGATTTATACATATTGGCTTGATTCTCCCTCGACGGGTGTAGCCTTTGCAAAGATGAAGCATCCTGAGATAAAACTGGTGTCGAGGGCTCATCGGTTCGATCTCTATGAAAATGTGCATGACCCGCCCTATTTACCATTTCGCCATTTTGTAATGGCACAAATTAATGCCATTTTCTTAATATCTAAGCATGGCCAGAAATATCTTGCGGGAAAGTACCCACAATACTCAGAAAAATGCATTGTCTCAAGATTAGGCGTTATTGATCCGGGTTTTGTAAGTGCTCAGTCCAGTGATGGGGTATTTAGGATAGTATCTTGCTCATACCTCGCACCTGTAAAAAGGATAGATTTATTAATTGAAGGGCTGAGAGAGGTTGGCACACTGAGGCCAGAGGAGCGCTTTGAATGGACACATCTGGGATATGGGCCAGAAGCAGAAAAACTGAAACGAAAAGCATTGACTGAGCTTCCTTCAAATGTTAAATACAAATTCTTAGGTTATGTTGGGCCTGGAGAGGTTATTGAATATTATAAACATAACAGAATAGATGCTTTTATTAATGTTAGTAGATCTGAGGGCATCCCGGTTTCCATTATGGAGGCTCAAAGTTGCGGGATCCCCGTTATAGCCACTGGGGTAGGCGGTACATCCGAGATAATTTCGCAAGATGTTGGGTTTTTACTTTGTGAAAACCCGACGCCGCAAGACATTTCTAGAGCAATCCTTGAAATCGCAGATGACCCCAATCGAGCAAATGGGATGAAAAAACAAGCGAAGGATAATTGGCAATGTAGTTTTAATGCTGAGACCAATTATTCAGAGTTTGCTAATTCACTCTATCATATTGGCGACGGATCATGAGATTAGTTGGTATATTATATACTGTTCCTTCGCAGCACATTTAAAAGTTGCTTTTTCATTTCCTCATCATTCATTAGAAGTACAACGTAATATAGGAAAATTGAGATGATAGCTAAGGCAATTATAGTCAACGAATTGGAGGCCACATATCCTTTTAGTATATAGAGGATGAATAGTAGAAAACAACCTATCGCTAATGTTTTATATATGGGCCCGAACAGTCGTTTTATCGAGACATTCGATAAAGTTAGAAACCAGTAGCCTCCGGCAATATATATTATTCCTCCGGAAATAGAGAATAGGAGTAAACCGAGATAGATATCGCCACTTATCCCACCCACAAGTAAAGAACATGCGCGTGCAATCAACACGACTGTGTTGATTATTAAGGCAATCTTTAGTTTATTGAATATTGGATAAAGAGTGCTAATTGGAGTTGTAACGAAGGAGATTAAAATCCAGAAAGACAAAATTTGCGCGTATACCCCAGCTTCTGCCCAAGCAGATCCAAAGACGAAAATGAATAGTTCTTTACCTAATAAAGTCAACATCAATATTGGCATGAACCCAATTGCAATTAGTCTCCTCGTTGTGCTTTCAACGACTAACGTCAATTTTTTATCGCTTTCGTGCTTTCCCTCAACTGCCCGTTGAAAAAAAACTTGAGCGACCGCAGATCCAATAAATGTCATCGGCAACAGTAAGACCGTAAGGCCAAGGGAATAATATCCAACAATATTGGAGGAAAAAAATATGGCGAGCATAAAAATGGGCAGTTGTAGGGAAATATTATTGATAAGGGCAGACCATAGGTCATATAATGGGAAATCCCGATATTTTTTTAACCCTCCCACAACGCTTTTCCAACATATGCTTTTTTTAAACAGAGCCTTATCAGATTTCCAGATTTGATACCCCAAAGTGGAAGTCGCAATCGTCTGACCTACCAGAGTAGCACCTATAAGGCTGCCTCCAGATACGTTACCTGTAATTCCCATTCCAAGTTGCGTACTGGTCGTAGATATGGCTTTAGATATCTGCGCTGCAGATAAACGTTTGAACTGGCGAGTTCTTGAGTTCCAATAATTAATCGCTAAAAAAGTGCCACTTAGCAGGACCATGGGAGGAACTAACCAAAGAAACGGCCGAAGCTCGATGGCATTAAACATTAAAGTAATTGTATCACCAAATACCCAAAGAATGAACGTGGTCATCAAGCTGACAAACAAAGTCATGAGTAGGCTGACGGCCAATAGATTAGCTGCTTCTTCATCAGAGTTTGGCAACATTATTGATAACTCATATCTCATGCAAGAGACAACAGTCAGAATGCCAACAATGGACGTGAATAGCGCGGATATTCCAAACGCATCAGCTCCATATATACGTGCTACAACTGGAGCTGCCACCATAAATATGAGCTGAGCTACAGTAGTACCACCGATTAGGGTAATGACATCGGCGGAGAAGGACGGATAATGGGATTTTCTCTTTGTTTCCTGTTTATCTACATCGATAGTTACATTCCCCATATGTGGCTCTTTAGTGCGTTGATATTATTGGTGGTTCCCATTTTATATAAACATTCGAATATTTGCTACCAATTGACATGCATACAATTTTCCCAGTACACATACTGAATATTTGAAATCTAGTTATTGGGTTTCCATCTTTTGGTAATCGAATGGATACTATCATGTTGGTAGATTTTTTAATAACGAAAGACTATTCATCACTTGTGCTCCAAAACGGAAAACTACTCATCTAAATATTCAGTAGATTGATTGCCCAATTCCCTTTGTTAAAGATAAGGTGATGGGATTTATGCCAGAAGGCTTATCTAGCAAACGCATATTGATGCAATCGATGGGTGTCTTCTCTGGATCTAAATTCATATATCTACATAACCTTCGTGGAGATGCCGATTCAGGAGTTAATAAAAAGATAATATATCAGGTTAGCTCGATGAGTAAACGAATGCCCACCGAGTTAGCAATCACATGTGAATCAGAAAAATACTATGATGATTTTATCAAAGTTGCAGAAAGAATTACGATAGCAAGGGCGCAAGCCCTCCCAGATATAAAGCCATATTATTCGATGAAGGAGGTATACCGATTCATTTCTTCCCTGACACCGAAGGACATTCTTTACGTTAGATATCCACCTATACCAAAAATCACGGTTCCCATCTTGTTAAATAACAGGGCTCAAACAATATTTGAGCTAAATGGCATCCCTAGTAAAGAAACAGGTGAAAGGGCCCCCATTAATCCTTTCTGGAGAGCAATGGAGGAGTTAATAGGCCCCTTGATTTTGAGCAGGGGTGATGGCATTGTCGGCGTAACCGACGAGATATCTAGGCACTATCTAGCCAGAATTCGACGCGATGATATAAAGAATATTTCAATCTCAAATGGGATAGCCTGTGCGGACATTCCGTTGCGAAATTATTCCCCCATTCTAGAAAGGCAAATCCACCTTATTGGCGTTGGATTTGTTAGCAATTGGCATGGATTTGACAGAATTATCAAGGGCATATCGGACTACAAGGGTGACCGAAAATACATTTTCCACATTATTGGCGATGGTCCGGAGATTGCTGTGCTTAAAAGGCTTGTTAACAATCTAGAACTGGAAAATAACGTTATCTTTCATGGTTTCCAAGCCGGTGAGACACTCAACAAGCTATATAGTGTATGTGATGTCGCAGTTAGTACCCTTGCGATCCATAGAAAGGGATTGACAAACCATTGCTCATTAAAGTCGAGAGAATATTGTGCTAGAGGTATTCCGTTTATATATGCAGGTAATGACCCAGATTTTATAAATGATTTTGAGTTTGCGCTTCAAGCCCCCATGGGTGATGAGCCCATACAAATGGAAATAGTCGGTAAATTTTACGATAGGTTGATGACCAGATCGTCCTATCCTATACAAATGAGGAACTATGCGGAGAGCAACCTCGACTGGGATGTGAAATGGTTGGGGATGTTGTCGTTTATTGATAATATTTTAAAAGATACGCCCATTATCACCACTGAGATTGTGCGGTAAATAATCAGGTCAATTTAATTACCTCGGACTTTGTATGCATATAATATGTCTTATAAAATAATCATTCTTTTTATCCAGTAGCTAAGTATATCGAATAATAACCACTTGAATAAATTTTATCATACGTGCTCGATAATTGTGTGGTATCCTGATAAATTATAAATTTATCTATGTATCTTTCACCCTTAAGCAGCGCCTGATACTTCATATTTTCAGTGATAATAATCTTCCCAACGAGCGTTTGATCAGTACCCTTCACCTCGTCAAAAACCAACCCTGCACCGTATGATTCCGAGAATGAGACATAGGATTCCCTAGAATAACCGTAGATGGGATAGGATGTGATGGCTATCAACGACAAAATCACCATGAGGGAAATGAAAATATTGAATGCCTTTCGCTTATTATTTTTCGCTTTTGAGAGTTTCGATAAAAAAACCGCTGCAATCGGCGCGGATATTGATAGTGCAGCAAAATTCGAACTGCGGCTCAATATTTGTTCCCCTCCGGCCGTAAAAAAATAGAATACGAGTGATATAATGCCAAGAACGAATGATGCTATTAATAAAGCGGACTGGCTATTACCGATTCTCTTGATAATCGAAGCTAAGGATAAAGAGTATCTATGATTCCTATGTATTTTTCTGATTGCTAGAAATACAAGAACTCCGGTTAATAATAACAATAGTATAGAAGCAGGTTGAAGCAGTTGTTGAATCCAAGCATTGATACCATCACCAAAAATGCGAGAAAGAAAGTTTGCCAATAATCCAGTTTCAGGATTCAACATTCTACCGATGTATCGAATGATCGACAAACCCATAGGTGAGATAAAAAGTGACCACCCTAACCAAGCTCCTGCGATAAATAATAGGTAGAGAATTTTTACAGTAGAATTCTTTACCGCGCTTTCTTTTCTGGTAAAATAATCTACAATTCCCATGGCGCCAATAAAAACTGCCAACAGGATGATTTCGAACGGATGAGCCACGATCAACGCTAACGATAATAGGGTGGCCAGTATGTTCCCCATGAGTGAACCTAGAGTTATTAAAAGTAGTACAGACAACATCAGAATGATTGCAACAGCATTCGGAGTGATGGAGATTTCAATAATCAGAACGGGCATGGCAAGAATGGCCGAACAGAAAGCAATCTTCGGGTTGAATAATCGTTTTACAAAGAGATACCATAGCACGAGCTGAGATACAATGATCAGTGGGCTGAAGATTATTCTAGAAAAGAAAAATAAATCAATATTCACTATTTTTTGAATATCCGAGAAAAGGAGGTATGATAATGGATAATTCGCAGGATATAGTGTTGACGATACTCCGAGAATTTGAGGAAGATCATATACATTATTAATAACCCCGAATGTGTCAGGAAAACGTGCTAGACCAGCGATAAAGTATGGCGTGCAAAGAAGAATCAGACCCAGAATTGTTATCTCAATAATATGAAAATATTTATTTTCAATACCCCACCAAATACTCACCCAGACTATTGCGCCGAAACATAATAGGATAGCATAAAAAAACGGATTTAAGATATCTAACACCCATAGGGCATTGTCGTGCCTGAGATTTTGAAACGATGTCCAATTAAAGGCTATATAAAGAATCCATGTGGTTAGCAGTAAAAACGTAGCGATGAGAAGTAGTTTTACTTTCCGATCCATGGTTACCTCGAAGTTCTGATATCCCGTCGGAAGACCTTGCTTAATAACATCCCATATATTATCGTAATGGATGATAAGAAAATCAACACAATTTGGGAGATGTTAGTTTTAAGATTTGTATTGCTTTCCTGCTTGAACATTGACAGTACTCGCTCAGGAAAAGAAGTCATAAGAATGTACTTCATCATGTTAGCGTCATCTTTGTCGACCCTGCTTGGGAGCTTGGCGATATTAGCTGAGTAATAACCTATACTCCGACCATATTGATAGCATCTATTGAAGAGATGTTTATAGGACTTTCGGAACTTGAATATTTTGTGATAGACAACCGCCTCGGGGATATGCATTATCTTCGATTGTGGATAAGCGCTTAGGATACGTAGACTGAGATCGATCTCCTCTCCAACCCCTTTATTGTCCAGTAGGCCGGCGTTGAGGTTAAACTCGTTGTCGTTAAAAGCACTACGGCGGAATGACATGTTGGAACCAAAGTTGCTTCTGACACTTCGACGGTAATTACTAAATCCTCTATATGTACACCCCATGGTCCAATAGAATTCCTCGGGTATGCTGTTATCCTGACCACATACCCACAACGGCCTAATGGGCCCGCCACAACCAATGATCTCACTATCTGCGTATGCATCTTTCAGAACCTTCAACCACTCCTTATCCGCGATTGCATCATCGTCGAGGAACGCAATAAACGCCCCGCTTGAAGATTGTACTCCCTTGTTCCTTGATCCAGACAAGCCGGGTTGCTCCGAGTTCAATACAACCCTAATCAATACAGAGTCATTATAGAATTCAACGAATTTGTTGAACAAGTCTCTATTTCTATCGATGACCAAGACAATCTCGACTTCTGGATAGGTTTGCTCGAGGATTGAATTAATTGCTTCTATTGTATCATGATAGCGATTGAAATGGTGAGTGCATATCACCACGGTGAAAAGTTGGCCATCCTCTACGGTCTTACTAACCTCGCCACATATACTATAATTAATCCGGGCATCCTCTTCTACCCGTACCGAGTTCTCTTCGACGATGGTAGTTTCAGGCAATTTTAATCTTCCTTAATACTTGCTACTGTCAAAAAGCCACCCGCATTAATAAACACTAGCTTTCAAAATATCTAAATTAATAATGTTAAAAAGCAGATACTCTGTGGTTGCAGAAGCAGGACATGAATGACAAGCACTAATTTGCTGACATATTGCAATACAAAGAACCGCATCCATGAAAGAATCCGATGTCAAGAATGGTATGTTCATTTTAGGCGTGTAATTAAACACTAATGCCCATCATTGCTTACTGAGTATAATGATAAACGACTAGTAGCCATGTTGTTTAGTAAATAGACAATTATAGGTAAATAAGAAACCACTACTAATTCGACAATAAAGCCAACCCATATATACCAATAATCATCTCGCATCGTCGTGGCTTTCCCATTTATCTCAGAGTTAAAAAGATCATGGGACATTACTATCATCGCACTATTATCATTGATACTCGCTCCATTTATTTACGTTTTTCCTGAGGATACTATAAGGCTTGCAATTGGACTTCCATTTATCATATTATTTCCTGGCTATGTTCTAATATCAGCGTTGTTTCCAGGGAAAGATTCACTAGATGCTATCGAGCGGATGGCGTTATCTTTCGGATCAAGCATCGCCGTCGTCCCACTGATTGGTCTCGGGTTGAACTACACATCATATGGGATTCAGCTAAATCCGATACTATGGTCACTCATATTATTCATCGTTGTGTTCTCGATCATTTCTCTCTGGAGGAGAAATACCTCAACAGATATTTTTATACCCATCGAGCCTAAGGCAATATATCGATTAATAGCATCACGGCTCACATATGGATCAAAGATTGATCAAATACTAACTGTCATATTGGTGATGGCAATCACTTCATCAGTCATTGCACTCGGTTATGTAGTTACTACACCAAGGGAGGGCGAACATTTTACCGAATTCTATGTTCTCGGCTCTGGTGGCAAGACAGAAAATTATCCTAACAACCTCACGGTGAACCAGTCAGGTCAGGTAATCCTAGGCATTTCAAACCACGAATATCGCATTATTACATACACCATCGAGGTTTGGCTCGCCAACTTAACCTATGCCAACAGTGTTACCACAGTCCATAATCTTTGGTTCATCGAAACAATGAATATTACCCTTAACAACACCCCCGTAAATGTCGAAGATGATTGGACCAAACAATACGAGGTCCAATATAATATCAGTGTCCCCTTCACTGGTCAATATAAAATTTGGTTCATCCTCCTTAAGGACGGACAGCCATACAGCGGGGTGAGGTTTCATGACTATGCATCCAGCGAAGGAAAAGATCGGTTCTTGGCTATGTTAAAAAATTCCGAGGAATATTTGTCGCTGAACCTAAACCTCAGAATCATTGCCTGAGGGACAGCACCATCAGCTGGTGACTTGCCATGCCAGCAGTTAATAAGCAGATTGAATAACTCTACACAATGAGTGAATGACATGATCTCAGAAAAGGCACGCGGCCCGCACAGTATTGTGCTCGCTCGTAATAATGAACACATGTCTAGAGAAATGTTATAAAAATATTAATGAGCCAATGTTACGTGTTTAATTTCAGTATCATAACAAGAGTGCCGTTGCGAATGTATCGTCTACCTGTTACTAGTCGAAATATTCTATTAAACACGTGATATATTCTTAACGATTTATACCCCGTCCTCTGACGGCCATAATCACATAGAAAAAACTCTGTCGGCGTATAGCCGGCCTCAACGGCGACTTTTGCTAGAGTGAATGGGGTAAACCAGTACCTATGATCAGTATTTATAAACTCCCTGTCCTTCTTTGAATTTTTCACGTTGGCATAGGATAATGCATTCGGCACTGTTACAATAATATGACCGATATTGGTAGGATAATTATTACGAATTCTTTTTAAAAATAGACAGGGGTTATCAACATGCTCTAATATTTCGCCCAGTATCGCATAGTCCCAGTACTCTTTGGTTATTATTGGGCTAGGTTCACCAGCGATATCGATTGCATGAACGTCCACTAAACCCAATTCGTTCCTTAAATAATCAATACTTTTTTGATTTATGTCGATGCCTAGACACTTTTTTGTTAGACGTATTAAATGACCATGTAACCATTCGTCACGTGACATCTTAGCCTTTATCAGCTGAATATGGTCTGCACAACCGATGTGCAAGACCGTTTTCCCTTTGACCAAATCTTCAAGTACGTCAAAACGCCCCCGATAATCCGCCAAATTCTTCACATGAATGTAATAACCATTTGAGAATTTCAATCCAGTCAGATAATCGTTTACATCCGATTCGAATTTGATCTTGACACCACTACACCTATTGCGGTTTTTTATAAATAATTATGTGCTCAGTGGTTAATATTTGAATGTTTTATTATTAGAGCTTTGCTGCGAGAGTCAGCTAACGGGTTCCGAAGCATAATTATATATAATAATCTATATTGCAATCAAAATGCACAGGTGTGGTCCAGTCTATTGCTAGCTGCTCAGAAAGATAATAGGTTGGTTGCCGTGATAGTCGAGATGCCGAACTGCGTATTCAATTATTCCGGACAAGCTCACCTCGATACGTACGCGCTCGCGATCGTCTTGCTTCGCTTATCGTTGGAAGCACCATTCGAAAGCAGGCCGATTCGTTATCGTATTGCCAGCGCCGAGAACGTCTCGGACGACTATCAACGGACGAGAGAACGCTCGAGACAAAGAACGGCCATCGAACTTCTACCAGAAGCTGGTCAACGTCGCGCATCACTGGCCGAACCGCTTCGCTGCGCTGTACGCAAAGCGCGTTCATGCCAAGACGACGTTCAGCATAATCTGACCGCTGCTCGGATACCGCCTTCGTTGTCGATCGAGAATTGTCGGAAAACGAGGTCCGGAGCATATTAGCATTGCTCAACTTGATTCAGCTAGCGATGTGAAAGGAGTTCTAGTCATAGGACATTTGCAACAAGACCCAAAGTAGATAAAACGTGACGCAAGCCTTCTCGCTCATGTCATGCTTTGAGATAAGTGGACTAATGTACAATTAAAAAAGCTGCCGGTAACAAAAGCATGAAGAACACAAGGACAATGAAAGTGGGCACCCTTCTAACGAGGTAAGAGCCCATACCACGCTCGACAATAAAGGTCGCCATAGATAGTAGCCCGAGGCAGAAGAGCTGTAAACCCATCATGATCACCATGAGGGACACTGTGCTGCTGATAACCAGGTTGAAGATGTTTATAACTGCCAGACCTTCAACAGCCAGAACCATACCGACAATCAGAGGGGTATGCCCCATCCAAGGATGCTCGGCCAAGAAGGACACCAGCTTGGTCTTCCTCATCAGGGAATAGAAAACCAATGCTACGCCCAGGGCTATCATCTGGACCAACAGGACGATCAGCAGTTCATTCGAGATCGTCGCGTTGGATTTCAGGGCAATGGAACTTGTAAAGAAGAGAAGAAGTGCACATTCCGCTGCTAACACCACCCCGGCGAGAAGCATCATCGACAGCAGTATGTTCTTCGGATTTTTCTCCATCTTATGTACACCAGAGGATATGGCAGGATGTTGTTTATTTTATGTAAATGTTTTTAACATGAATTCATGTTAAGTGCCATTTTCTCGCGATCGTTTGTACTGAAGACAGCGATCGACCTTAGAACCGGGCTTTACCATCACGTAACGCGTCCAATATGTGCGCCGCCGCCTTCCCGTCGCCAAACGGATTAGCCCATGACGCTTTACGGTTCATCATCGACCACACCGAGAGCAGTATCTTCTCCGGATCGGTCCCGGCCAGCATGTTCGCGCCCGCCTGCACCGTCTCCGGTCGCTCGGTGTTCTCGCGTATCGTCACACACGGCACGTTCAGTATGCATGCTTCCTCCTGGACGCCCCCGGAATCAGTGATGATCAAACGAGCGCCCGCTTCGACCTGAAGGAAGTCCAGGAAGCCGAACGGACGGAGCACCGATACGCCGCGAGGCCTCAGTCCGAACTCTTCCATCCTCGCCTGCGTTCGCGGGTGCGCCGGGAAGATCACCGATAGACCGGTCTCCTTGGCTACCATCTCCAGAGCTTCGAATATCTTGGTCAGACGCTCCCTCGAATCCACGTTCTCCTGACGGTGCGCAGTGACCAGGACATAGCTCCTCGGCCTAAGGCCAAGGTTCTTCAGCACATCGGACCTGGCGTCGGCCAGCTTCCTGTTCTCCAGCACGGCGTCGACGATGGTGTTGCCCGTGACGAAAACACCTTTGTCTATCCCCTCGTTCGCCAGGTTCTTCCTGGCCTCCTCGGTCGGAGGAAAGAGATAGTCAGAGATATGGTCGGCCACTACCCGGTTGACCTCCTCGGGCATGGTCCGGTCCCAGGAGCGCAGCCCCGCTTCGACATGACCAACCTTGACCCCCATCTTGGACGCGGCCAGGGCAGCGGCCATGACAGTGTTGGTATCCCCCTGGACCAGCAATACGTCCGGGCGGTCCTTGGCCAGCACGCCCTCCACCCCGGCCAGTATCTTACCGGTCTGCACCCCGTGCGTTCCCGACCCCACGTCGAGGTTGTGATCGGCAGGCGGAAGCGCAAGGTCTTCGAAGAACACCTTGTCCATTTCAAAGGAATGATGCTGGCCGGTATGCAATACGTAGAACGGGACGTTCCTCTTCCTGCATTCTCTGATGACCGGGGACATCTTGATGATCTCCCGCCTGGTGCCGAGGACGATGGCGATCTTCATCTGTACCGGTCAAAGGGCGAGGAGGATAAGAATATTGATGGTGCCATGGCAGGCCGCGAACCCAAATAGATGTAATAAATAGTGGCGGCTCCAACCTTTTTCCGGTGGCGGGGATTAATAACGTTAGGCGAGGGTCATGGGACCTGATACTGATATCGCTGCTCAGCCTAGCCCTGGCCTTGTTCCTATATATAGTCCCGGAGAGCCCGGCCAGGCTGGTGCTCGGCCTGCCGTTCATCCTGTTCTTTCCCGGCCATGCCCTCACCTCCGCCCTGTTCCCGGAAAGGGACGCGATGGATGGTATCGAACGCGTGGCGCTGGCCATCGTCCTCAGCGTCGCGGTGGTCCCCCTCATCGGGTTCGTGCTGAACTACACTCCGTTCGGCATCAGGCTCGAGCCGTTATTGTGGTCCCTGATCGCGTTCGACCTTGCCTTCAGCGCCGTTGGAGTGATCAGGCGCCGCCGGGCCGCCGACCCGTTCCTGCCGCCGGGCCCGGGCCGGGGGCGGTGGCCGTCCATGAAGGAGGGTACCGGAGGCTCGAAGCTCAACCGGGCATTAACGGCGTTCCTGGTCATCTCCATGTTTTCGTCCGTTTGCGCCCTCGCCTACGTCGCCGCCGTTCCCCGGGACGGGGAGCGGTTCACCGAGTTCTACATCCTCGGGCCGGGGGGCGACACCTCTGCCTACCCGAGCGAGCTCGCCGTCGGGGAGACGGGGGCCATCATCGTC
>Ga0302243_1001649_pt1 | contig 14785 bp, 14 predicted proteins | sample AAG_UR_Met_MG_FD_193514 | JGI IMG/M metagenome (GOLD analysis project Ga0302243, IMG submission 193514) | Enriched activated sludge microbial communities from anaerobic digester in WTTP, New Holstein, Wisconsin, United States - AAG_UR_Met | ecosystem: Engineered > Bioreactor > Anaerobic >... | reverse complement strand
CCGAATGACATTATCTTGCCGTCCTTTTCTTCTTCTGCACGTTCTCATTCCTCGAAGAGCAGCAGCTGCTGCGTTCTCGTCTTTCTCGCCTCCTCGCGGACGGCGCAGCACTCGGGGGGAATCCTCGAAATGAACGGAGAGGGACTGCCGTTTGCGCTCACGAGATACAGAAGATCCACGGCCCTGGTCATTGCAACATAAAACAGGTTGCTCTCCTCATCCTCGGGACACCCATGGAGGGGGAACACGTCCCGGGAGAGGTCCGGTATGAAGACGCACTTGAACTCCAGGCCCTTGGCCGCGTGCGCCGTGATGACGCGCACCTTCTCCTGCGCGAGCGCGCCCTGGTCGTGGCTCAGTCTCAGGAACCGTATGAACCCGTCCGCGTCGTCTCCGAAGGTGCGGGCGTATTGATAGAACACGTGGTCATCCGGAAGGTCCGGAAGCCTGAACAGGCCGGACGCCTCCAGAGAGCGCACCCGCTCGAGGACCGGTCCGCCCGGAGACGTGAGCAGGGCCTCGGCGCGCATCAGCTTCAGGGCTTCCGGCGACCCCGCGGGCACGGCATCGTCCTGTGCGTGCGCGGCGACCCCCCTGACCAGGGGCTGCCAGCCCTTGAGCTCCAGCAGGGCCAGGCGCTGCCTGACGCCGTTCAGCGACGCGAGGGGCCTGGCGTAGGCGGTGTCGAACGGGATCGACGCCTTCGACAGTGCCTCCATGATCGGCTGCGCCTGATGCCGGGTACGTACGATGACCGCCATGTCGCTCAGAGAGTATTCGGCCTGCGCCCTGTCTACAGCCCGGCTGGAGAGGCCTCCGGCGAGCGACTCGATCTCGCGGGCGATGAACTCGGGCCCGGCGTGCGTCCTGACCACCCTGATCGGCTCGCCCCTGCGGGGGCTCACCACCGCGCGGCGGCCAATGAACGCATTGGACCCTTCCGCGATGCGGGCGTGAAGCCGGTAGGTCTCTGTCAGATCGAACGAGCGGGCGTGAGGGTGGTCGCGGAGGAAATCGTCGAAGCTCGCGGGGCTGCTGCCCCGGAAGCCGTAGATGGCCTGGCTCGGGTCGCCGATGACCATCAGGCTCTCCGCCCGGGCGGCGAGCGCCTTGAGAAAATCATACTGCAGGGGGTTGATGTCCTGGAACTCGTCCACCATCACGTGATCCCAGGCCGGCACATACCTCCCCGACGATATGAGCCCGAGCGCCTCTTCTATCATGCCCTCGTAAGTGTAATATCCCTCGGCCTGAAGGGCTTCGACCAGAAAGGCCTGCTCGCCTCCCAGGGGCCGCCGCGTGCTGAGGCTCAGGAGCAGGTCCTGGACGAACGGCCCGTCGCCCAGCCCCCACCGCGACGCCGTCTCGGACAGCATGTCTTCGTCCGCGATATGGAAATCGCGCCCGCAGTCTCGCAGAATCCGTGCGGCAAGGGCATGAAAGGTGAGCACATCGGGTCCCGCCCCGTCCAGCCTGCCGCTGATCTCCTGTGCGGCCTTGACCGTGAACGTGACGGCGAGAATCGAGGCCTGCCCGGCCTGAAGCAGCGTCCGGATCCGCTCCACCAGGGTCCTGGTCTTCCCCGTTCCCGGGCCTGCCCTGACCACGAGCACTCCCTCGCGGCACGCGGCTATGTCTTTCTGGACCGGCCCCAGCCGGAGCCCGGCTGCAGGTGGATCGCTCTTGCGACTGGAGGATGCCGCCGCCTTCGCGCGTTTTTTCGGACGGGCCAGCGGCTTGCCGAAAAGATCGGCGGAGAACAGCAGGTCGTCCTCATGCTCTCCGAACACGCGCACGCGCCCGAACCTGCCGTCATACCCCGGCTCCTTGAAGACCTCTCCCGCGCGCATGCGGGTGAGAGCCAGGGCCAGGACATCGCCCGCCGCGGCCCGGACCTCCGCGAGGTCCGCATCCATGAGCAGGGGCAGCTCGCCTCCCAGCCGGGAAATGAGGCGGCGATGAGCGTCTTTCACCCGGTTGGAGGCGCTTCCGGTCTGCATGATCTCGCCCAGGATCTCGGCCAGAGGGATCAGCGAGTAAAAAGGCCGGGCGGTCGGCGGCTGAGAGCCGTCACGCCTGTCCGAGAGCTCCTCCACCCGGTTCAGCACCCCCACCGTTACCTTTCTGCCGCACACCGGGCAGACGCCGCCCAGGGCGGCCGTCTCTTCCGGGCTGAGCACTACGTTGCAGTCCCGGTGGCCGTCCAGGTGGTACTTGCCCTCTTCCGGGAAAAACTCCACGGTGCCGATGAGCCCCTCCCCCTCCTTGAGCGCCCGGAGCATGGCGAAGTAGTCGAGATCGGTCTCGAAGATCGTGGCCTCCCTGCCGAGCTTTTCTGCGGAGTGGGCGTCCGAGTTCGACACCAGGTGGTATCCGTCCAGGCTCCTGACCGACCGGTTCATGGGAGGGTCGGAGGAGAGGCCCGTCTCCACGGCGAAGATGTGAGGGGCCAGGTCGCCGTAGCACTCGGCGATGGTATCGAACCCGGACTTGGACCCCAGGGCCGAGAACCAGGGCGTCCAGATGTGTGCCGGGATCAGATATGCGTGCTCGCCCGCCTCGAGCACGATCTCGAGCAGGTCGCGCGAGGTGATGCCGAGGATGGGCCTGCCGTCGGAGAGGATGTTGCCCACCCGGGCGAGCGAAGCGCCGATCCTGCGGGCGCATGGAAGGTCCGGGGCCGCGATGAGATGGTGGACCTTGCGCACCTTGTCGCCCTGCTTGTAGATGGTGCTGATCTCGCCCGTGAGCATGAACCGCACCCCTTCATCCGCCTCTCTCAGCCGGAAGAGCCCGGGCTCTGCCTCCTCGAGCTCGTCCTCGATCTCGCCCAGCCATGCCGGGTGGGTGAAGTCGCCGGTGCCCAGGACCGTAATGCCCTTCTCCCGCGCCCCCCGCGCAAGCGAATGGAGGTTCAGGCTTTTGCTCGTGGCACGTGAGAACCGGGAGTGGATGTGGAGGTCGGCAAAAAATTTCATTGCCTTGGGATCCCGGAGAATGGCTTTTCCTTCATGGGAAAATATGATGTATTGTCCTTCACTGCTCGTTCTGCTATTACGACCGACATGAATGTGTTTTATCGATTCATAACATGTATCATCGTGGTGTCAACAATAGTAGCATGCTCGCCCGAGAATAACAAGAAGCAGATTCCGGCTGTTAAGGCTTCGGGCGGTGCCAGTCCCGTTTCGGGCGACGTTCTGGTTGAGTCGTCAATCGGCGACGCGTCGAATCTCATCCCCATGCTCGCATCGGACCAGACATCGCACGAGGTGGCGGGCTTTGTCTACAACGGCCTCGTGAAATACGACAAGGAATACAACATCGTGCCCGACCTGGCCGAGTCGTGGGACATCGAGGGCGAAGGCCGCCTGCTGCGCTTTCACCTGCGCAGAGACGTCTTGTGGCACGACGGCGAGAAGTTCGACGCGCACGACGTGATGTTCACCTACAAGACCATCATCGATCCCAATACGCCCACCGCCTATGCCGAGAAGTACAAGCTGGTGAAGGAGGCCAGGCTCATCGACGACTACACGATCGAGTTCACCTACGACAAGCCTCTGGCGCCGGCCCTGATCAGCTGGGGTGCGCTGCAGATGCTGCCCGAGCACCTGCTCGAGGGAAAGGACATCTCCACCTCCGCCCTCACGCGCAGGCCCGTGGGCACCGGACCCTTCAGATTCAAGACCTGGGAGACCGGCTCGAGGATCGTGCTGGAGCGCAACGAGCGCTACTTCGACGGCGCCCCGTATCTGCTGGGCATTCTCTACCGCATCATCCCGGACCAGAACACCCAGTTCATGGAGCTCAAGGCCGGCAACATCGACATCATGGGGCTCTCGCCGCTGCAGTATCTCAGGCAGACGGACACGCCGGACTTTCAGGGCCGATACACAAAATACAAATACCTGGCCGACGGCTACACCTTCCTGGGCTTCAACCTCACGCGGCCGCCGTTCGACGACGTGAGGGTGAGGCGGGCGATCGCGCACGTGATCGACAAGGAAGAGATCATCAAGGGCGTGCTCATGGGCCTGGGAGAGATCGCCACCGGGCCGTACAAACCCGGCACCCGGTGGTACAACCCGGATGTCCCGCGCTACCCCTTCAGCCCGCAGAAGGCGCTCGGCCTGCTGAAGGAGGCCGGCTACGAAGACGCGAACGGCGACGGTATCGTGGACAAGGACGGCAGGCCGTTTTCGTTCACCATCGTCACCAATCAGGGCAACCCCCTGCGGGAGAAGACCGCCCAGATCATCCAGGAGCGGCTCAAGACCGTGGGCATTCAGGCCAAGATCCGCGTGATCGAGTGGACGGTGTTTCTCAAGGAGTATGTGGACAAGGGCAACTTCGACGCCGTGATTCTGGGCTGGAACATCCTCCAGGACCCGGACATCCACAACGTGTGGCACTCGGACAACGCGAAGAAGGGCGGGCTCAACTTCGTGATGTACAGAAACGCCGAGGTGGACGGGCTCCTGGTGCAGGGCAGGCACACCTTCGACGAGCAGGAGCGCAAACAGTGCTACTTCCGCATCCAGGAGATCCTGGCCGAGGAGCAGCCCTATGTGTTTCTCTACGTGCCCTACAGCCTGCCCGTGGTGAGCTCGCGGATCCGGGGCATCGAGCCCGCACCCGCCGGCATCACCCACAACCTGGAAAAGTGGTATGTGCCGAAAGAGCTGCAGAGATATACGATAGTGCCATAAGGAAACCATGCTGAAATATCTGCTCAAGAGACTCGCTGTTCTCATACCGACCTTCATCGGGATCACCGTCGTGTGCTTCCTGGTGATCCACCTTGCGCCGGGCGAGCCCACGAGCATGCAGGCCGAGCTCAACCCGAACATCACGCCCGAGGCCATCGAGCAGCTCAAGCGCCACTACGGCCTGGACAAGCCCCTGCCCGTGCAGTACCTGGTGTGGATGAAGAACCTCGCCAGGCTGGACTTCGGCCGGTCGATCTCGTCGGACGCCAGGCCCGTGTGGGACAAGATAAAAGAGCGCCTGCCCGTGACCATCTCCATCAACGTGGCATCCATGGTGATCATCTTTCTCGTAGCCATCCCCCTGGGCGTGGTGTCCGCGGTGCGGCGCGGCTCGGTGCTGGACCGGTCGATCACGGTGTTCGTGTTCGTCGGCTTCTCGATCCCGGGGTTCTGGCTCGCGCTCATCTGCATGGACTTTCTCGGGGTGAGGCTGGGGTGGCTCCCCATCTCCGGTCTGCACTCCCAGGGGTATCAATACATGGGCTTTCTCGAGCGGACCTGGGACCTCGTGAGGCACCTGGCCCTGCCCGTGGTCATCTCGGCCTTCGGGGCGCTCGCGGGTCTGAGCCGCTACATGCGCTCGAGCATGCTCGAGATCATCCGGCAGGACTACATCTTGACGGCCCGGGCAAAGGGCCTGCCCGAGCGGACCGTGATCTACAAGCACGCCATGCGCAACGCCCTGCTGCCGGTGATCACGATCCTGGGGCTCTCCATCCCCGGGCTCATCGGCGGCAGCGTGATCTTCGAGAGCATCTTCTCCATACCCGGGCTGGGCAAGCTCTTTTATGACGGCATCATGATGCGCGACTACAACCTCATCATGGGAAGCCTCACCATCGGCGCGGTGCTCACGCTGCTGGGCAACCTCATCGCGGACATCGCCTACAGCGTAGCCGACCCCAGGATACGGACGGGCTGAGCATGGGATTCTGGTCGCGCTTCTTCAGAGACAGGCTGGCAGTGGCAGGGCTCGTGATCGTGCTCTCGTTTTTCGCGCTCTCGATCCTCACGCCCGTGATCGCGCCCTACGACCCGAGCGCCATCGACGTGGACAGCATCCTCATGCCGCCGTCCGCCCGGCACCTCTTCGGCACGGACGACCTGGGCAGAGACGTGTTCACCCGCATGCTCTACGGCGCGGGCATCTCGCTCAAGGTGGGATTCGTGGCCGTGGGCATCGCCACGATCATCGGCGTGCTGCTGGGGTCGATCGCGGGCTATTACGGCGGCGTGATCGACCTGATCATCATGCGCTTCGTGGACATCATGCTCTGCTTTCCGTCGTTCTTCCTGATCCTGGCCGTGATCGCATTCCTGGAGCCCAGCATCTTCAACATCATGGCTGTGATCGGGCTCACCTCGTGGATGGGCATCACGAGGCTCGTGCGCGCGGAGTTTCTGAGCCTGAAAGAGCGCGACTTCGTGCTCGCCGCCAAGACCATGGGCGCGAAGAGCCCGCGCATCATCTTCCTGCACATCCTGCCCAACGCCATGGCGCCCGTGCTGGTGGCCGCCACCTTAGGGATCGCGTCGGCCGTGCTGGTGGAGTCGGCGCTCTCGTTCCTGGGCATCGGGGTGCAGCCGCCCACGCCCAGCTGGGGCAACATCCTCACGCTCGGCCAGAGCACGCTCGGCGTTGCGTGGTGGCTCTCGCTCTTCCCGGGCATGGCCATCCTGATCACGGTGCTGGGCTACAACCTGCTGGGCGAAGGCATCCGCGACGCCATCGACCCGCGGCTCAGAAGCTGAGGGATAAGAAGGCGGCCCCCGAAACTGCGGCATTTCCTGTATGCAGTTCATAATATTCTGGATTTAAGCCCGTTTTTACGCTATCATCACCTCTATTGGAATGCACGTGCAGCATGATTTCCGCACCATACCTCTGATGAAAAGTCATGAAGCTAAAGAGGAGGCAGGATTATTCCCCGGCTGTTTCACCCGCCATGGACGGAGTCTGCCGTATGCCTGCGGCATGATGTCCGAGGCCGCCTATCGACCTTTTTCAGATGTCCAGAGGACTTTTCACCGCTAGGGGCCCTTTATTCATCACGTGTGTGTAGACCATGGTCGTACTGATGTCCTTATGCCCGAGCAGCTCCTGCACGGTGCGGATATCGTATCCGTTTTCGAGCAGGCGGGTGGCGAAGCTATGCCGGAAGGTGTGGCAGCCGACATGCTTGTGGATGCCGGCTACAGCGACCGCTTTCTTTACAGCCCTTTGCAGGGTGGTTGGACTGACATGGTGCCGCATGGTTTTTCCAGTTATCGGGTCCCGTGAGACATCGCCTGAAGGGAATACGTACTGCCAGCCGAGCTTTTTCGAAGAGCCCGGATATTTCCTTTCCAGGGCGAACGGGATGTCAACCTCTCCGCACCCCCTTCCGAGATCGTATTCATGCATGGACCGGACAAGGTCTATCTGCTCTCTCATCAAAGGTTTGATCGTTTCCGGCAGCATGACGACCCGGTCTTTTTTCCCCTTGCCGTCGAATATGGTTATGCAGTTCGTCTCGAAGTCGATGTCCTTGACCCGCAGGCGAAGGCACTCCATGAGCCTGAGCCCACAGCCATAGAGCAACTTTGTCATGGTCTGATGCACCCCCGTGAGAGAGTTGATCACCTTCATGGCTTCCTTATGGCTCAGAACGACGGGTATACGGGTCTGCTTCTTTGCGCGCACAGCATTGGGGTCTTGCATAAGGTCGATCTCGAGCACATCGCGGTAGAGAAACAGGATGGCATTGAATGCCTGATTCTGAGTCGATGAAGCGACCTTGCTGTCAACGGCCAGATGGGTAAGGAACGATTCGATCTCATGCTTGCCCATGTCTCTCGGGTGCCGCATGTGGTGATAGCCGATGAATCTCTTTATCCAGGACAGATACGACCGCTCGGTTTTGAGAGAATAGTGTTTCCTGCGCAGAACATTGACGATGACCGCAAAAAGCTTCTGATCTCCGGCGCTCCTGTTCATCATCGAACCTCCTCATGAAATCGGAATATCAAATATTCAAACACTGAAAAAATAACACGTTATAATTTTAATGAAGAAATGATATAAAAACAACCGGGAAGAAATGAGCGGTGGCAAGCCATATTCAATTTTCCATATATTGCAGGAAAAGTTGCTATATAGCAATTTTTGCTGCAATTATGCAGTAGAGAAACTTGTTGGGCTCTAAGTGAGATGAAAGAAATACATATTCCATTAGATAATATTTTTTCCTTGACCATGGACCTTCATAATCTGCCTAGGGAAAATGCTATCGAGGTCAATGGCAAATTAATAATTCCATTTGGTACAGTTGATTTTGGAAAGGAAGGGAAAATCCTTGAAACAGCTAGACTGAATGGCGGTAAAATATTGTACGCAGCAACTTCTCTTGAGAAGAAACTTGAAGAAGTGATCCTTCTCTATTTCTTTGGCATTCTGAAAGAACCCAATCCTAAAAGGGATTTCTTCGCCAATGAAGTTCTCAAAGCTTCTGATCTAACATTCTCGTATAAAAAAGAACTGGTTCATAAGATTCTAAATGAATCAAAAATTATTAATGGGAAAGGTAAGGATTCTCTCCAGAAGGGTTTAAAGGAAATAATGAAATGGAGGAATGCCTTTGCTCATGGAACATTACAGCATGATAATATCTCGGGCTGTTTTATCCGCTATTACTCTTCAGGGAATAAAGTATTAAAATTGAGTGATGATTTTTGGGAGTCAGTTGAAAGTACATTTAAAGAATGCCATGAGATATTGGGATCAGCAATTAAAAAGCTTAGTGAAGGTTAAGCCCAACCAGGTCATGCAGGCCGACGCGGCGGGGCCGCGCGGCTGATGCCCGCCGTTGGGCGTCTTAAGACGAAACAATAGGAGGCAACTAAGTGGCTTTATATGAACATCTCGGTTTCGAGTCCCATCCTTTTCTTAAGACAAATGCAGCCGAAGAAGAGTCTCTACAATCTTATTTTGTACCACCACCATATTTTGATGCAATTATCGGCGACCCTTAATCACCCAATTCCTCAGTGGTATTAGCTCCACGTGGAGCAGGAAAGACGGCACAACGACGTATGGTCGAGTTCGCATCTTCCAAATCCGGTTATTTGGCCGTTACTTATGATCGTTTTGAATTCAGTGCTGGTCAAAAAATAAGCGATATATCTCTTCAGTATCACTTAAGGAACATAATTACACGTATTTTGATCTCATTCCTTTCATACTTGAGCGAATGGCCAGATGTTGTGAAAAACATGAGCAAAGCGGAAAAAAAACAGTTGGCCATTTTTGTAAATGCTTACTTAGGGGGGATGACAGGAGATGGCATTCAGGAACTTCTGAATGAGCTAAAGAGCTTACCAGATAGGTTTAAAGAGTTTTGGCATAAAAACGTTGGATTCATGGAATATGTCATAAATTTTCTCTTGAGGACTTACGATCTCGAAAAGATCGATTTGCCTGACGCAAAACAGGAAGAGAAACGACTAGGGGAAACTTATAAATTCCAGCTTGAGTCGTTACTAACGCTAGTTAAGAAAATTGGCTTTAAGTCCATTTATATTCTGGTAGATCGACCAGACGAAACAGAAAAGACTGGTAACGACCCTAGTAGCACCTATAAGCTGATTCAGCCCTTAATGCGAGACTTAGAACTCCTCGGACTCCCTGGTTATGGATTCAAGTTTTTTCTCTGGGACCAAATTGAACCATTCTTTAGGACCGATGCACGTCCAGACCGAGTGCCACAATACGAATTAAAATGGAATAGAAAAAGCCTAAAGGAAGTTCTCTCTAAGCGTCTGTTATCATTTAGTAAGGGAAAAATCAGTACTTTCGATGAGATAACGGAGGAACCTTGTGGCATTGATGACCATCTTTGTTTAATGGCAAATGGGTCGCCAAGAAATCTTATCCGCCTATGTGAGCGCATTCTAGCGATTCAGGGTGATCGCGATTCGGGTGCCCAAAAAGTTTCGATGGCAGCTATTGACCAAGCAACAGTGGCTCACAGCGAACAATTATGCATAGAAAACTATGGAGAAACTACCATTAAAGAGCTTCAGAGAGTAGGTAGGGAGCTTTTTACAACTAATTTCGTAGCCAATGATATATTGAAAATTTCTGCCAACGGAGCTCGTAACAAGATTACTGGTTGGGCAAATCTCGGAGTCGTTGCTCAGTTGGGGACTGTGATTGTACCACCTGCCACTCGGCCAACTCATTTATGTGGCGTCATAGACCCATGTGCAGTCCGATTAATACATCGAGCAGTTCCATTTGGGAAATTTCTTAAGGATCGATGGCTGACATGCGAGCACTGCACTACAGATAATCTAATGAACATTGATCTATATCCCGAAGGAGAAGATCCAATATGCCGGCAATGCGGGAGAAAATTACTATAAAAGAGGGAATCTGGGGTCAGGTCTTGTTCTTAGTGTCTCTATCGGGGATGGTTGAAACCCCTCGCCTTTAGGCGAAGAGAAGAGTCTGCGATGTCCCCCTACAGGGGACGAGCAACGAGGAACACATTTACCCCGATTTCGTATTATCAGTGGCTGCATGAGTCGAATTTATTCGACGCAGCCACCGAACCCCTCGACTTCAAGTCGAGGGTGATTTCAGTTTTTTGTTAAAAATCAACCCACAGGTAAAAAAATCAAAACCTGACCACAATGATGGTACCTGGCAGGCAACGCCCAACAAGGGCATGCAGGCCGACGCGCTGACGCGCGCGGCTGATGCCAGGCGTTAGGAGGTTTTATGCGCATGCGCCGTATTATATTAGTCCTTCTGTTTATGGTTTGTTCAACGTTCTCGGTGGCGTTTACGCAGGATATAAACCTCCTGCCAAAGTATGGCCTATTCCCAAAGAGTGAAGCCCAAAAGAAAGCGGATGCACAATTTCTCGCAACGATCGATGATCATTACAAGGGGAACAGAAAGAAGGCCGCTGATGACGTATCAGTCCGTGGCTGGCAACTTCTACGCCAGGGTGATATCTCCAATGCAATGAGGCGCTTTAACCAAGCATGGCTTATTGATAGTTCCAATGGCACCGCCCTATGGGGGATGGCTGTAATCCAAGCTGGATCTGGTAAACTCGAAAATGCCTTGATGCTTTTTTCTGAAGCAGAAGCACTTGTTGGCGACGACATAGATTTTTCGGCTGACTATGCCAAGGCTCTCGGCATTGCTGGTGTTCAAACAAGGAACAATGCACTATTGGACGACGCTTTTACCCGGTTCGAACGTATTCACGAAAGAGCCCCTCAGCACACACTGAACTTGCAGAACTGAGCAATTACGCTTTTCTAAGTTGGTAAGTATGCTGAAGCATGGGAAAAAGTTAAGCTAGCTGAATCAACGCCGCGTCGCGCCGTGCTCGATCCCCAATTCCTCGCTGCCCTTCAGAGCAAAATGCCTCGTCCATGACGCAAGTTGCTTCTAACCCGCCACTCCACCGGACGGTTTTCATCCGCCTGTGATCCGCACGTTCGCTTCCTCCAGTATTATTGATAAATCGACATCATGACGTTATAATGTTATAGCGCTAACAGGAGGTGACGTTATGGCGATGCATGCAAAAAGGTCCACTGTATATCTTGACCCGGATCTCCATAAGGCACTGCGTTTAAAGGCTGTAGAGACATCCAGGTCCGTATCGGACCTGGTGAATGAAGCCGTCAGAAAATCTCTTCTAGAAGATGCTGAAGATATTGAAGCGTTTGAGGAAAGGATATCCGAACCTCTGATCAGCTATGATGAGATGGTCAAGAGATTGAAAAAAGATGGCCGCATATAACATCTTCTTCAAGAGATCCGTAGAAAAAGATTTCGAGTCTATACCCAGAAAAGATCTCAAGAAAATCCTTGATCGCATTCAATTGCTTGCCGAAGATCCTCGCCCTGCCGGTTGTGAAAAACTGACCGGCCGGGAAAGGTATCGTGTCCGCCAAGGCAGATATCGAATTGTTTATTCGATCCAAGACAATGAACTGACAATTTGGGTTGTTAAGGTCGGCCATCGAAAAGATGCCTATCGCTAAAGCAAACAAATCTATCCAGGCTGACACGGCGCTTGCGCCGGGCAGCTGATCTCTGTCGCTCGCCGCTGGTTTATCCGGTTCATGCCGGGCCGGGCAACTCGCCCGCCGAGCACAGGAGGTGACCGCAATGTGGAAAGACATAGTATTGTGGTTATTCATAATAAATCTCGGCATTGCATTCGGCGCAGGAATCTACGAGGCCAGAGTCGTCATCCCTCCGTGGGCAAATATCCCTCCCAGAGAATGGCCAAACACCGGTTTGATGTTCTGGGTGTATGTGACAACAGTACCGCTTACTGTGCTCACAATCGCAAGCCTCATCGCCGCCTGGTTGACTCAAGGGCCAATGCGTTTCTGGTATCTGGCGGCGGTTTGCATCGTCATAGTCGAGCGGATAGCCACCTTTTCGTACTTCATCCCAACAATGGTGAGGTTGATGGGTACGGAAGGTCTGCCCGATGCCGATGTCCAGGCTGCCCTTTCGCAATGGTTGTTCTTAAACAATGGGCGTCATGTACTTACGCTGACCGGCTGGCTTGCAGCCTTGAAGGCATTATCCCTGACGAGGCCAGGCGGCTGACAACCGCGCCCGGCGGACACGCTGAAGCGTGCCGTTGACGCGGAGCGTTAGGCGGCGATAGAGTGAGGAGGGCAATGGACATCAGAATGGCGATCCCGACAGACCGCGACGTTCTCCTGGACATCTGGCTGCGATCAGTCCGGGCGACGCGCACCTTTGTCTCGGAGTCGGACATCCAGTCCATGCTCCCGCAGGTACGGGACTACCTGGCATCCGGCGGTCCAGAGCTCTGGGTTGCGTGCGACGACGCCGGGGCGGTCATGGGGTTCATGGGCATGTCCGGGAGCGAGATAGAGTCCTTGTTTCTCGCCCCGGAATTCCAGGGCCGTGGGGTCGGCCGGCGGCTGGTCCGGCATGCCCAAGCGCTGGACGGCGAGCTGACAGTGGATGTCAACGAACAGAACACAGCGGCCCGCCGGTTTTACGAGGCGTGCGAGTTCGTCGTGGAAGGGCGGTCGGAGGTGGATGACCAGGGGAGGCCCTACCCGCTGCTGCACATGCGGCAGGCCCCGCCGAACAGGCCGCTGCAGCAGACCGGGCCCGCATAACAATATTTCAGAGAATGGAGGTCACTCAACCGGCCCTGCTTCTGAGATTAGCCGCTGAAAATTATTCCCTTATGTCAGATCATATTGTTAGAATCGAGCTCCTCGCTGATCACAGAGATGCGATACCCATACTGAAACAATGGTTTGAGGCTGAATGGTCATCCTATTATGGGCCGAAAGGCCCAGGTGATGCGTTGCATGATCTCCAGAGCTTCGATCACAAAAACAGCATTCCCATAGGTGTAGTTGCACTCTGCGATGATAAGGTCTGCGGGTTTGCCGCCCTGAAAGCAGAGTCCATAGCCAGTCATCGCCATCTCTGTCCATGGGCGGCTGCAGGGTTAGTCGAGCCATCAAAGCGAGGCAAAGGCATCGGCGCCAAGCTGCTTAATGCGCTCGAAGAGCATGCTCGCAGGTTGGGTTTTCACCAGATATTCAGTGCGACCAGCACCGCAGAATCTCTGCTGCTGCGATGCGGTTGGCAGCTTATGGAGCAGATTGTCCATGAAGGCAGCCCGATTGGCATCTACTGCAAGGATCTCTGACCCGCAAATCCAGCAGGCGGCTTTCAGCCGCCGCTGATGTCCACGTTCGAGCTGAGGAAAAACCGGAGCATTCATGAACGAGCACAGCCCTCGATTCTGGGAGATCTTCTTCGAGATTTACGAGAGCCTGCCCCGTCAGGGTCCGGGCAACCGCGCCAGTGCCGTCAAGGCCCTTGGCCTTTGCCGCAAGCTGCGGGAATGCCCCGCGATCCTCGACTTGGGGTGCGGCACCGGCGGACAGACCCTTCAGCTCGCCGAACTGACGTCGGGTTCTATCGTGGCGATCGACAGCCATGCGCTGAGCATCGAACGACTGCAGGCCGCTGTCATGGAGCGTGGGCTCTCGCAGCGCGTCAGTGCGATCGCCGGAGATATGGCCTGTCCGGAGCAACCGCCTGAAAGTTTCGATCTCATCTGGTCGGAGGGCGCGCTCTACAGCATCGGGCTGCGGAACGCCCTTCACGTCTGTCATGGATTGCTGCGTCCCGGCGGTTATCTTGTGTTTACCGATGCGATCTGGCGCAAGGAGAATGCGCCTCCCGAAGTCAAGGCCGGTTTCGATCAGGACTATCCGACCATGGGATGGCTGGACGACGATGTGGCGGCGATACGGGACTGCGGATTCGAGCTCATCGGGCACTTCACATTGCCTGATGAAGCGTGGTGGGAAGATTTCTACACTCCCATGGAGGCGCGTATCGCGGAGCTGCGCGGCAAATATGCCGACGATGTCGAAGCCTCGGCCATACTCGACCAACTAGCCGAGGAGCCCGAAATGCACCGCCGCTATTCCGACTTCTATGCCTATGAGTTCTTCGTGGCGCGCCGACCCGTGCACAGCCGTTGCCCGAAATGATCGAATCGCTCGAACAAGAGACCCCAGCGGACGTGGATAATCTGCGCCGTTGTATAGTGACCCCCTCATAGACTGTACCAGAGATAAGCGGTAATAAAAGCAAGAGGGGGAAGTATTATGAAGAGCAATGTAGTGAACCACCCATCCATCGAGAGATGGAGCTCGAAGCGGAAAGCCGAGTTGGTACTGGAAATCATCAAGGGGCTTAAGGACGATCGTAGACGTTGCCCGAGAGCATGACTTGAAGCAGAGCACCATCGAGGGGTGGATCGATACGTTCCTGGAGTATGGCAGGCAGGGCCTGAAGATCCATCCCAAGCGTGCAGAGGCCGAGCACGAGCAGCAGATCAAGGCGCACCGGGAGAAAATCGGTGAGCTGGTGCTGCAGATAGACGTTTTAAAAAAAGCCAAAGAATTGCTATCAGAGGACGAGAGCT
>Ga0302243_1001648_pt1 | contig 14793 bp, 14 predicted proteins | sample AAG_UR_Met_MG_FD_193514 | JGI IMG/M metagenome (GOLD analysis project Ga0302243, IMG submission 193514) | Enriched activated sludge microbial communities from anaerobic digester in WTTP, New Holstein, Wisconsin, United States - AAG_UR_Met | ecosystem: Engineered > Bioreactor > Anaerobic >... | reverse complement strand
ATAAAAAAGAGTAATGGCAAAGAAACAAGAAGAGATAGTGGAGGAAAGAGTAAAAATATACGCTATCAATAAGAAATATAAAGAAAAGCCGTTTTTAGTGACCGCAGTAACAGACCCTGTAAACAGGAAGTTTGTAACAGGTCAGGAACATTTATCAGAGGATGAATTGTCAAAGTCGGAATTGATCATATCGTATAAAGAGAATTACATGTTGCGTAATAACGATGAACTCGTTCTACAAAAGAAAGGTGGTAAGTATTTACTTACACGTGACTACGCACTGTATTGTCTTTATATGGTTGTTCCGGAAATCGCTAAGTCTAAGGATGAAGCTATCAATGGCACACATTTCTTCTACATGCAGAACCTTGAAAAAGAAGCCGAAAAGCTTATTGATATTTCAAAGGTAAGAGCTAAGGCTTATGCAAAGGTAGATAGTCTTGTAGCGCTGACTGATATGTCTGATATGTTGTTTTACTTCGGTGAAACAGCCGCTAATGCATCTCACAAGAGGGCAGAGGCTAAGATATATGAATTGGTAGAAAAGAGTCCTAAAGAGGTAGTAGAGTACTTCGAGAAAGCAGAATCGAGCCGTAAATTGGTATTTGTTAAGAAGCTTATTTATTATTCATTGATAAAGAAGCAGACAAACGGATACTTGTTCTATGGTGACGTTATGCTTGGAGCAGGAGAGATGGAAGCAGCCGCGTTCCTATTTGACGATAAAAACGAAAAGATATTTATTCCTTTAAAGGATCAGCTTGATAAAGCGACAGCATTAAAGTAATTAGTGATGGAAAAGCCTAAGTATATAGACATGTATAAAGACTTCCTTACCTTGGTTAAGAAAGCCAGGGTAGGAACAGTAGTACCGGAAGAGTTCACACGTGTTCTCAACCTTGCTATTGAAGAAGTTGTCAATACACGGTTATCGACATTGGAAATGAGCAAAAAGGTTTATGATGATTTATCTCCATTGAGAAAGACTCTTAAATCCCAGACTATGACAATTGATACCAATGATAACTTTACATCATGTATATGTACTATCAACAGCACATCTGGTTACAGGCGTATAGCATCGGTGAGTATTAACCTGTCAGCAACAATAAAGAACGTGAAGTGTCATCTTCTTTCTTCTGCTGAGAAAACGGAAGTTTTAAATGGTTACTACTCCAAGCCGTCAAAATACAAATGTTACTATATTCCTGTTGTTGATTCTTCATCACAGAAATTACGCATCTTTATACCATCAGGATATACAACAGGGATAACATCGAATTTTGATATTTATGTTAATCCTGATGTTGTTCCTGTTGCTGATGTTACTGATAATACAAAATATTTCCAGTTTAGTAAGGAGATGTCAGTATCGGTTATTAACGCAGCAGCAAGGATGTATATAGAGGGTAATGCAGACCCGCGTTATCAAAGCTTTTTGACTGAACAACAAATAAAATTAAATAATTGATATTATGAGCAATTTAATTAGAGGTCGTCAGGACTTTTTATTCAACACATTATCGACGAAAGATTTCGGTATGTATTATGAAGGTGGGGTGGCTACCGGTCGTCCGCATCTTGTGATCAAAGAGCCTGGCATCGACATTCCTGCGGGAACAGTAGATGTTAAGGTACTTGAAGCCGTTACAGGCACTAAACAGAAAAAGACTTTATCCATAGCATGGCTGTGGGATGGTCGTGGTTCTAAAGTATTTGAGATTGAGATTACTCGTCAGCCATTGTACAGTGGTTTTGGGCATGAGCAATTCCCGGTATCAAAATCATATCAGTATAAGATTCCTGCTTTTGTTACAAACACCGTAGGAACTCTTCACAATACCGATAAGGAAACTATCGTTAACGGTCTTGTTGCTGCTATCAATGCTGATGTTCAGCTTAACCGCAATGCTGTTAATATAGGTGCTGCTGTTGTAGCATCAAGAACAGACCAGACATTGGTACTGGAAGCTAAAGAAGTAGGTGTTCAATTTACCGTTCGTACATTTGATGACTTCACGCAGGTTGAGAATGTAGCGTTCAAAAAGAATACGCTTACTTACGAAGAGATTGCCCGTTTGTTTGCTATCAAGGCTGAAAACGAAGGACAGATTGTTCAACAGCCTCTTCCGTCTACCGAGTATGTGAAGATTCAGCTTATTCAGAAGACTCCGGGTTATGATAATACAAGTGCATCAGCGTACAATGTTAGAGAACAGATTTACAATCTGTATATCCCTAAAGCGTTGATTGATGATGATATCTTTACTGCATTGGCAGTTCCTACCGGTGATCCTTTGGCTGTACCATCAATGACTGATGCTGCCGGAAGTACTAATGCTTCATTGGAAGATTATCTTGAAATTGTTAAGTATCCTGTACGTGTTCAGAGTATCAATGGTACTTTGGCTGCCAAGACACTTGCAAGTACAACCGGAACATTTGATTTCCGTGCTACCTTGACTATTCTTCCTGCTGAAGCTAATCAGGGTATTACTTATACATCAAGTGATGCTACTAAGGCTACTGTTAGTGATGCTGGTCTTGTTACCGGTAAGGCTGCGGGTAATACCAATATCACGGCTACAACCGTTGATGGTGCAAAGACGTTTGTATGTGCTGTTACAGTACCATAATTTAGTACTTGAATATTAATCAAAGGGTAGGTGGAGATTATCTACCTGCCCTTTTTTACTTTAAAACGAATTGATATGGATGGTTTATATTTATTGATGAATATATGTTTCTTTGGTTATATAGCTTTTATAACATTGGTTTATGGTGTTCAATCATCAGTAAGTGAGAGTTATTACAGGTTGCCCAGGAATATGCAATGGTTGTTTACTGTTGCTACATGGGGTTATGCCATACCTGCAATGATAATAGGACTTGATTTGACTGGTAACGGATTGGTATTCTTGTCAGGAGCAGGAATATGTTTTGTCGGTGCATCTCCTGCATTTCATAAGTTAGGAATGGAGAGGACTGTTCATATGGTTGGTGCTATTGTCGGGATAGGTGCTATGCTGGCTTTTATGGCTGTTGTAGGCTATTGGTATATGTCAGTATCATTTGTTATATTATCTCTTGTTGTGGTGGCTGTAAAGTACCTTAGAGAGAACATAACATGGTGGGTAGAGATAGCAGCATATTTAGTACTGACAGTTTTGTATCATATAATGTTAAAGAATCAACTTATTAATTTATTCTAATGGTAACACTTGAAAGTATAGTCGAAAGTATCAAGCTACAGCTCAGACCTCATTTAAATGATGATATAAAGCTGTATGACGAGTTTATTATCAGAATGGTCAATGATACCAGAGCAGCTATGATAAAGGCGCTATACGTCTCTAATGATGCTCTAACGCAATTCTATCAACAGATAGATGTAAAGGCATTGGCATATTTCGAAGGTTCGGGTGAAGATGAAGTGTATATGTATTCCGATATTGAATTACCGACATCACTTATGAATGGATGTGGTCGCAAGAACATACAGAATATATCAAAAGAGAATCTCACCTTTAGCAATCTAACCATGCATTATTGTTCTTATGAAGAGTTTATGGCTTATGAACATCATATTTACGGTAAGAATAATTTTATTGTTTGTGACCAGGGCAACATGTTGCTGGTAAAACATGAATCATTAAACAGTCAAGAAGAGGTTGATTTAATATTACGTGGTATATTTGAATATCCGGAGATGGTTACGGATTATGATTATAAAACATCGATGTATCCTATCGGTGCTAATAATCTTCGTCAGCTTGAAATAGTAACGTTTCAGCATATAGCAAGTAAGTTTGGTATGCCTGTAGATGTTATAAACAATGGATATGATGAGACTAAGAATGCAAATGTACCCAAACAAAAACAAAGTAAAGAACAGGAGGAAGAATAATGTATATAGTTCTTATTGATACGTTTGTGATTAACGGACAATCATTTTATGAAGGTGTTTGTTTCGAGTACGTGTACGATGCCATGAATGATTTGTATATAGTAGAATATGAAGGAAACACTTATCATATCCAGCCTATGTACGTAATCAGAACAACACGTCCTACACGTTTTGAAAACATCTCTTATGATATGTATGCATCTCAAAAGCGTAATGATAAGACAACAGATTATTTTGGTGCTGTTAAAAAGGCGTATAATATAGATATGAAAGATAACTATGCCCCACAATTTCGTGATGGCAAGAACCCATTTAAAGATGGTAATTAAAGAGAAGAAGTCGAGAATAAACAAGAGAGTAAAAACGATTAAGATTGAAGAATACGACTATAAGGACATTGTTGATATGGAGTGTAAGTTTACTCAATCATCCATACCTTATGCCGAGAGAGTACTTAAAAAGAGAATCAAACATGTGGACTATAAGGTCAATACGCATCCCAAGAGCCACATCATTTACGGAATGGCTGTACAGGTTCTCTTTGAATATTCAAAGATAGTGATCGAGGAGCTTATCAAAGGCAATAGAGTAGAGTTGAATAAAATAGGCACTATCTTTCTCCGGACAAGGGTATGGAGTACCAAGTTCAAAGGTTATGCAAAGGATAGAAAGCGTTCGAAAGAAAAAGGTATATATACAGGTATAGAAGTGGACTGGCAGATTTTATATAATAAGTTCAGATATGGTGAACCATATTTTTCTTTAGGTCCTACATTTAAGAAGAGAGTTCAAAAAAATGAAGATAACGGAATAAAATACTAACTAAGATGGGATTGCCAAGATACAATATGACGGAAGAGGATTATGGGCTGTACAGCAAACATGTGGAGAGATTAAATTCATCTATCATGCCCAATAGTCTTTATGTAAACAGCAAGGGTATGCCAAAGAGCGATTACAGCTTCAGGCAAGACCCTTTTAGCATTTCTAAAGAACCTGTACGACAGAGGGAAAATCATCCGCGTCAAAGCTATACAGGACAGTACGCTGACGAGATTAATGCCGCTGCTGATGAACATGGTATTGATTCATTGCTTATAGCTTCCGTTATCAAACAGGAAAGTGGTTTCAAACCTGATGCAACAAGCAGGAAAGGTACAAAAGTTCTTGCAAAAGGTCTTATGCAGCTTATGCCTGCAACAGCAAAAGAACTGGGTGTAACAGATATTTACGATGTCAACCAGAATATCAGTGGTGGCGCAAGATATTTGAAACAGATGATGGAACGTTTTAACGGTGATATTAGGCTTGCTCTTGCCGCTTATAATGCCGGACCGGGTACTGTCAATGATTTCTTGTACGGTACTAATAAGACAGGACGTAACCCCAGAAGAAGAAAGACTAAAGATGGTATTCCCCCTTATGCAGAAACACAGCAATATGTTACAAAGGTTCTTAATAACTATAACTACTTTAAATCATCTGTAAAATGACTCCAACAATACCATCAGAAGAAGAATATATTACCAGTCGTATTGCAGAAGCAAGAAAAATGGCTGTAGAATATGCAAGTAAAAGGACAAAAGGTTCGCCATTGCCTGAAAGGCTTATAGATCATGATATAATAAATTTATATAAAAGCTTTATTGATGATGCAGATAAAAATATAAAATTATATGAAAGAGAAATAAATAATATTATTTCTAAATATGAAGGCAAAGATATTCCTTGGGCAGATAAAAACATAAATAATCTATTACCTATATTTAAATCAAAAATAGAATTAAAAACACGACCTAGAGAATTATCAAAAAAAGATAAAGATCGTATAGATTATTTAAACGAAAAAATACATTTAGAAAAAATAGACAAAGAAATTTATAGTAATTTTGTAAATACAAAAGGGCTTTATAGAAATAATTGCATAACATCTGCATCATGTAATTATAAGGATATTGGTTACTTAAAAGGGTTATCTGAACCTGTTGTTTCAAATATGGAACTAAGAAAAAATCCAACAAAATATGGTTTTAAAGAAGTAGATAATGCAGAACCGGGAGATATACAAAATACACCGTATCATGCTGTAACTATACACAATAAACATTTGGTTTCTTATGCGCCTGGAAGATCAGATGAAATAAAATATATACATAGTAATTTTAACCCTCTTGATTATGATAAAGAGTTGAAAAAAAATTTTAGATTTATTGGAACTCCACAAGATTCATTAGCATGGAAAAAAGAATACGTTGATAAGTATATAAACAAGAAATAATATAGCAAAATGAATACACGAAATAAATATGTAACAGCAATGGATATCTACATGCGTATAGTATCCACATACAAGAGTAAAGCATCGGAGATAAGCCGTGTAGAAGTGGTAAGATGGTGCAGCGAGGTTATTACCGACTACCTTAAAGACCCTGTTGGTTTAGTGCCTAACAAAAGGTATTGTGTTGTTGATGGGGATACAAAGAAGATAGTTGATGGCAGGGCTACATTGCCTGCTGATATATTTAAACTTGAAGGTGTATTTGATAGTGATGGCAATCTATTATCCGGATATGTATATCAGGGTGATTACCTTATATTCGGAGATACTAATCAGCCGTCAAAGGTCTATATAGATTATTATTCTCTTCCTGTTGATGAACAGACAGGATATCCTCTTATCAAGAAAGGTTATGAACCGGCTTGTTACGCTTATTGTGTATATAAGATGTTTGAAGAGGATGCAACAGTTATACCTCCTAAAGTACCACAATGGAGATGGTTGCAGATATGCGAGAGTAAGGAATGGGAGATAGAAGCTGCTCATAGAAGCTGGGATGGTATGACTGATAATGAGCTGAGAGATATACATAACTATATCATCAGCCGTGATTATCTTGAAATGGTATATGGTATTCAATCGCCTACGTTAAGTGGTGGAGATATTTACAGTTTATAATTGACACTATGCAGCACATAAACACTTTCAATAAAGGAATGACAAGGGGTATTGACTATACAATCATACCACAATCATCGTATCTGTATATGCTTAACGGCTGTTTAATATCCAGGGATGATAAAGGTTTTGTTGTAACGTCAATAAAGGGTACTACCAAGATAGCCGAATTTGATACTAACGAGGTTCCTATTGGCTCTATTGTGTTCAATGGTATAGTTTATATCATCACGCATAGGATCGTCGGTTCTGAGGCATTTATTAACGTCTGGTCATATAAAGGCAGTGATGGTACTACATGGGTAAGTGATATTAGAATTATTCCTAATGGTCCGGGCAGTCCATCTAAACTGTCTATACCGGCAGAGTTATTAGGATTTAGCAGGGATAAGTTACTTGAAGTGATAGCAAAGGAAAGTCATGATGGTTCGGTAGATTTATATCTTTGTGATGGGCTTAGTCCCAATGCTGTTATCAACACAGGACTTGACAGGAATGGTAAGAGTACGGACAGGCAGTATACAGAGTTCACAAGCAAGGTTCAATTTGCTTTTCATAAATCTATCACTAAAGCTCCTGAAATATCAACATCAATAGGAAGTGTAGGGAATATGAAGCCCGGCACTTATTTCTTTTATGTACGTTATGAAGATGAAATATTAAATGCTACTCCTTTCATTAAAGAAGTCGGTCCGATAACAATACATGCAGGTTCAACCGAATCAAACAATGCTGTTGGTGTTGCCAATACAGGAGATATAAGAGTATCCAAGAATATCACACTTAATGTTACTGATGCCGATCCACTATACAAACGTGTTTCAGTTGCAGTAGTATATTATTTTGGTGTTGATGGAATATTGTCAAGGGAGAATTTCCTTATCAATAAATCATACGTGTTGGTTGATGATGCAGCCAATATAGTATTTGATGGTGATAATGATATACGTTCTATACTGGTTGAAGAAATAATTGCTGACAATATACAGTATAATGTGAGTGAATCGCAAATACAACTTAATAACAGGTATTACGGGGCTAACTGGAAAGGTGGTGAAATTGATTATAATTACCTTAAAGAAATGGCAAGACGTATCATGCCAAGGGCTGTCATACATCCTGATAATAACTTTGATAAAGTCCATGACCAGAACACGTCAGAGAATGAATACATGGAGAATGAGATATACCCTTTTGGCGTATCATTCCTTATTGATGGAAGGTATAAAACACCTGTCTTCCCTATATGCGGATGGCAAGAGGGTAATGTAAAAACGAATGTTATTAAAGTTCCTGATATACCTTCAATGAGTATTGAAGATGTAGAAGAATCAGACATATACGCTTCAAGTTTCAGTGTTGTGTTTGAGACTGGTTATTCTACAGATATAGAAGTTCTTGATAGGGGTATAATGTGGAAAAAAAATACAAATCCTACTGCTGATGATAATGATGATGTGCATTCATTTGGTCCGGGTTATGGAATAGATTTAGGTCATGCAACTGAATTGTCTCCAAGTTCAACATATAAATATAGGGTATATATTAAATTGGCAGGTAATCACTATATATATTCGGAGGTTAAAAGTGTTACTACAAAAAGTGGTGCTTTGTCTATAACAACGGTAACTGTATTTGATGTATCGCCAACATATGCAAGGTCCGGTGGTAGCATATACGATGACGGCGGTGGAACTGTGGCAGTAGAAAAAGGAGTATGTTGGAGTACAAGCCCAAATCCAACAAAAGACTTATTAACTAAAACAAATAATGGTAGTGGTAATGATCCATTTGAATCTCTAATCGGTGATTTAACTCCTAATAAAAAATACTATGTAAGATCTTATGTTGTTAATAATTTAGGAATTACAAGCTATGGTAATGAGCAAGAGTTTACAACAGCTAAAGAATGGATTGATATTTATCTTAAAATAGGCGTTGATCCTGATGATAATGACTATCTGCGAATTGATGCAGTAGATGTGGATGATAATCCTATTAATGTTAATACCGATTTGACTGTTAATGTTGATTGGACAGGGAATCCTGCAATAGATATTATACTGCAAGAAGACACAAATTATGTATCACATAGAGTTGGCTATACCGTGATGAATCCGGATATTATTATGATAACTCCGCACACATTCAATAATTACCGATATTTTGATTTTGACGAATAAAACATATTAATTATGACAACATATATATATAAAGGTAATTGGGATTCCGGAATAAGTTACAAGATAGATTCCGCTGTGATGTTCAGTAGTGACTATTACAAAGCATTAGTTGTTACTATGCCTGGACAATCACCATCAACCGACCCATCCAAATGGGAAGTCTTACCACCTTATGCTTACCCATCAGAAATATACTTACCACTTACTTATGATGATATAGTAGAAGAGCATGTTAATCCTTATGAAATAGGAGATGATCTTGGTCTTTACCAGTTCCCGACAAAAGAGGCAATCAATAAAGGCTCTGTGGCTTCAAATGAGCTTCATTTTCACAAGTTAGGCGTAGAAATGATGTATGAGTATGCCAAAGCGTATTATGTCGCTAACGAGGCTTATATGCCCAAAATAACAGGCATCTATATTGTACAGGGTGAAAGGAAAAAGAATGTGGTTACACAAGGTTTTAGTACTGCCGCTGTAGAGGCTGTAGGATTTTCAATTAATGAGGCAGGAACAAAATTAGGTGTTCCGGAAGATTCGCGTATGATAAATATTACTCAAACATCTAAATTAGGAAATAACGAAAATGATATTGCTTTTCCTATATTTGGTGGTTCTGATTATAGAATGTTTCCGGTAATTAAGATGACACGTGGCAGATGGTCCGGTAATGCTTATTGGAGAATGGAAGAAGATTCAATTTCAGAATTATTAGTTATGCCTAAATCAGAATTGATAACATACAATCAATCATTATCAGAATCTATTGGATTTGTTAATCCATTGGGGTATCATATAATAGAGCCAACAAGATGGACTGAAGGGCAAAAATCGTATATAAACAATATAACTACTAATAAATTTTGTGTTTTTACTCCCGATATATTATTAGATAAAAGTGTTGTTATAAATAATAATCTATATATAAAGCCGGTAAAAAAAATAGATTACAATATTGAAGATTATCTTTCTATTACTCATTTGTCTACTAATCTTGACACTGAGAATAAAATAAGTTCTTTTGCTCATATGGGAAAACATTATGAAAGCAATAATTTTTCTTTATATCAACATTTAGCACCATCTTCCGGATTTAAAACAAGAAATAGCGTATTTCAACCTATAATGAATAAATACGTATCTATAGTAAGTGGAATGTCTTTGTATATGGTGAATGCATCTGTAATTCAAGAAAATCAAATATATTCTGATTATGGATTTTCAACACGGATGAAATCTATAATTGATGTATTCGGATTCGATTATAAAACAAAAGTTGCCAGTCAATCATCTACGATAACAGCATTTCTTAATGCATCCCGTCAACAGTTATATGATGCCGGAGTAATGCTAAATAGAACAAAATGGTCTGTGTTAGATAACGAAATAGAACAACCGGCAATACTCAATGATGGAACGGGTTATGATCCGGGTTATCATACAACATATCCATTTGGATTTGATGGTAGGCTTGTTGCTCAATTTTACGGTTCTGAATCATCTCAATTAAAATCATTATTTGTTGTAGCCACTAATTTATCTATGCGTTCATTACCTTATATAGGTATTGTCAGGAATAGTGCAGGTAAATATTCAAGTGCCGCCAATATAGATGCTCCATATAATCATTTATCTGATAATGGATATGATGAAATATATACTGATGGTGATTATCGTAATCTTCATAATGCTATTGTAAATCTATGTTTATATAAAAACAATGATGATTATAAAACAGCAGTATATAATTCATTTGACTTATTAAGCGAACAGTATAAAGTTATTGGCTATAATAAAGATATTCTTGTAAATCAAAATATTATAGTTGATAGCAAAATAAATGAATCATCAAATTTATATGGTTTTGCTGCAAGGTATGTACTGGTCGAACAGGGAGTTGTTTATACCTTTTCAGCTAATGGCCGCTGCAACAATGTAAGCCCAGGGAAAAAACTGAGTGTGTACATTCATACTGGTAACTGGACCTATGGACATTCTGTCGACATTACCTCTACAAGTGACACCACCTCAAGCGTTACATTTACTGCGCTTGAATCAGGCATACTGTTTATAACAGCATACTATTACGACGATTCAGCGGGAAGGGATGGCACTGTGACCGTTAATTGGTATAAATTAGAAAAAGGGAATGAGTTTACAGGATATATTGAAAGACAAAATTTATATCGCGGAGATGTATTTTCGCAAAAAACATTTATGAGATGTATAAAATGGGATTCGTTACCTGACATAATGACAACACTTGCAGGAGAAGAAGGATTTGCATCCGACTGGTCATACTCATGGAAATTCGGACAGGCTATCAATATATATCTACAATCATTCGTAAATACATATTTGCGTATACCGGAACATGACAGTATGTATTATCCTTATGTCAAAACATTCTTTAACAGCAATCAGGAAGCTATAGATAATTTCGTATGGAAAAATACTTCAATGCGATATTTAAAAGAAACATGGAAGACTAATGATGGTTACAACATAACTCATGGTCTTTGGTCGTTCTATGCTTACGATGAATTGCTTATGAAAAGAAGTTATCTTGCAGCCAATAGAATATATGCAAGTAATGTTCATGCAGGTGGTGCTATTGTAGATCAATACAGAAGCATTCCTTCCGGACAATTTATGGATTATAATTTTGAAGGTGGTGATATTGTAAAGCTGGTTAAGTTCAACAATACAATGTTTACCATACAGAAATATGCAATTATACAACATTATCAATCAAGAGAGTTAAAGACGGCAGAAGATAGTTCTACAATCATAACAGGCGATAAAGCTGTTTTAAATGACTTCTACAGGCATTTAGAAAATTATGGCACATCACATAAGGAATCAATAGTAAATGGCACTATGGGCATCTATGGAGTTGATTGGGATAAAGAAAAGATATGGAGGATAAAACAAGAATACGGTTCAGAGGGTGGAGTGTATTATCTATGTGAAAATTTAGTTGAAAGTAAGACCATATATGATATATTCAAGATAATCAAGAAAGATAATAACCCGCTTGTTCAGAATCTTTATGGTGATAACATGACAGGTATTGTATCTACTTATGATGAGGAAAACAAGCAGATACTGTTTACGTTTCATTTGGGTCTTAGTAATGATACCGTACCAAAACATATCTATTACACGTTGGCTTTCAGTGAAGAGATGGATGCTTTTGTAGGCTTTCTTAGCTACAACAGCAATTACTATATCAAGTTTGATAACCGGTTATTATCGTTTTCCTGGGGTCAGGCAAAGACAAGTAGAGATTTATGGGAACATAATACAGGTGATTATCTTAAACTTTATGGTACTAAGCAGGATATGGAATTGACATTCATTGTTAATGGTGTCAGCGAACAACAGAATGCAGGTAACTTTGAGAAGGAATTTCAGGCTCATCTTATTAATTCATCACATGATGTATTTGATATAGTATCATGGGAAACAGAATGGCAGTCATCAGAAAAAAATCCTTTTATAAATGATAATGAATTTTGGTCTAATCCCGAATATAAGGAGCATACATGGAGGGTTCCTATCATACCTAATACTAAAATAAGTAATTCCGGACCATTAGGTACGAATAATTTTAGTACATTTGAAACGAATTCTTCCATGAGAGGACAATGGATTAAAGTGACATTGAAATATAAACCTAAGTCAGATGTTGATTTACAGTTTTATATAAAGAACGTTATTACTAACTTTTTAATATCATATTCATAATGGCAATATATGAACCTCCCAAACAGACAGCAGCAGGTGGCATATTAAAAGCATCAGGACAGGCAGCTATGGGTATCGGCGGTACATTAGCTGCAACAGGAGCAGGAGCAGTACCGGGTGCTATCGTAGCAGCAGTAGGCGGTGTGGCATCATTGGTAGGCGGTATAATAGAGGGTAAGCAGAATGAAAGGAATGAGAACTATCAGGCGGCTTATCAGAACCAGCTTACAGCAGAGAATAACTTAGCTATTCAGAAATATAACAATGAGCAAGCTATGATGTCGGCAACACAGGCAGGCATTAACAGTAGCGTTAAAGCTATCAACAATTACATCACTCCTTCAGGTGGTGGTACAGGAATAATAAATCAACGATTAGTATAATAATATAAAATATAATACAATGGCAACAACATCCAAATCCTTACCAAGTGTATATCGTCCTATTCCGGCAGTACCCGGATTAGAACCGGCATATCCATTTAGTGCCAATACAATTGCAGAAGTAGAAGCAGTAGCAACTACACCTGTAGATAAAGTAAAAAAAGCATATCAAAGTCATTTTACCGGACCTGTTATATCTGAAGGTACTCAGCCTGTTTATACAAATAAACGATTAAAAAACAAAGTCGATAATAAGAGTGTGAACAATGGCTTAAATACAGGCTCACCAGACGTTACAAAGACAGCAAATATACTATCGGGTATCAACACGGGAGTTAATGCAGCCTTGGGCATTTATGGGGCTATACAGGCATCTAAACAGAAACCTGTACTTGCATCATATCAAGCACCTATTGAACCTGACCTTATTGATGATAATACGGAAGCTATTAAAGTGGCAGGAGAAGAGAAGATTGATAAGGCTGTTAATACATCAAGGGAACAGGCAAGACGACTTGGTATATCCGACAATACATCTATCGGTAAAGAGACGGAAGCCCTTAATCAGTTATCAGGACAGCTTGCTCAATATAGGTCTGCTATTGATGCACAGAACGTGGGTATGAAGAACCAGTTCAAACAATACAATGATCAGGCTGAACGTCAGAGAGGACAGTTTAATGCACAGACACAAAACCAGTTCAACATATATCAATCACAGCTTATGGGTCAGGCATTATCCGGAGTTGCTACCAACATAACATCAGGAATGGATGCTATAACACATAACCTTAATTATCGTCAGGTTAAAGCGGAAGCACAGAAAGAAAGTGAAATAGACAGGTACTGGTCTATATACGCAAACAAAGATATAGGTGCAGATGATAAGGCTATTGCCATAAGAGAACTTAGAAAAAGAGGTGTAACCATTTAACAATACATACTATGGCTATTTGGACAAATACAATGAGCATGCCTGTCGGACAGACGGGCTTTGCTATTCAGAATCAGTTAGGAACAGGAATTAAGATACAGCCTATAGATCCAAGGGCATTCGCAGGTGGTAGCAGTACAGGTAGCGGTTCACGTGCAGGTAGTGGTACATCATCAAAAGACAGCGATAAAGACTATAAAGCGCCATCAGGTATTAAACATGATATATCAATGGCTGAACGTATGCTTGATAATGCAGGTTCGGCATTAGAATCTAAATATTTGAAGATGATGACAGAAGAAGGAGTTTCTGATACACGTCTAAAAGAATTGCAGAATGAATATCTTAGCGAACGTGCCAACCTCCAACTTCAAAAGATGAATATGGCTACACTAAAGAATCAAGCCGTTTTGCAAGGTGATGCTCTTAATAAAGGAATAGAACAATCTAAAAATATAGAGGGAGAAATAGCTTTTAATGTTCCTGTAGGATCAGCCATAACAGGAGAAGATTTGATGAATCTGTCTATTGATAAAAATGGACAATTAATAAACCTTACATCAATATCCGGAGATAAAAACAAAAAAGATTTCAGGCTTCTTACTATTCGTGATTACTGGAATGAATATGATAAGAATTCAGGACTGACATCTGATGGAGTAACAGAACTTAAATATCCG
>Ga0302243_1001647_pt1 | contig 14801 bp, 9 predicted proteins | sample AAG_UR_Met_MG_FD_193514 | JGI IMG/M metagenome (GOLD analysis project Ga0302243, IMG submission 193514) | Enriched activated sludge microbial communities from anaerobic digester in WTTP, New Holstein, Wisconsin, United States - AAG_UR_Met | ecosystem: Engineered > Bioreactor > Anaerobic >... | reverse complement strand
CGCGGGCACGCCATTGCCAACGCCGTCCCAGTGTGCGCCGTGAACCGGGTCGGGATCGAGGGGGAGAGCGAGTTCTATGGCGGTTCTTTCGTCTGCGACGCATTCGGAAAGACCCTGGCCCGGGCAGGAAAGGATGAAGAGGTTCTCGTGGCGGCGGTGGACATGGACCACGGAAAAAGGGTAAGGGAGGGCTGGAGGTTCTTCCATAATCGCCGCCCAGAGTGCTACGGGGCGTTGGTCCGGAAAGGGGGGGAATGAGCTTGGTCCAGCTGGATGGCACGCCGTGGTCCAAAGGATATCATATGCCCGCGGAGTGGGCCAAGCATGATGCCACCTGGCTATCCTGGCCGAAGAACCCGCTGACCTTCCCGGAGGACGTGATAGACGAGGTGGAGGGCGTCTTCGCTCAAATGACCGCAACGCTTAGCGGTGGAGAGCGGGTGAAGATACTGGTGGACGACCAGGCTCTCGAGGACCGTGCATACGCGAAGGTGAGCGGAGCAGGCGCGGACATGTCCCGGGTGCGTTTCCTGCGCATAAAGAGCGCGGACGTCTGGATCAGGGACTACGGCCCGTCGTTCCTCTTGCACAAGGACACCGGAGGGAAAGCGGCCGTCAAATGGGACTTTAACGCCTGGGGGGCGAAGTACGACGACCTGCTGTACGATGATATCACGGGACAGAACGTCGTGGAAAGGTCGGGCGTACCCTACTTCAAGCCCGGCATAGTGTTGGAGGGGGGGTCGATCGACGTCAACGGGAACGGTCTGGTATTGACCACTGAACAGTGCCTTCTGAACAAGAACCGGAACCCGAGCCTGGACCGCGGGCGGATCGAGGAGTACCTGAAGCAGTACATAGCCACGCCGGACGTGATCTGGCTGGCGTCCGGGATAGAGGGGGACGATACCGACGGGCACATAGACGACTTCGCGCGTTTCTCGTCCATATCCTCCGTTCTCTGCGCTTTTTCGGAACGGGGGGAGAACGCCCCGGTGCTGGAGAGGAACTGGTCGTTGCTCGAGGAAGCCCGGGACCGCTTCGGGCTCGAGTTGCAGCGCCTGCCCATGCCCGAGCCGCTCTATTTGGAGGAAGAGGAGAGAAATCTCCCCGCCAGCTACGCCAACTTCTACATTGGCAACAAAGTGGTGCTCTTACCGGTATTCGATGACCCTATGGACAAGGTGGCCGTGGACATCGTGTCCTCCCACTTCCCTGGCCGGGAGATAGTCCCCATCGTGGCCAGGGAGCTGGTCTACGGCTACGGCGGCATTCACTGCGTGACCCAGCAGGAACCGATCGAGCGCGGCTGAGGGGTGAACTCCTGCAGTAGAGATCCGCCGGACCACTCGCCGTGCCGGCTCATCAGGAACACCTGGTCGGAGATCCTCTGCAGACCGCCGGGTTCGGTCCCCCCGACCAGCACGGTGAATATTCGGCACCCCTGTTTCTCCTTCAGGCAGTTCCAGTCGTGCAGGCAGCCCCGGTCCCGTATTCTGGCCAGACCGTCCGTTATGAACAGTATGTCCGCTCCCTGCCATTGGGGTTCGCTCAGGCTTTTGACGCCTTGGCGGAGCGCAGCGTCGAAGTCGGTGCCTCCGCCGAACGTCTTGCACAGGAAATCAAGGAACTGGGACTGCCCGTCCGGGTTGTAAAGATCGTAAGCTTCCACCTCCACCGAGAACATCAGCGCCCGCAGCGGGCGCCGTTCCTCCGATAGGCGTCTTGACAGCGCCAGCAACAAAGCCTTGGCCGCCAGCTCCGGCTCGCCGCTCATCGATCCGGACGAATCGAGCAGCGCCAGCACCGGACCGCCCCTTTTCCTCTCCCCGTCCCGGAACTCCTTTCCCCGGAGCTGGTATGTCAGCAAGCGCCGCTCGCACATCCTGGCGTAGAAGAGCAGCTTCAACCGTTCGTCGGCCAGATTGACCATCTCCTGGGGCAGCATGCGCTGAACGTCACCGGAGAAGATCAGGGAATGCGTTTCCGTCAACGATTGGGAGTCGGAGGAGGTCCTCCTGTCCTTATCACCCTCCATCCTCCCCAAGAGGTCCTTCAGATGCTCGATGTCCTTATGCTTTCGTAGCAATGAAGCATATCGCTCCAGATTGCCGAGCATGGTCCTGTGCAACCCCACTCGGTGTAGGTCCCAACCGCGGCCGGGAAGCATCTCTTCCAGATGAATAAGCATCTCGGCGTCCTTCTGCAGCCTGTCGATGATCGGCGCCAGGCCGCGGTCCAGGGACCTCACCAGCATCCTGAGGACCAGCAACAGCGCTTCCCTCTGCTGCGCATCCAGTTCGATCTCCCCACCGTCGCCCGCTTCTCTGTTCAGCATCCCCTCCAGAAGGTCCTCCGTCCGGCGCCGGTCCTCCTCGGACAGCTCGCTCCAGTCCAGGCCGGCCAGGCCGTTCTTCATCGCCTCGAGCACCAGGGGGAGCGCCAGCACCATCAGCTCCGGTATCAGGTCCGGACGGTCACCTGCGAACTTCCTGGCATCCGTCCAGGCCTTGCTCTGGAAAAGGGAATGGATGACCATGGTGACCACGTCGATCGGCTCAACGTTACGGACGTCCCCTAAGAGATCGGCGGCCATGAGCGCCGCGGCCGCCTGCCTCTGTTCCCAGGGGATCGCACTTGGCGTCATAAGGATCACCTGGACCTCCGGCCTCTCCACCAACTCAAAGATAAGGCCGGTCATGAGCGTGCTATCACCCCTTGAGCTCCGCTTCCACTTCCTTCAGGGAGCGCTCGATATCGGCCATCGACTCCAGGCGGCGGTCCTGCCTGGCCAGGATGTCCTGCCGGTCCCTCTTGCTCAGCCAGATGTTGCCTTCGAGCCTTTTACGCAGCTCGCCCCGTTCCATCTCGTGCGCCCCTCTCACCTTGTCGTGGACGGCCCGCAGCTCCTGCAGCTCCCTGGCGTAAAGCCTTTGCTCGGCGCCGCCGCGCAGGCAGGTCACCTTCCACCCGCGGACGTTCTCCAGCACGTGCATCAGCTCCGGCAGCTCGAACTTGCGGTAGGATGGGTTCACACCCTGCGCCTCCCTGGCGTACGGGTCCATGTACAGATGCTTGGGGAAGGACTCTCCGTGCCGGCAGAGCTCCTTGGCGCTCATGAACGTGGAACCGCAATCATAGCAGCACACCGGCCTCGGGAACTGCACATCGGAGGCGGAGTGCTGCTTAGCTTTCGCTAAAAGCGATAGCAGTTCCTCGCTGCTCGACTGCAATCGACGGAGGTCGACCCCTCCGCTGCTGGTGAGATCGATGAGCAACGATCGCAACCCTTCCTTCTGCTCCGGGCGGTCCCACAGCATGTGCTGAAGGATCGGCAGGAATGTAAGGTCCACGTTCTCCCGGCCCATGGCCGCGGCGGCGGTGCGCATGACCAGAAGGGTCTTGTTCCAGCGGCGGTCGGATATGTACACGCCCTGGGACCGGAAGTGCTTGCGCAGGCTCAGATACGCCTGCAGCACTTCGTCATCCACCTTCACCGACAGAGCATCGCTCTTGACCCGCCCGATGTCCTCCAGCCCTATGGTGGTATTGGCCGACGTCCCGTTGGTCGAGGTGAGCACCTTCAGGAAGTTGCCCTCGTCCTGGACGTTGGTTATGAAGAAACGGTAAAGGAAACGGTCGTACAGCGCCGCCAGTCCTTCCTCCTCGTTCGGAAGCTCGTTCGAGGCTCCGTAAACGGAAAGGATCGGAACGTCCACCACCTCGTTCCCGTTGTGGAACCTCCGTTCGTTCAGAATGGTCAGCAGGCTGTTCAGAATGGACGAGTTGGCCTTGAATATCTCATCGAGGAAGGCTATGTTAGCCTGCGGGAGGTATCCTTCGGTGCGTCTTCGGAACTCGTCCCTTTGCAGGGAGCTGAGCGACAACGGTCCGAAGACCTCCTCGGGGGAGGTGAAGCGGGTGAGCAGGTAGTAGTAGAAAGAACCGCCGCGCAGCCTCTCACACATGACCTTGGCCATCTGGCTCTTCGCCGTTCCAGGGGGGCCGATGAAGAGCACATGCTCCCCGGACAGCATGGCCAGGAGGGCTCCGGCGATCTCCTCCTCCCGCTCCACGAACTGCTCGCGAAGCTCGAGCATGAGCGCGCTCAGCCTCTCCGGGAATCCCTTGACCTCGTCGGCCTGAACGCGCCCTCCGCTCATCATATCACCTACTGGAACGAAAAGAGTGGTAGCAGGATTTATAAAATCGTAGCGGACGATATTGATAAGTTAGGGAAGCGCTGATTACTTCCAGAGGACCATGGAGCTGGGTTTGGGGATCGACACCGGAGGGACTTACACCGACGCGGCCATGGTCGACCTCGGCACTAAAAGGCTGATCGCCTGGAGCAAGAGCCCCACCACCCCTCAGGACCTGACGATCGGGATCGAGAGCTCTGTGCGGTCCCTGCTGAAGAGGAATCGTTTCGATCCGGCCCAGATCAAACTGGTGGGATTATCGACCACCCTGGCCACCAACTCCGTGCTCGAGTCGAGGGGAGGAAGGGTCTGTCTCATCGGCATCGGCTGGGACACCGAGGACGTCGACGCCCTGGGGGCGGAGCGCACCGCGTTCATCAAGGGTGGCCATGACAGCAGGGGCCGGGAGCTGGACGCGCTCGGCCTGAAGGAACTGCGCGAAACGGTGGAGACCGTTAGGGACGAGGTGGACGCCTTCGTCGTTTCCTCCATGTTCAGCGTGTATCAGCCCAGCCATGAGGACCGGGCACGGCATCTGATAAGGGAAATGACGGGGATGCCGGTGGTCGCCGCCTACGAGCTGAGCGGCGAGCTGGGGGTGATGGAGAGGAGCGTCACGGCCGTGCTGAACGCCAGGCTGTTGCCGGTGATATCCGATTTCCTGGACCGGATAGAATCCTCGTTAAAGGCCATGCATATCAATGCCAACGTCGTGGTCCTTAAGGGAGATGGGAACGTGATGCCTGTGATGTCGGCCAGGGAGCGCCCGGTTGAGACCATTCTTTCCGGGCCGGCCGCATCGCTCTTAGGCGGTTCCCGACTTTCCGGCCTGGACAATTGCCTGGTGGTCGACATGGGCGGGACGTCCACCGACATCGCCTACATCGACAACGGATTCCCTCGCATCGGCCGGGAGGGAGCGCAGTTGGGTGGCTGGCGCACCCGGGTACGCTCCATTGACGCCACGACCGTGGGCTTGGGCGGGGATTCGGAGATCGGCTCGGACCTGCACGGCGATCTGATGATAGGGCCGGCCAGGGTGCTTCCCCTGGCCCTTGCCGGGGAACTTGCGAAGAACCTGCCGCGCACGATCATGGAGAGACGGCGAACCGATTACTTCGTCACCGCGCGGGGTCCGGAACGGTTGTCGGGCAACAAGCTCCGGATATACCAGAAGGTGGAAGAGATGGGGTTGTGCGACGAGGAGGAGCTCCGCTCGGCCCTTCCGGACCTCTATCTGGTCAGGGAGACGGCCAGGGAGATGGTGCGCTCCGGACATCTTCTGCGCACGGGTCTGACGCCAACGGACATCTTCAACCTGGAGGGGCTTTACAGGATAGGGGACGCGGCCTCCTCCCGGGCTGGCGTGGAGCATTATCTGGAAGGCACCCGGATGAGCGTGGAGGCCTACTGCGCCCGGGTGATGCACCGGATGGTCGGTCGTCTGGCCGAAGAGGTCGTGCGCAAGGTGGTGGCCGAAGAGATCGGCGAACTGCCCAAGGACGCAACGGTGGACCGCCTGGTGCAGCTCATGGCGGGCGAGCGCTCAACAGGGTCCTTCCGCGTCGACCTCCGGCTGGACCGGCCCATCGTGGGCATAGGAGGACCGTCGCGATTGCTCATGCCCTCGCTGCGCGATCTTCTCGGCGCAGAGGTGGTCATTCCGGAAGGAGGCCCGGTCGGTAACGCCGTAGGCGCGGTCTGCTCACGAATATCGGAGACGCTCACGTTGCGCATCCAGTCGCTGAGCGACGGGCAGTTCCAGATGGTCACGCCTTGGGGGGACGCCCAGGACTTCCGAAGGGCCGAGGACGCAGTCAAACGGGCCATGGAGCTGGCGGAGGAGCACGTCTGGGGAAAGGCCGATCGGGCCGGCGCCGTCGACATCGCCCTGCGCTCGGACGTGCGGGAGGTCCGTTTCAAGGACCAGAAGGGCATGGACCACCTGAACTGGATAGAGGTCACCGCCCGGGCGACCGGAGAGCCGAGGCAAGGTCATCATTAAATCGGTTCATGCCGATTGGAGAGCATGGCTTCCTCCAAGGTCTACTTCACCGACATGCACACCTGCCAGGGCAGCAATCTGCTGCAGAAGATGGAAAGGCTACTGCGCAAGGCCGGCCTGGACAGGATGGACCTGGACGGAAAGCTTGTCGCCATAAAGCTGCACTTTGGCGAGCCGGGCAATCTCGCTTACATACGTCCGAACTTCGCCGCGGTCTTGGTCAGGATCATCAAGGAGAAGGGCGGAAGACCGTTCCTGACCGATTGCAACACCTTGTACATGGGTAAAAGGGCTAACGCCGTGGACCACCTGAACGCCGCGATGGAGAACGGATTCAACCGCATCGCCGTGGGCTGCGACGTAATCATCGCCGATGGGCTGTGGGGGAACGAACAGCGCGAGGTCCTTATCGAGAAGGAGCTGTGCCGGACGGCGAAGATAGGAAGCGCCATCGCCGACGCCGACGTGGTGATATCCCTCAGCCATTTCAAAGGCCATGAACTGACCGGTTTCGGAGGGGCGCTAAAGAACCTGGGAATGGGGAGCGGAAGCCGCTGCGGGAAGATGGAGATGCATGCCTCCTCCCACCCTACCGTGGACGCCAAGAAATGCGTGGGCTGCGGACAATGCGTCAGTAACTGCCCGGAGAAGGCCATTGCGCTGAACCTCAAGAAAAAGGCGGTCATCGACCAGGCTCTGTGCGTGGGCTGCGGACAATGCGTGGCGATATGCCGTTACGGAGCGCCGGAGGTGGAATGGGAGGGTTCCTCGGAGATAGTGAACAAGAAGATCGCCGAGTACGCGTTCGCCGTGGTCGATGGCAAACCGTCATTCCACATATCCCTCATCGTGGACGTTTCGCCCAACTGCGACTGCTGGCCCTTCAACGACGTTCCCATCGTCCCGGACATCGGCATCGCCGCCTCCAAGGACCCGGTGGCCCTGGACATGGCCTGCGTCACGCTGGTGAACGAGGCGTCGGTGGCAAAGGGCAGTGTGCTGGACGTTAAGGGGAAGGAAGGCGACAAGTTCAAGGCGATCTATCCCAGCACGGACTGGATGATCGGCCTGGACCACGCGCAGCGCATCGGCCTGGGCAGGAAGGATTACGAGCTGGTCCGGCTGAAGTGATTGTAAAAGATATTATCGGATAGCGCGTTGACCGTTCATGGTCGATTTCCGTCCGTTCCGTCCCTACATCCCTCGCCTGGAAAACGGCGAGGCGATCATCGATCGCGTGTCCCCGCCCTACGATGTCATTTCCGCCGATGAACTGGCAAGGCTGAAGGGGAACCGCTTCAACGTTACCAACGTGACCATGGGCGGCATCGGCGGGGATTACACCGCGGCCGGAGCGGCGCTCCGTTCCTGGATAGAGCATGGCGCTCTGGCGCAGGACCGGCGGGAGGCTTTCTACACCTACAAGCAGACCTTCTGCGAGGGGGAGCATTGCTGGCAGAGGACAGGGATAATCGGCATACTGGCAGCCAAGGGCTACGCGGAAGGCGTGGTTCCCCACGAGGAGACCTTCCCCAAGGTAAAGGAGGACCGCCTGAACCTGCTGAGGGGGACCGAGACGCACTGCGAATCCATCTTCGGGATCTTCGATGAGCTGTCCGCCAGGTCGAGGGACAAGATAGAGGACCTGGAGACCAAGGTCCTGGAGTTCACCGATCCCCAGGGCGTGCGGCACTGCCTGTTCCGGGTCTGCGATCCGGAAACGGTTAGGGCGATATCCGACGAGCTCAGGGATAAGACGGTGCTCATCGCCGACGGCCACCACCGCTTCGAAACATCCTCACGTTACGCGCAGGAGAATCCTGACTCGCCCGCAAAACAGTTCGTGCTGGCCACACTGGTGCCGTCCAATGACCCCGGCCTCCTGGTTTTCCCGACGCATCGCCTGGTCAAGGACCTTCCTGTCCCGGCCGACAGGTTCCTGGAGATCGTGAAGAGCAGGTTCGAGCTGCGGACGGTGCCGTCACCTTACGAACTCGCTTCCGCCCTGGAAGGCCGGCCATCCTCGGACATAGGACTGGTCATCGACGGAAAGGCGTACGTCGCCTCCCCCCGGAGCCTGCCGGCAGATCCGATGTGGGAGCTGGACTCCTACGTGGGCCAGGAATGGGTGCTGAAGGGAGAGGCCTGGAAGGAAGAGCCGCAGGTGCTATACGAGCACGACACCGCCATGGCCTTGGCCAAGGTGGCCGAGGGATACGGTCTTCTGGTCATGCTGAGGTCGCCCTCGGTGGACAAGATATGGGAGCTGGCCCGCATGGACCGCCGCATGCCCAAGAAGTCTACCTACTTCTGGCCGAAGATGTGGTCCGGGTTCGTCTACTACCGGATGGGCTGATCAGATGGACACCGCACAGCTTTCATCCAGAGCCTTCAGCCACTGTATGAAACGGTCTGGATGGGCCTTGAAGGCCGCCCTGCACTCCTCGGAACAGAAGTGGTAGGTGTTCCCCTCATGCTCGAGGGACAGGGCCTTCCTGCCGTTGATGTCCGCTCCGCACACAGGGTCGCTCTCCTTCCTTCTGGCCCTGCCGACCATTATCTGGGCGCCCATGCGGTAGCAGTTGACGGTGACGTTGGCCCCCACGCGCCTCAGCTTCGACTCGTTCTTGTCGTCCTCTACTTCGCTGATGATCATCAGGCCGGGGTTCATGCTGCGGGCGGTTATCACCGTCACCATGTTCGGAGGGTCCTTCATGGCCGCGATGAGCCCCTTGGCTTTCATTATCTCCGCCTTGTTAAGGGTCTCCTCGTCCTCGGCGTCTCCTTTTATCACCGGAATGCCGTCGTCCACCAGGTCCTGTACCCGGTCGAGGTCCTTCTCTATGACCACGAAGCTCTCCTTGTTGGCCTTCAGCCTTTCGGCGACCTCCCTTCCAACGTTCCCATACCCACAGATGATGTAATGGTCCTTCATCCTGACCCTCCTTTGCGGCAATCCCAGCTCCGACCTGAGGTTCTTACTGATCACCAGATTGAACAGGGCCTGCAATGTCGATATTCCGGCGGCGATGCCGGTCACGGCCACCACGACGGCCACCATCTTGCCCTCCGCGGTCACCGGAACGATGTCACCGAACCCAACGGTGGTTATGGTCATCAAGGTGAGATACAGCGCATCCAATGGCCGGTCCCAGTAGTCCTCGGTGATCAGGAAGCCGAAGAAACCTCCGGCAACGACCGCCCAGACTGCCAAAATGGAATACAAGAAGGTACGCCGCATCTGAATGACCGTCGTTGTCATTAGCGAGGTGTTCGCCAATAATATTATCGCCTGCGGAACTGCAGGCCCAAACCCTGCTCGCACCGATCGAGACGATTTTATCATGGTAGGAAGCCACCGTTGTGCTCCTATCTCCTTATGAGGCACCAATGCACCCGTGCCCAGTTCCTCCTCTGGTCGAGCACAGATTCCCAGCAGGATATCGAGGCATCCATCCGAACTGACGATGGATGCTCCGGCAAGCCGTGTTCCCTGCAGAATAATTGACGGAGACTGTGGCCTTCCCGCCCTCGTCGAACAGCCTCACGGCCCCTTCAACGCTCTCAGTGGACCGTGCCTAGGAATTGACCAGGAGCAACCGGAGGAGGTAGAAGTAGAGCATATGATCCTGGCTGAGGATCTGGCCGGGGTTCATAACCTTGTGGTGCGGCCTATCCCCTGCGGCGCATCATGATCAGAACGAACGCTACCACTATCAACGCCGTCGCGGCGATTCCAGCAATCATCAGGGTACTGCCTGACCACTCGCTTTCCTCAGGGGCTTCCTGCAAGACCGAGTCCTCCAAGACCATGTCCCCGCCCGGCTCCACGTGCACCATCACCATCTTGTCCAGGTAACCTTCCTTGCTCATGTTCAGTGCATGATCACCAGGAGACAGGACCAGGCCGAAGTTGCCGTTGACGTTGGTCAGAGCCTCTTGCATGCCTGCGGTGACCAGGACCCCGGAAAGAGGTTCACCGTCATCGTCGATCACCCGGCCGAGCACCTCGGCGTTCAGGTCCTCGGTGCGGAACGCCCAACCGAACTGTTCGAGGATATTGCCTGACAGGTCCTCTCCCATTACCGCCACCTGGTAGTCCGTCTCGAACTCCAACGCCAGATCGATGATGAAGGTGCGGTCGACCCATGTTCCGCTCTCCGTGACGTTGTTCACCAGCACGATGATCGAGCTGGCGTTCATGTCCTCGGAGAATGTTATCCTTATAGCCTCGCGTTGCTCGGCGTTACTGCCATTTGGCGAGTTATTGACGACCTCAGGAGGCGTGATGTCCGCGGGGATCTCTAGACCGGAGATGCTGGTCAGCGGGAAAGGGTCCTGGTATCCGCCCGAGAGATCGTACGGCGTGTCAACGATGCCGTCATCGTTCCCGTCTGGGAAGAGCCAGTCGGCCCAGAGGTTTCCGGTGCCGAATGACCAGTTGTTCCCCGCCTCGCCACAGTACGCCTGCGGCCTCAGAGGGGAGTACTGTCGACCGGAGTCCTTGTTGAAAAGGAATGCGTTGCCGTAGATCGAGTTCCCTGACCCGGTCTCCAGATAAACACCTTCCAGCAGATTGCCTACCAGCAGGTTCCTGGTCACTTGGTTGTCGTTGGCCCCCCTTAGGTACAGGCCAGCTCCGTCGTTATATGATGCCTCGTTGTCCTCCAGCAGCAGATCGGTGCACCCGGCTCCCAGGTAGATACCGTTCCCTCCTCCGGACAAGAAGGAGTTGTTGATGAGCTCGGATTCGACGGTGTAGAGAAGATAGGCCCCTTCCCTGACGGAACTGCTGATGATATTGTCGGCCATGCTCAATCCGCTCATCTCCTGGCCGGAGACGGTCGCCGCTCGAATGCCGACGTTGCACCCGGTGATCTCGTTCCCTGCGATGAGGGTGTCCCTAACCTCCCCAATGCCCAGGTATATGCCAACGGAGGAGTCCGCTTTGTTCATGCGCATTATCGTGTTGCCGAGCACTTCATTGCCCTGGCTCGGATTGATCAGAACGCCGAACGCTCCGTCCGTAATCTTGTTCCCAAAGATCAGGTTCCTATCGGCGTCGGCTACGACAGATATACCCCGGGTGTTGTTGGAGAGGATATTGCTGGAAACCTCATTGTCGGTCCATCCGACCTCCACCCCCTGGGAGCATCCGGAGATGACGTTCCCGGAAACCCTCTCCGCAGTTCCGAAGGATATCCGCACCCCGGACATGCCGGCGCCATGGACCCTGTTGTTCAGGACCAGGTCCCCAGTGGCCATGGAGGGTCCTCCCAAAGAGATGCCGACCTCTGAATGGCCGGAAAGATCGTTCTCTAAAAGGAGATGCCCTCCCAACCCAGAGCCGCTTGCCCGGATGACTATGCCGTTGTCTCCGCCCGATAGGGTGTTTCCGATCGCCTTCACCGATCGACTGCCTTCCACGAGGATACCGTCGTCCCCCGTGCCAATGGTGAAAGTGCTGTTCGTCACCTTCACACTGCCATCGAGGCAATCCACCAGATGCACCCCGGCCTCGATGTTGTTATTGAAGCGGGAGTCGTTGATGAGGACGTGACTGGAACTCACCACCGTTATGCCTCGGACATTAAAATCGCCCAAGTAGTCCTCGATGATAGCATTGGTGACGTTGAAAAGCAGTATGCCGGAGCCGCTGGCCGAGAGGTTCAAAGGATCCCGGTCCGGCGAATAGGCATCGTGCACTGTGCATCCCACAATACGGAAGTGGGCGGTGGTGTTGGCAATGCGTATGCCGTGAAACTCGAGGCTGGCATTGAGGTTCAGATCGCTGAGGACGTACGGTTCATCGGCGGTGCCGTTTCCGGTGAAGCCCGCGGCGGCGAATTCTCCGTTACCTTCTACGAGGATCGGTTCGGAACCGTATGATGCCCCCTCGGCATTGAAAATGAACACGGGGAACGCTACTAGGACACATGAAAGGACCATTATTATAATGAATACCCGACCCCCACGTTCCACCATGGCCTTGCCCATGGGAATGATGGGTTATCAATTTTTGTTGAGAAATATGTGGAGCCACTGGAGGGAATTGAACCCTCGACCTACGCCTTACCAAGGCGTCGCTATACCTCTAAGCCACAGTGGCCTGCTCCACCGACAAACCGGTGGTCGTTCATAAACCTTTTGCTACTGGTCGTAGGCAAAATCCTTTTGATTGCGGGCACGCTAGAGGTGGCGATGAAGAAGGAGATGACGGCCTTCGACGTGGCGGCCATAACGTCGGAGATGCAGGGGCTGGTCGGTGGCTTCCTGGACAAGATATTCCACTGGGACGGCCGCAACGTGCTGCTGCGGATAAACGTGCAGGGGGAAGGCAAGAAGGAGCTCATGCTCAAGGATGGCCGTTGGTTGCATCTGGTGGCCGATAGGCCGGAGACGCCTGATACGCCGTCCGGTTTCGCCGTGCACCTGCGCAAGGTGCTCTACAACACACGGATAATCTCGGTCTCCCAGAGGGAGTTCGACCGCATCGTCACCATGGACCTGTCCGACCGTGATGGGTCCTACAAGCTCGTATTCGAGCTCATCGGCGAGGGCAACCTGATAATGGTTAACGACGGGAAGATAACCAATGCCCTGGAGCAGAAGCGTTGGAGGCACCGGGACGTGCTAATAGGGGCAGAGTACGCGTACCCGCCCTCGAGGTTCGACCCGAGGACCGCTTCCGCTGAGGAGTTCGCCACGGCCGTTCTCACATCGAAGTCCGATCTGGTTCGAACGCTGGCCACCTCGGTGAACCTCGGCGGGCAGTACGGGGAGGAGGTCTGCCTCCGGACCGGCCTGGACAAGGGACGGAAGGCCTCCGGGATGACCGCGGAGGAAATCGCTTCCCTGCGCTCGGCCACCATGGGCCTGTTCGAAGCCCTCCGGGAAAGGGAGTACGCGTGCCTGGTGTCCGAAGGAGACGCGGCGATCGACGCCACGCCCTATCCCCTCCTGGTGAACGAAGGTTACACCCGGGAGGACGTACCTACGCTCTCCGCGGCCATCTCAGCGTTCCTTGCCAAGAAGAAGGAGGACGAGGTCAAGGTCGACCCTGAGCTGGAGAGGCTGCAGAGGCAACTGGACCAGCAGTTGAAGGGGATCGAGGCGACGGAACGGGAGGCGGCCGTGCTGCAGGCGCAGGGAGACCTCCTCTACACCAGCTATGCTGACGTCTCGCTGACCCTGGAAAGGATGAACGGGCTGTCAAAGAACACCAGCTGGGAGAAGCTCAGGGAGCAGGGAACGAAGGTGCCGTTGGTAACCTCGGTGGAACCGCAGAAGAAGAGCTTCGTCATGAAGCTGGACAACGAGCAGGTAACCCTCGACTACACGGTCGGAATCGATGAGAACGCGAACCGGTTATACTCGCAGTCCAAGGAACTTCGGGAGAAGGCCGCCGGGGCCAAGGGAGCGTTGGAGGAGACGCGAAAAGCAATGGCCAAGCGGGAGGCTAAGGGCGCCAAGGCCGCCCAGGAGGCCAAGGACCGCATGCAGCCAACCAAGCGCTTCTGGTTCGAAACCTACAAGTGGTTCATCACCTCCAATGGCCGCCTGGTGCTGGGAGGAAGGGACGCCAAGTCCAATGACCAGGTGGTCAAGAAGCACCTGGGCGATCGGGAGCGCTACGCCCACGCCGACTTCCATGGGGCGCCGTCCATCGTCCTCAAGGAAGGAGCGGAGGCGACGGAAAAGGAGATGCGGGAGGTCTGCCAGTTCGCCCTCTGCCACTCCAAGGCCTGGAACGCCGGGGCCGCCGAGGGATCGGCGTACTGGGTACTGCCGGACCAGGTTTCCAAACGGCCGGAGGCAGGAGAATTCGCTCCGCGCGGGGCCTTCATCATCCGCGGGAAGCGCAATTACGAACACCATCTACCGCTGGAGATGGTCATCGCCGAGGTGCTGGTGGAAGGCGCCCGGAAGATAACCTGCGCCCCCCGGGAGAGCGTCTCCTCGGAGAAGATGGTGGTGATCATTCCCGGGAAGATGCCTCGGGGGAAGACCTCTGCGATGCTGGCCAAGGCGTTCGGGGTGCCGGAGGAGGAGATATCCCGCATAATACCGCCGGGGGACCTGGAGATCAAGGAGACCGTCGGTATGAACTTGTAGTGAAAAGAGCGCCCGGGCCGGAATTCGAATCCGGGTCTAGAGGTTCGCAGCCTCTTAGGATATCCAAGCTACCCCACCCGGGCCTATTTTGTGGACAATATGCTCCAATTACTAAAGCGTTGTTACTCCCCGGGCCGGACCGAGGGATGAGAATCGGGGTTGCCAGGCGTTCGTTTCCGGATAAATATGACTCAATGAATGGAATACGAGATGAAAAACAAGAAGATGATATGCGGTCGCGCCAAGAGACGCGATCAAAGGGGTTTCAGAAATCCTTGTTCTGCCAGTAGCGGCTGACGTAACCGGCGATGCGGTTCCTCATCATTATGGAGTCGACGTTGGTGAGCCTCTGGACCAGGATCTTGTTGTTCTCGAAGTCAGCGCTGAAAGCGCGGGGGTACTTCTCGACCAGTTCCACGGCCACCCTCTTAATGTAAGTTGGTCTGATGTTGCCCATAGCAATCTTCCCAGGTAAATGC
>Ga0302243_1001633_pt1 | contig 14907 bp, 15 predicted proteins | sample AAG_UR_Met_MG_FD_193514 | JGI IMG/M metagenome (GOLD analysis project Ga0302243, IMG submission 193514) | Enriched activated sludge microbial communities from anaerobic digester in WTTP, New Holstein, Wisconsin, United States - AAG_UR_Met | ecosystem: Engineered > Bioreactor > Anaerobic >... | reverse complement strand
CCCGATGTAACCCAGCAGGAGTATCAGCAGGAAGATGATGTAGAGGACCGAGGATACCATATCGCCCATGGCCGTCAGGAAGTCGTCCGGTCGCGACTCCCCGAGCAACCTGAAGACGTTGGACACAACCCAGAGGACAAAGGTCACGATGACCGCCGTGACCAGCGGCGAGACCATTGCCGATTCCCTGGGGTATTTCCTGGTGTAGTATCCGAAGAAGAACGCCAGCAGGAATATCAGGAAGAAGACGAGCAGGGTGTCGCCAAGGAAGTCAGCGAACCTGCCGGCGAAGACCGACTCGCTCGCCAGGGCATTGAATATCTCCATCACCAGCAGGACGAATATCAGGCCCAGGAACGTCTTCAGGAGCGGCCCTCCCCCTCTGAAGGTCCTGTCGAAAGGGGTCTGGTTCCACACCGCCGGAGCTCGCTTCACCGGTTCGTTCGCTGGTTGCTGTGGGATGACGATCTGACCTCCGCATTTCTGGCAGAAGGTGGCCTGATCGTCGTTGACCGCTCCGCACCTAGGGCAATACACCATTTGACATCCCGTCTGTGAGAATAGGTCCCAAGCTCATAATCATTGCCCCAAGGCGATAGCTCAATAATGCCGCAATACCATCGCCCGTCCCATGGCAGAGGGCGAAGAGGAGAGGGTGCGCAGGGTTCTGGAAAGGGCGAAGGAGGAGTACGGCTTCGTTCCTCTGGTGTCGGAGATCATGTCCGGCCGTCCGGACCTTTTCCTTCCTTACTCCGAGATATCCAGCGGGCTGTTCTTCAGGCCCCGGCACATGGACCGCAAAACGGCGGAACTGGCCGCGATAACCGCCGGGGCGGCACTGGGAAGCGAGAACTGCCTGAGCGTCCATATACCCCAGGCCTTCAAGCTCGGGGTCAGCGAGGAGGCCGTGCTGGAGGCGATGATCCTGGGGGCGTTCATGAGCATGAACCGTAGCAACTCCATAGCCTTCCGTTGCTTAAAGGCGGCCAAAGAGGGTATGAGATGAAGTGTTCCGTCGGAAGCGTCGGAAGGGTGATGGTCATCCGCCTGGAGAACGGGGATGTACTGCACGAGTGCGTGGAAAGCGCGGCCAAGGAGAACGGGATAGTCCGGGGAGCCGTGCTGGCACTGGGCGGCGCGGACCGGGGAAGCCGCATGGTGGTCGGCCCCCGGGACGGCCGCTCGGAAACGATCGAACCGATGTTGGCACAGCTGGATGGGGAGTCCGAACTTGCCGCCGTCGGTACGCTCTTTCCGGACGAGAACGGTGAGCCGTCATTGCACATGCACGCCTCGGCCGGAAGGGACGGCAGGAGCGTCACCGGGTGCGTGCGCGCCGGGGTCAAGGTATGGCTGATCCAGGAGGTGGTGGTCATCGAGTTGCTCGGCACCAGTTCCAGGAGGGTGAAGGACCCCCGCACCGGCTTCCATCTGCTGGAGCCTTGATCAGAAGGCGTTCACGCAGCGCAGGCCCTTTTCGGAGAACTTGCCGCGGACGAGCGACTCGAGCTCGTGATAGTCCTCAGCCCGGTGGGCCTTCTCCAGTCTGTCGGACACCTCCGCGCCGTCCTTTCTTCTGGCGATGTCCTCGAACATCCCCGGGCGGGGGCGGAAGCGGTCCAGCATGACCCATTTGATGCCGGTCGAGGAAAGCTCCTCCACCATCTGGTCAATGTCCTTCTCGGTCAGCAACGGGAGCAGCGGCCCTATCAGAGCGTAAGCGTTCAACCCCTCCTCGGCGATCTTACGCAAGGCCTCGACTCGCCTTCCGGGAAGAGGCGCCCCCGGCTCCAGCATCCTGCTGATGTCATCGTTCACCGAGGTGACGGTGATGCCCACCTCTCCCTTCAGCTCCTTGTAGAGGTCCAGGTCCCTGAGTATCAGGTCCGACTTGGTGAGCACGCTGACCGAAAGACCATGCGGTACGATCTCCATCAGGCACCGTCTGGTTATCAGCAGATGCCTCTCCGCCTCCTGGTAAGGATCGGTCACCGTGCCGAGGCCTATCGTTCCCTTCTTGCCCCTGATCTCCTTGGAGAGGGCCTGAGGTAGGTCAGTTCTAGCCAGTACCGTCGTCCATTCCGTCCTCGGCCGCTTGGTCACGTACGGCGCATAGCAATACAGGCAATCATGCTGGCAGCCCACGTAAGGATTGAGCGCGTAGTCCAGTCCGGGGAGGCGGGACCGCGGCAAAGCCACCTTCGTCCTTATCTCCCCGATCCTCGGCGCTCGAGGCACTGGGCGGCCATCGTCCATCATCAGGAAGAGGTCAAGGTTCGACATAGTCATCGATCCTCCTCTGTACCTTCAGGTCCTTCAATATCGCGCTGTGGCTCGTCCAGGTGCTCATGGGAATGTCCATACGGGTCTGGACATGCGCCAGCGCCTGGTCCAGCGTGCTGAACTTGCGCGGCCGCTGCGTTAACGCCATGCGTACGTTCTCCCGCACGTTCCACACCCCGACCGGAAGAAGATATCCCGGATGCGCCTCCCGGAAAATGACCGCTCCGGACTGCCGGTGCTCCCTCTGCAGCAATTCGTTAACGGCCAGCCGGGCAGCGTAGTAGCAGCCGCCAATCTCGGCGTACTCCTTGCGCCCGTCGAAGAACTCGTGCGAGGATATGATCTCCACCTGCAGTCCCGCCGGGTTCCAGACGGTGTTGGGATACCAGGCCTCGATCAGCTCGTACCTCCAGGAGGTCGGCGTGAGCATGACGCTCCAGCGGTTGTCCAGCTGGTCCCAGTCGTAGACCCTGAACTCGTTGATGAGTGGGAACGTTTTGGTCGATTTCAGCAGGTCCTTGCCCAGCAGATCGTCCACCGCGGTTATGCTCCAGCGGGTCGGCACTAGACGGCGGTTCTGTTCGATCCCGAACGCGCCTATGCTGAAGGCCTTCTGGATGCGGGAAATCAGAACCTCGTTCTTGTACAGACCCTTGACCGCCTCGGCCGCCTTGAGGTCCGTATCGTAATAGGCCTTCTCCACCCGGTGATCGTACTTGGGATTGGTTATGCTCAGCTTCTCCAGCTTGGCGGAAGGTCCGAAAGGCTGGATGTTGTCGTCTAGGACGATACGTCCGGATGGCTTCTTGGAGAACCGGGCCTCCACGTCCACGGAATTGACGGAGAGCGCCAGCTCCCTGGTGAAATCAACGATGCGTCCGGCGTTCTGAAAGTTCTTGACGTCCACCAGATGCTTCCCTCGGACCAAGCGGAAGCGGAAGTCCACGATCTCCTCCATGGACTTGCCCATCCACTGTTCCGGGGTGTCCATGACCAACGTGTCCCCCAGGTCAGGAGGCACCAGGGGACCGATGTCCACCTTCGGATAACCGTACCGGCCGACGAAGACTCCCGGAGGCGAGCTTCCATGCAGGTCCTGCGCGTCGATGAGCCTCTTTGTCTTCGTGTAGGAGTAGAACTTGACCATAAGGGGGCAGCGGTCCTTTCCGCAGAGGTTCTTGGACCCCTTGCAGATATGGCACAGGCTGGAGCTGTTCTTATGAGCGGAGGTGAACGTCTGGTCCTCCAAAGGCAACGGAGCGAATCCCTGCATTATCGGCCTTTCAACCGAACTCAGCGTATTTGACCATTTTCCAGTGACCTTCGAAAGTGAGGCTGCGACATTATGACCTTGAGCATTCTCAACGACGCATCCCAGTCCAAAGTGGTGCCGTTCTGGACGCCCGGGACCTCTTCCGTAACGTATTCATCGCCTTCGAAGCGCAGGGCCATGATGGTCCATCTCGCCGGTCCTCCCAGGCGTGGCGCGGAGATCAGGGACGCCCCGAGGCCGTTCGGGAATCGATACATCAACTGTTCCCTTCCTCCCTGTATTCCGAGGCAGGACCTGCAGTAGCCCACGTCAACCCGGAACTTCTTGAGGTCCTCGTCCATTGACCATGGATGCATTGGTGGGGAGAAATAGCTTCTCCGGTGAAAGAGGGCCATTATTTTTATACCGTGTAGGTATTCTCCGAGGTGTCAGCATACTGTTTTTTGGGACGCTGGACCCAATAATCTTATATAGAAGCGATAAAATACCGACCGTAAGGAGGCTCATTATGGCTTACGGAATGGGACAAGGTAATCAGCCTATCATAGTTCTTCGCGAAGGTACTGATAGATCTAGGAACAAGGAAGCTCAGTTCAACAATATCGCCGCCGCTCGCGCGGTAGCTGACGCGGTCAAGTCGACCCTGGGCCCGAAGGGAATGGACAAGATGTTGGTCGATTCCATGGGCGATGTCGTCATAACCAACGACGGTGTGACGATCTTGAAGGAGATCGACGTCCAGCACCCGGCTGCCAAGATGGTCGTGGAGATAGCCAAGACCCAGGACACCGAGTGCGGGGATGGAACCACCTCCTCCGTCATCATCGCTGGCGAGCTGCTCAAGAAGGCCGAGGCCTTGGTCGAGCAGAACATCCACCCGACCATCATCGCCAACGGCTACAAGATGGCCGCCGCTGAGGCAATCAAGATCCTGGACACCATAGCTGTGTCCGTGACCCCCGACGACATCGAGATGTTGAAGAGGGTTTCCATGACCGCCATGACCGGCAAGAGCGTCGGCGGCCAGGGCGAGTTCCTTTCCGGAATAGCCGTGAAGGCCATAAAGGCCGTCGCGGAGAAGTCCGGCAAGGGCTACACGGTCGATGTTGAGAACATCAAGGTCGAGAAGAGGACCGGCGGCTCCATAGCCGAGACCGAGATCATCGAAGGCGTGGTCATTGACAAGGAGCGCGTGCACCCCCGCATGGCCACCCAGGTCAAGAAGGCCAAGATCGCCCTGCTTAGCGTGCCGATGGAGGTCAAGAAGACCGAGGTCGACGCCAAGATCCAGATCCGCGACCCCTCGCAGATGCAGATGTTCCTCGACGAGGAAGAGGCTGTCCTGAAGAAGATGGTCGACCAGGTTGCCGCCTCCGGCGCCAACGTGGTGTTCTGCCAGAAGGGAATCGACGACCTGGTACAGCACTTCCTGGCCAAGGCCGGCATATTCGCCGCCCGCAGGCTCAAGGAGTCTGACATGGAGAAGATCGCCAAGGCCACCGGCGGGGTCATCGTCGGCAAGATCGACAACCTCACCAAGAACGACCTGGGCGTGTCCGAGATCGTCGAGCAGAAGAAGGTCGGCGAGAACGACATGATATTCATCACTGGCTGCAAGAACCCCAAGGCCATCAGCGTCATCGTGCGCGGAGGAACCGAGCACGTGGTCGATGAGGTCGAGAGGTCCCTGCACGACGCCCTGCGCGTGGTCGGAGTAGCTCTGGAGGACGGAAAGATCGTGCCCGGTGCTGGAGCGCCTGAGGTCGAGCTGTCCCTGAGGCTGGCCAACTTCGCCTCCACCGTCGGCGGCCGTGAGCAGCTGGCCATCGAGGCCTTCGCCACCGCCATGGAGATCATCCCCTGGGCCCTGGCCGAGAACGCCGGACTGGACGCCATCGACATGGTCATCCAGCTGAAGTCCGCTCACGAGAAGAAGGGAGCGAACTCCAAGAACATGGGTCTGGACCTGGACGCCGGCAAGCCGGTGGACATGTTGAAGGCCAATGTCATCGAGCCCCTCCGGGTCAAGACCCAGGCCGTCAAGTCTGCGGCCGAGGTCGCCAACATGATCCTGAGGATCGACGACGTCATCGCCTCCAAGAAGGCCCCTCCGGCACCCCCGGGCGGCATGGACGGCATGGGCGGCATGGGTGGAATGGGCGGCATGGGCATGCCCGGGATGATGTAAACATCCTGACCACCTAAACGATTTCCCAAATCCTTTCCGATTTTCTCATTTTGATAATCAGTGGCGCATTAATTTTAATAACGAGCGGATTGATTCAACTACCAACCAATCAGGTGGGATGTGACATGAAAAAGATATATGGCGCATTGTTCAGCGCTCTTTTGTTCTTGTTCCTCCTTAGCTCTTTGGCGATTCCCGCGTTCGCTTTCACTCCGACGGCAGAGGCCCCGGAATGGAACGAAGGGGACCGCTGGGCTTTCGGAGCGGACACGAACGTAGGCGCTGAGTTCGATGAGATATTGACCAACTTGACCAATCTGCTGGAGATGACAGACGAGGTCGATGAGGTCAACGAGATGAGCCTCAGCGGCAGCACCGAGTTCTGGATGCTGTTCGAGGTGACCGAGGTCACCGATGATGAGTACGTCATGGAAATGGACATGGCGACATCGGTCACTTTGGACGCTACGGTTTCCATTACCGCTGACATGCCTGTGGCGGGCACCTATAACTATTCCGACGATCCGACCACTTCTCTGATCACCGTCGATGCCGATGTGGATGTCGATGCAACAGTGATCTTTAACGTCGAGGTCACGTACGATAAGGACACCATGGCCGTGAAGTCCATTGCCATCGATGCCAAGATCCGTGCCGAGGCAGACTTCGTCGCGAACAATCTTCCCCAGTCCGACGATGATTGGATGAACGGCACCGAGACCATCTGGTACGAGGACTACGATGTGCACGGTGAGCTGGAGGTCAACTTCGACATGGCCCTGGAGTTCGACCCAGGCCTGAACCTCTACGATTTCCCGCTATCCATGGAGGATGAATGGTGGTCCAACTTCACCGCTTCCTTCAGCGGTCACCTGACCGGGTTCCTGGACATCCAGGGTCTGCCCGAGGAGATGGAGCAGAACATATTCTCAGAGGAGTTCGTTGAAACGACCGGAATATCCGAGTTCCCGATAGTGTTCGAGGAGATCGGCGACATGGGCGAGATCCCGTTCGACAACGGAGAGATCGAACCGTTCACCACCCCGGAGGAACTGGACCTGCACATGTTCTGCACTGACTACTTCGTGATGAACGATGAGTTCCACGGCGAGATCGGGGTTTATGAAATAAGGGTCGGTAGCGACGACTCCCCAGTGATGTTCTACTACTCCGACGAGATCGGCTTCATGGCCGCCATCGCCATGGACACCGAGGAGATGGAGCTTCCGTCCGAAATCATCACACCTGACATGACCACCATGTCCGCTGTCGATCCCGATGTAGCGGAGGACAACATAGCGGAGATATCGGAGCGCCAGGGCGAGGTTGGGGAAGAGGGCGGAGCGCTCGGATTCTTCACTGACGCACCGTACCTGGGCATCATCCTGGTGGCCGTGATCGCAGTGGTCGTGGTCGCTGCGGTCTTCCTCATCCGGAAGAAGTAGGCCTGGAAACCGATTCTGAAACCCCTTCCACTTACTTTTTTTCCAACTGTGCCCTGAGCAATGTATTTACCCTTCCAGATTCTTGGGTCTAAGCGGATATCGGGGGATATTCTCATGAAGATCGCAATGGTATATGATTCCGTATCGTCCGCAAAGCTCACGGCCAAGGTCGCCGAGGTGATCGCCAAGTCCCTGAGGGAGAAGGGGGCAGAGGTGACCTCGGTGCCGGTGGGGGACGCCAAGCACTTGAAGATCGAGGAATATGACGCGCTGGTGGTCGGCACTCCGACCATGGCCTGGGCGCCGACCAAGCCAATAAAGGAGTTCCTGGACGGGCTCGACGCCAGCAAGGTCAAGGGAAAGAAGGCCGCCAGCTTTGACACGCAGATGAGGTCGTTCATAAGCGGCAACGCCAACAAGGCCATGGAGTCTAGGCTCAAAGCTCTGGGAATGGTCATCGCCTGCCCGCACCTGCTCGCCTATGTCAAGAGCGAGAAGAAGGTCTATCATTTCCTGGATGGGGAACTGCAGAAGGCAGAGGACTGGGCGAAAGGCCTTGCCGACGCCCTCGGCAAGTGACGTACGGTCATTGCAACAACCATTAATCCCCTTAAGCTAATGGGTACATCATGGTGGTCCGCTCAATAAACCCTAGAAACGGTCAGGTCGTGAAGGAGTTCGTCTCCAATCACCCGGATGATGTTCCGACAGCATTGGCCAAAGGCCGCGAGGCCCAGCGGAAATGGATGAGCGAGTGGAGCAGCGAAGAACGGATAGAGGCGGTGCTGGAGATGCGCACCTCCCTCCAGGCGTTGAAGGACGATATCATAGCCACCGAGGTCCTGGAGGGGGGATTCCCCCAGAAGGACGTCATCGGCACCTACAACGGTGTCATAAAAGGCTTCGATCATTATGCTGCCGAGGCCAGAGCCACCAGGGATTACGACTTTCCGCTTGACCCCGCGGGTTGGCCGGACACCAAGGCGACCATCAACCTGGTGCCCCATGGCGTTATCGCGCACATCGGTATCTGGAACTACCCGCTCTGGCAGACCATGATAACGCTGATACCGGCGCTCATGGCCGGCAACGCCGTGGTCTTCAAACCTTCCGAGCTTACCACCATGACCGGTCTGAAGATCAAGCAGGCGTTCGATCAGACCAGCATGCCCACCGATCTAATGCAGCTGCTCATCGGAAACGCGGAGATCGGAAAGGCAATGGTCAAAGCGCCGTTCGATGCGCTCGTTTTCACCGGAGGCAGGGCTACCGGTCTGGACATAACCAGGAACGCTGGCGTAAAGCCAATGATACTGGAACTGTCAGGCAACGATCCGGGAATAGTGTGCGCCGACGTTAACGTTCAGGAAGCAGCCCGGGGCGTGGCCAGTGGGGCGTTTTCGCACGGAGGGCAGGTCTGTATCCGCATCAAGCGTTTGTACGTCGTGGAGAGCGTGGCCGGCGCCTTCATATCCGAGCTGCTAAAGGTCGTGGCCAGGATCGACGTGGAGCATCAGATAGGGCCGCTCATTCGCGAGGAGGCCCGGACGAGGGTGCGTGAGAAGGTACATCAGGCCGTGCAGGCCGGTTGTGAGCTGCTCACCGGCGGGGACAACCTGCCTGGACTGGGATATTACTTCGAACCGACGATCTTGAAGGTAAGCGACGACAGCCTGGATATAATCAAGGAGGAGACCTTCGGGCCCGTCCTTCCTATCCGCGTGGTCAAGGACGAGGAGGAAGCGATCAGGCTGGCGAACGCTAGCGATTACGGTCTGGGCGCCACCGTCTGGACCGGCGACCCTGAGAAAGGGGAGGCGATCGCCAGGCGCCTGGAGGCTGGCAACGTCTGGATAAACGAGCACGGGCGGACCATCAACTGCGGCGAGCTGTTCCAGGGGTGGAAGTGCAGCGGCATCGCCAGCACCAACCGTCGCATCACTCTGTTCATGAAGAAGCGGACCATCGTGAACCACATGGTTTGCCAGGCCCGCCCGCATTGGTTCAAGTGATTTCCGTCATGACGGGCAAGTTCAGAAAACCCTTTTTAGGCCGACCCCGATTCTGATGCATGGTGGGTAACCGCGGAGAGATGGTCTCGGTCAGGGGGATATACAAGCGGTACAAGGACTTGCCAGTCCTTGTAAACCTGAGCTTCGACATCCCGAAGGGGTCGATATTCGGTTACATCGGACCCAACGGTTCCGGGAAGACCACCACCATCAAGATCATGACCGGCCTCATCCGCGATTTCCAGGGCGATGTCAGCATCGAAGGGCGTTCCATCCGAAACTGGAACACCGAACTAAGTTCGACCATCGGTTATCTGCCTCAGCAAACGGCCCTGCAGGAGTGGAGGACGGTGGACCAGACCTTGAGCACCTTCGGCCGCCTATCCGGGCTGCAAGGTTCGGAGGTGGAGAATAGGATAAAGGAGGTGACCGAGGAACTGGGCATCACCGAATATCGACAGAGGAAGGTCAGCAAGCTGTCCGGAGGAACACTGCAGAAAGTGGGGATGGCCCAGGCCATGCTGCACCGCCCGAAGCTACTGGTGCTGGACGAACCGGTGGCCGGCCTTGACCCAGAGAGCCGGGTCCTCTTCAAGAACCTCTTCCGCAAGCTTTCCCGTGATGGTACGACCATATTTTTCTCATCGCACATATTGAGCGACATCGAGGACATAGCGGACACCATTGGCATACTAGGCCACGGAAGGATGCGATACATTGGTTCCATGGAGGAGCTGAGAGAGAGGGTCGGCAGGAGCACAGAAGTGCGTCTGGAAACGGTGGAGCCGATCCCCAGCGATTCGCTTCTAGCGATGATCCAGGGAGTGTCCAAGGTGGAGAGGGTGGCCGACAACAGGTTCCATATCATACTGCAAGAGCACAAGGAGATGGATGCGGTGGTCGACCGCACCATAAAGGTGGTACTGGCCGCGGGATTGCACATCAGGGGCATACATCCAAACCGGCCATCGCTCGAGTCATTGTATCTAAGCTACACCGACGAGGAGGGGAAGGTATGAGCCTCTGGCTGCTGTTCAAGGACGAACTGAACGGCTTCTACCGTTCCAAGGTCATGCTCGCCTTATGGGTCGGCCTGCCCGCAATGGCATTGTTGCTGTACTTCCTGGTGGATGACATAGAGGGCATGCCAATAACCGTGTTCACAGGACTGCTGGTATCAAGCATCGGCGGATTGCTCACTTCAGTTCTGATAGTCGTCAACATCCTCAATGAAAAAGAGAGGAAGGTCTATGACCTGTTCCTGATACGGCCGATACGAAGGGAGAACCTGCTGCTGGCCAAGTTCGGGGCTGTGTTCCTATGCGTGATGGTGGCCTCGTTGATCGCCATCACTCTGGCTGCAGTACTGGACAGCGCCAACGAAGGTTACAACGTTCAGGACATCCTGCTGTCCATGAAGGACTCGCTGCTGATCACCCTGTCCATAATGGCCATTAACTGCTCGGCCGGGGTCCTCATCGGGGTCTTTGCACCGAACATGCTAGTCGGGATCCTGCTGGTGCTCTTCGGTGCGAATCAATTATCATCCCTGGTGCTGCTGCCCATGATCACTGGATGGGGGGAGATGTGGATGGCTGGTCTGGCCTCGTTGGTCATCTCGGTCGCTCTGCTGTTCGGAGCTGCCCTGGTCTTCAGGCGCAAGGAGATCTGATATCAGATCACTTCAGCGGACATGTAGGCGTCGATGAGAACGTCAAAATGGAGCAAATTGTTCCATCCAGTTTTTCGGAAGACGTCCATGAATCCCAGCCCTATGACCAAGCGTTGCCTCGGTATCTGTGAGATCAATGCTTTCACGTCCTCCACCGGGCATCCGAACTTGGGAATGGCCAATCCCCCAAGTATCACAATCACGTCTGCTTCGCCAGGCTCGAAGGATTCTTCACCGATCTGGAACCCAGCACCGTCCACCCATTTCATCGTTCGACTTTTTCCCCATTCCGCCTTGGGGCAGAAACCGAAACGCATCTTTCGGTCCCGGACTGCATAGGCCAGTAGATCAGCGAAAGGGGGGCAGACCGCTTCCGATCCAACAAAAAGTAAATTGCTACCGTCATCAACATCGACCAAAGACTCCCTGAACAATTTGGTCAGACCGGAAATGCCCTCCGTTTTTACCATGATCATATCGAGACCGGTGCATCCAGATAGTTCTTTCGAATCTGATTATAAATTTTATGATTAAAATAAATACGAACCCCGGGTAGATGATATGAGATTCAATATCGCCCAGCATATGTAAATATATACAAAAAAATAATATTATGGCATATAAAAATATTACAATATTTAATTAATGTATGTGATAACGCAACTACATTAAATAATATGATAAAATATCATTTAGATAAATCATGAACTATGACCTTACTAACTTATACCAATAATATTTTAATCGAATTCTAAACAATCTTAATTAGTATAGCTATAATGTATAATATCCTTATTTCGTCAGACAATCGTCGGCTATTATATATGCAATAATTCAATTATGTGATGATTCAGCGGTCATTATGTCAGACAATGAGCAACTTAGGGCGGCGATCTATGCCAGGGTATCCACCGAGGATCAGGCTCGGGAAGGATACAGCATAGCTGCCCAGCTCAAACGTCTTCGATCATACTGCCTGGCCAGGGGCTGGGCCGTCGCCAACGAGTATGTCGATGACGGCTACAGCGGCCGGAGCCCGGAACGGCCCGAGTACAAGAGGATGATGCACGACAAGGACATCTGGGATGTGGTCGTGGTCCTCAAGATGGACCGTATACACCGCAACAGCCGCAACTTCACCATGATGATGGATTTCCTTCGCTCCTGGAACAAGGAGTTCAACTCCACCCAGGAGAACTTTGACACTACCACCGCCATAGGACGTTTCGTAATGGACACCGTCCAAAGGATAGCGCAGCTGGAAAGCGAACAGATAGGAGAAAGGGTGAAGGTGGCCATGGTCCAGAAGGCTCTGGAGAAGAAAGGCCATCTGGGTTGTCCGGAACCTTATGGATACAGATATGTAGACGGCCAGTTGCGTATTGATGATGCAGAGGCTCAGGTGGTCGAGAAAATTTTCAGATCGTCCGCAAATCTCTGTTCATTAGGCCAGATAGTTGAAGGACTTAACGGATCTGGAGCACCTACAAAGAACGGAGGGGCATGGCAGAGGGCCACTGTCCATGGCATACTGAACAACAGGATATATCTTGGCGAGCTGGTCTGGGAAGGTATCGTCCAGGAAGCTCCCCACCTGAAAATGATCGACCCGCAACTTTTCCATGAGGTTCAGGAGAGTTCAGCGCAAAGGATGAAGTCCAGGCGCAGCCCCAAGCGCATACCTGCCAAGTCACTCTTCCGGAGCGAGGCGCATGCCTAGGGTGGCCATATACACCAGGGTATCCACCGAGGACCAGGCCAAGGAAGGTTTCTCCTTGGCCGCCCAGAAGCAGCGCCTCGAAGCTTATTGCGATGCCCAGGGCTGGGACATCGCCGATTATTACATAGACGACGGTCACTCGGGAAGGAATACACGCAGGCCAGCTTACCACAGGATGATGGAAGAGCGCGATAAATGGGATATAATGCTGGTCATGAAAATGGACCGCATCCACCGCAACTCCAAGAACTTCATGATCATGATGGAAGATCTGGAAAAATGGGGTAAGAAGTTCAGTTCGATGAACGAATCGCTGGACACCTCCAATGCCGTAGGCCGGTTCGTCGTGGATATCATCCAAAGGATAGCCCAGCTGGAGAGCGAGCAGATCGGGGAACGTACCTATATGGGCATGAGGCAGAAGGCCGAATCAGGCCAGGGGCTTCTGGGTTTCCGGGTGCCTTACGGATATCGTCTACGGGAGGGTATGTTGCATGTCGACGAGACCGAAGCGCAGGTCGTTCGTTCCATTTACGATAGATATCTGGCTGATCAGACCATGGAAATGATCGCCTGGGGCTTGAACCGGGATGGGGTGACCACACGGACCGAGGGCGAATGGACCGTCTGGTCGATCAGTCGCATTCTACACAACCCTGTATACGCTGGATTCCTTAGATGGGAAGACTTGGTCATATCGTCCGATCATGTGCCCATAGTGTGCCCGGACATGTTCAACAGAGTACAGGTCCAGGCGGCCTCTAAGGTCAAGAATCCCAAGCATGCCAGGGCCAAACTGCTTCCGACGAAAATAGAGTGATCAACGACCACTGATCGATGCAAGCAACTCCAATTCTCACAGTTTTAGAAAGTAAACAAAAACAATTTATAAGGGGCTTATAAAATAGTCTCAGCATATTTATATTTTATCTAAAATTAAGCCAGTTAAGTGGTGTTCCTTCTGCTGGAAAATTAACTGCTCATGATAATACCCTTTAACACAGGTTAATCGATAAAGTATATATTATCTACCCTAGCGGATACTTTAAACAGGATTGTGAGAGCAATCCATAGGGACAGTCCGAAGGGAGAGGGGATCACAAATGGGAGAGAAATCGTCAGATGTAATGATGTTACCCAATAGGGTTTCCTCACTAGCATCTGGTTTTGCACCTCGTCCTTTCTTTATGTCCACAGAAAAGGAGAGATAAAAATGGCAGAAGAAAGCAACGTACACATCAAGGTAGCTGGCGCTGAGGTACTGGGGCTATTCCTGGTCGGCGGCATCGCTATCTTGGTTGGATTGTATGGATTGGAAGTCTTCGACGACTTATCCGTGATTGCCGGGGTCGCTGGACTGGTTGGCCTGGGTCTGTTCCTGACCACCATCGTAGCATACCTCAACGAGAACATCCTGGTATCTGCTGCGTTCGGTATGTTCAGCGTGTTCCTCATGGGATTCTCTGCGATGGCTACCCCAGTTCTTACTGGCGCTCCAGAGGCTAATGTTGCGGCCATGTACTGCACAATTTTCGTCGGTGTCGGCCTTCTATTGGTCGGTCTGGTGTCTTTCGCCCAGCCGGTCAAGATACTGCCGATATTCCTGATCATCGCGGCTCTGGCGTTCGTATGCCTAGGGCTGTGGTTCGATGCAGACCTGGCCGAGGACATGAGGATGGTCGTTGGTATTCTATGGACCATCGCCGCACTGCTGGCGATGTACATGGCTACTGGGATCGCCTTCCTGGTCGTCAAGGGAAAGCAGGTACTGCCGCTGTTGGTCAAGGCCTAAGCGGACGACCGCTACCAAACCCTTCAAACCCTTTTCCAATTCTCATTTTTCCAAAGTTTGAACATTGTCGATGGCCATTATCCAATCATGATCGGGGACTGCGCCCGCTGGTGCTGCGAAGATCTGGACGAGGCGATCGAGCTAGCCTCGAAGCGGAACAAGCAAGGAATTCGGTGCATCATCGATCCCTTGGGGGAGCTGGCCAAGGAAGATGTAGCTGCCGATAGTGCGTTCTCCGCTGCGATCCGGACCATTGAGGCGATCACTGATCATGGTCTGTACGCCTCGATCGCCCTGAAACCGACGGCGCTGGGTGCAGCATACGACGTTGAAGGATGCATCACCAGAGTAAAAGAGGTGACAAGATTCGCCTGGAAACAAGACATAGGTGTTGAGCTGGATATGGAGGCCCGGAAGTACGTGGACGAGACGCTCCGCATGGCCACAGACCTAAAGCGAATGGGGTCAGGACCCATCAGCATAGCCCTACAAGCCTACCTGTTCCGAACTCCCATGGACGCC